>JACCDU010534873.1_pt1 | contig 29889 bp, 29 predicted proteins | sample 7446081 | NCBI WGS metagenome assembly JACCDU01 (sample SAMN15323447, study PRJNA562643) | freshwater metagenome | isolation source: river surface water | place: USA:Blue River Watershed | collected 2017-08-17
CCGGGGGCTGAATTGGCGCGTTGCCCAATGAGAAAATTGGGCCAGGAGCGAAACACAAGAACTCTCCATTCCCCAAAACGAAGCCCCCAACAGCACCGATTTGCCCGAAGGCTGGTTGCGCGTCGGTTCTCTGGACATGGATGCCCAAGGCATCGCCCGCCGCCCTGATGGCAAAGTGGTGTTCATCGAAGGCGCGTTGCCTTTCGAGGTCGTTTCTGTCCAGGTTGGCCGCAAAAAGAACAATTGGGAGCAGGGCACGGTCACCGAAATTCATTCGGAATCATCCCAGCGCGTGACGCCCGGCTGCCCGCACTTTGGGTTGCACAGCGGCGCATGTGGCGGCTGCAAGATGCAGCACCTCGAAGCCTCGGCGCAGGTGGCCATCAAGCAACGTGTGCTCGAAGACAACCTCTGGCATCTGGGCAAAGTCAAAGCCGACACCATGCTGCGTCCCATTGAAGGACCCACGTGGGGCTACCGTTACCGCGCCCGCATGTCGGTGCGCTATGTGATCAAAAAGGGCGAAGTCCTGATTGGTTTTCACGAGCGCAAGAGTCGTTACATCGCCGACATGAAGGTCTGCCGCATCCTGCCGCCCCACGTCAGCGCCATGCTCATGCCACTGCGTGCCTTGATTGCGCAGATGGAAGCCCGTGAAACATTGCCGCAGATCGAGTTGGCCTGCGGCGATGAGGTCACCGCCATGGTCTTGCGTCATCTGGAGCCCTTGAGCGACAACGACAAAGCCAAGTTGCGTGCCTTTGGTGAGCAGCACCAGGTCCAATGGTGGTTGCAACCCAAAGGCCCGGACACGGTGCATTTGCTGGACACGCGTGGCCCGCAGTTGAGCTACGGCCTACCTGACTTCGGCATCACCATGCCGTTTCGCCCGACCGATTTCACGCAGGTCAACCCTTTCATCAACCGTGTATTGGTGGCCCGTGCGCTGCGCCTGCTGCAAGCGCAAAAGAACGAACGCGTGATCGACTGGTTCTGCGGTTTGGGCAACTTCACCTTGCCCATAGCCACACAGGCCGCGCAAGTTCTGGGCATTGAAGGTTCTGAAACTTTGGTTGCTCGTTCGCGTGACAACTACGCCCGCAATCAGGCCGACAGGCCTGATGAGCAAGCCTTGGCACCCACCAGCTTTGTAGCGCGTAACCTGTTCGAGATGACGCCCGAGATGCTGGTGGCCGATGGCATCGCCGACAAGTGGTTGGTCGACCCGCCACGTGAAGGCGCATTTGCATTGGCCAAAGCTTTGGCAGAACTGCATGAAAACCACGAACTGCGCAAGGGATGGATGCCGCCCAAGCGCATTGTGTATGTGAGCTGCAACCCAGCCACCCTGGCACGCGATGCAGGTCTGCTGGTGCACCGCGCCGGTTACCGCTGCGTGAGCGCAGGCGTGATCAACATGTTTGCCCACACGGCGCACGTGGAGAGCATGGCGGTGTTTGAGCTGGCTTGACGCGTGCTCAGTGACCATGAAAAAAGGCTCCCGAGGGAGCCTTTTTGCTGGGTGTCATGCGCTTTCAGTCGCGCTCGCCACCCATGATGCCGAGCAGGGCCAGCAGGCTCTGAAAGACGTTCATGATGTCCAGGTACAGGGCCAAGGTGGCGCTGATGTAGTTGGTCTCGCCGCCGTCCACGATTTGCTTGAGGTCGTACAGCATGTAGGCGCTGAATACGCCGATGGCCATGACCGAGATCACCATCATGCCCACGCTGGAGCCGACGAACACATTGATGATGCCGCCGATCATGATGGCCAGAGCGCCGACCATCAGCCATTTGCTCATGCCCGCCAGGTCACGCTTGATGGTGCTGGCCAGGCTGGCCCTGACAAAGAACACGCCGGCAGTGCCGGCAAAGGCGGTCATGATGAGTTCGGAGCCATTCTTGAAGCCCAACACCATGGCGATCATGCGTGAGAGCATGAGGCCCATGAAGAAGGTGAAACCCAGCAGCACGGGCACGCCAGCTGCAGAATTTTTGGTTTTCTCAATCGCGAACATGAAGCCGAATGCGCCCGCCAGGAAGACAATCAGGCCCAAGCCGCCCGTCAGTGATGCGGTGATGCCGGTGGCCACGCCCAGCCAGGCACCCAAGACGGTGGGCAACAGGCTCAGGGCCAGCAGCCAGTAGGTGTTGCGCATGACGCGGTTGCGGACGGCGGCGCTGTGGTGGCCCCAATCGGTGGTGTTCAGAGTGCTGAAGTCGCTCATGTGGTTCTCCTGTTCATGCCCGGTTTTCGGGCTGAATGAATTGTAGGGCGCGGGCCTGTCATGCCGGCAATGCCCGTACGGAGCCGGGGATATCCGGGTGAATCACTTTTGCTCAGAAGTGTGCAATGGGGGTGGTTGTGCCCGTGTATGCTTGCGTTTTTATTTTTCTCAGTCATTGACGCCATGAAAACACAATCCGTTCTCGAACTGTCCGACGTGCAAGTCATTGCCGCAGCCGCGCAAGCCGAAGCCCAGAAAAACAACTGGGCGGTGAGCATTGCCATCGTGGACGCAGGCGGCCATTTGCTGCACTTCCAGCGCCTGAATGGTGCGCCTCCCATTTCTTCGCACATCGCACCCGCCAAAGCCCACACCGCAGCTTTGGGTCAGCGCGAGAGCAAAGTCTATGAAGACGTGATCAACGGTGGCCGTTACTCCTTCCTGTCGGCACCTGCCGTGGAAGGCATGCTCGAAGGTGGCGTGCCGATCATGAAAGATGGCGCTTGCTTGGGTGCTGTCGGCGTGAGCGGTGTCAAGTCGAATGAAGACGCTCAGATTGCCAAAGCAGGTATTGCCGCCATCGGCCTCTGATCGTTCATCGCAGTCATGAAAAAGCCCGCTGATGCGGGCTTTTTCATGGGTTTTTCCGTCGTGGGACAGGACTTACCAGTTGTCGTCGGAGCCGGCGTCACCCTCGCCACCCCAGTCATTACCGCCGGAGCCGGGGTCAAAAGCAGGCACAGCCGGCTCGTCCACGCTCACCAACCCTTGGTTATCTGCCCAGCTGTTGCTGTTTGCCACAGGGGCTGCGCGGTGATCACCTTCCAGGACCTTGGACAGGGCATAACCTGCCGCTACACCGGCCAGTCCACCCTCCACCGCACCGGTCATGGTGGAGCCGTTGCTTGCTGCTGGTGGATAGCTGCTGGGGTAGCCCGGTTGTGCATAGCCAGGGTTGCGGCCAAAGGCTGTGCCGGGGCCTGCATCCATGCTGGGCGCTGGCACGTAAGGGGCGGGGCGGCGGCGAATGAGCAGCCCGATCACGACCAGCGCAGCGATGCCGATCCAGACATGGCTCAATGAAAATCCAGAGGTTTCAGGTGCCGCGTTGGTGGGGTTGATCACGGCGGTGTTGGCCACGGTTTTACTTTGTGCGGGCTGTGCATTGGCCTGGCTCAGGAAGGCCTCAAACTGAGCGGCGCTGGTGGCGAATTTCAGGCTGGGGTCGATGGCTTTGGCTGCCAGCAGTTCGGCATGGGCTTCTTTGGCGCGGTGCTCGCGCAGCAGTACTTGACCGAGTTCGTAATGCGCTTTGGCGCTCTGGGGTTTGGCTTCGATGACCTCGCGCAACAGGGTTTCTGCTTGTTGGAGATGGCCTTGTGAGACGGCCGCTTCAATGTCCTTGGGGCTGGGGAGTGCAAAGGCGAGGGCACTGGCTGTCAGCGCCATGCCCAGCAAGAGCGATTTCAATGTATTGGACAAATGGGTGATCACGGTTCCTCCTGAAGACTGTGGGTCTGCCAATCTATACGCAATGCCATGACTTTGAGGTGATTGCTGGGTAAAGATTTGCAAGTCTTTGTCAGATGCGGCCATGCGCAGGAAACTCAAGCGCCCAGAAAAAAGCCCGCTTCAGGAGCGGGCTTTTGGCGTCAGCAGGCGCTGATTATTTGGCGCTCAGAACCCAAGCAGCCAGTTTTTTGGCTTCTGCATCACTGACCTGTGGGTTGGCGGGCATGGGGATCGCGCCCCAGACGCCGGAGCCGCCCTTCATGATCTTGGCGGCCAATTTGTCGACAGCCGTTTTGTCACCTTTGTATTTGGCGGCCACTTCTTTATAGGCAGGGCCCACGATTTTCTTGTCCACAGCGTGGCAAGCCATGCAGTTCTTGGCGGTAGCCAAGGCCTGGTCGGCAAAGGCAGGGGCTGCCGCGGCAGCGGTCAAGGCCAGAGCAAAAACGATTTTTTTCATGTCGGTTCCTGGTTGATAAAAAAAGGCAATGGATCGCATTGAAACCCGATCTGCTGACACGGAAATGAATGCGCGTGAAGCGCAGGTGTCCGGTGCGTTGTGCGGTCGCAGGCAGCCGATCAAGTGCTTCATCAGAGTGTAGCGCGGCCAAGCCTGCTGCGCAGTGACTTCTTGGTGACTGGGGGTATAGGGCTTTGGGCTTTGTGGGTGGCTGGGCTGGGCGATAATCAGGGCAGTTTTTTTGACGTTTTCCACGACTGGAGCCCCCGATGCCCGCTTACCGTTCCAAGACCTCCACCGCTGGCCGCAACATGGCGGGTGCCCGCTCTTTGTGGCGTGCCACCGGCATGAAGGACGATGACTTCAGCAAACCGATCATCGCGATTGCCAACTCCTTCACCCAGTTTGTGCCCGGCCATGTGCACCTGAAGGACCTGGGCCAGTTGGTGGCCAGCGAGATCGAAGCCGCAGGCGGTGTCGCCAAGGAGTTCAACACGATCGCGGTGGACGATGGCATCGCCATGGGCCACGACGGCATGCTGTATTCGCTGCCCAGCCGCGACATCATCGCCGACTCGGTGGAGTACATGGTCAACGCCCACTGCGCCGACGCCATTGTCTGCATCTCCAACTGCGACAAGATCACCCCCGGCATGCTGATGGCCGCCATGCGCCTGAACATCCCGGTGATTTTTGTGTCTGGTGGCCCCATGGAAGCAGGCAAGGTGCGCCTGGCCAACCCCGAGACCAAAACCATTGAAATCAAGAAGCTTGACCTGATCGACGCCATGGTGATGGCTGCTGACGCCAAAGTGAGCGACGCCGACTTGGCCGAAATCGAGCGCTCGGCTTGCCCCACCTGCGGATCGTGTTCGGGCATGTTCACCGCCAACTCGATGAACTGCCTGGCCGAAGCCTTGGGCTTGGCCTTGCCCGGCAACGGCACCGTGGTCGCCACGCATGCTGACCGGGAGCAGCTGTTCAAGCAAGCCGGTCGCACGATTGTGGACATGGCCAAGCGCCACTACGAGCAGGGCGACGACAGCTTGCTGCCCCGTTCGATGGGTTTCAAGGCCTTTGAAAACGCGATTGCGCTCGACATCGCCATGGGCGGCTCGACCAACACCATCCTGCACCTGCTGGCGATTGCGCAGGAAGCCGAGATCGACTTCACCATGGCCGATATCGACCGCATGTCGAAAATCGTGCCCCAGCTGTGCAAAGTGGCCCCGAACACCAACAAGTACCACATTGAAGACGTGCACCGCGCTGGCGGCATCATGGGCATCCTGGGTGAGCGGGACCGAGCAGGTCGCCTGCACACCGATGTGCCCACCGTGCATGCCAAGACCATGAAGGACGCGCTGGACAAGTGGGACATCGCCCGCAACCCGTCTGACGAGGTCAAGCACTTCTACATGGCCGGCCCGGCAGGCATTCCATCGCAGGTGGCGTTCAGCCAGAACACCCGTTGGCCGAGCCTGGACACCGACCGCGCTGAAGGTTGCATCCGCTCCATCGACCACGCCTTCAACAAGGAAGGTGGCCTGGCCGTGCTGCGCGGCAACATCGCGCTGGACGGTTGCGTGGTCAAGACCGCCGGTGTGGACGACAGCCTGCTGGTGTTTGAAGGCCCGGCCCACGTGGTCGAGTCGCAGGACGAAGCCGTTGAAAACATCCTGGGCGACAAGGTCAAGGCCGGCGACATCGTGGTCGTGCGCTACGAAGGCCCCAAGGGCGGCCCCGGCATGCAGGAAATGCTGTACCCGACCAGTTACATCAAGTCCAAGGGCCTGGGCAAAGCCTGCGCCTTGCTGACCGATGGCCGCTTTTCGGGCGGCACCTCGGGCTTGTCGATTGGCCACTGCTCGCCCGAAGCGGCCGCGGGCGGCACGATCGGCTTGGTGCGCAACGGTGACCGCATCCGCATCGACATCCCGAACCGCAGCATCAATGTGCTGGTGAGCGATGAAGAGCTGGCCAAGCGCCGTGCCGAGCAGGACAAGCTGGGCTGGAAGCCTGCGCTGCCTCGCCCACGCAAGGTGTCGGCCGCGCTCAAGGCCTACGCCAAGCTGGCCACTTCGGCCGACAAAGGCGCGGTGCGCGATCTGTCGCTGCTCGATTAATTGGCGTGTGATGGATCACGCGGTGTCTGCCTGTCTTTGCAGGCACAATCGCTCACCATGCTGATCCATCCCTCCATTGATCCCGTGGCCCTGCAAGTGGGGCCTTTGGCTGTCCATTGGTACGGCCTGACCTACCTGGCTGCTTTCGCGCTGTTTTACTGGCTTGGGACACGCCGCTTGCGTCATTTGCCTTTTGTCCAGCTGCCCCAGTGGAGCCGTCAGGATGTGGAAGACATCCTGTTTTTGGGTGTGTTGGGTGTGGTGCTCGGCGGCCGCATCGGGTACTGCCTGTTTTACAAGCCCGGTTATTACGCCGCCCATCCCCTGGAAATTTTGGCGGTCTGGCAAGGCGGCATGAGTTTTCATGGCGGCATGCTGGGCGTGATGGCCTCCATGGTCTGGTTTGCCTGGACACGCCAACGGCCATTTTTGCAAGTGATGGACTTTGTGGCCCCCTGCGTGCCCACCGGCTTGGCTGCAGGCCGCATCGGCAACTTCATCAACGGCGAACTGTGGGGCCGCGTGGCCGACCCGAGCTTGCCTTGGGCCATGCTGTTTCGTGGGGCAGGCGATGTGCCACGCCACCCCTCGCAGATCTACCAGTTCCTGATGGAGGGCTTGTTGCTGTTCGTGCTGCTGTGGCTTTATGCCCGCAAGCCCAGGGCACAAGGGCAGGTGGCTTTTGCTTTCCTGTTTGGCTACGGGGTGTTCCGCTTTGCGGCCGAATACTTCCGCGAGCCTGATGCCCATTTGGGCCTGCTCAGCCTGGGCATGAGCATGGGGCAGTGGTTGTGTGTGCCCATGATCGTCTTGGGGGCTTTTTTCTGGTTTTGGTGTGGACGCCGCGAACACCGTACCCGCTGACACCTAGGAGTCAGCCCGCAGCGCTGACTTGGCCGACGATGTGTTTTTTGCAAGCACATGAAAGGGCCGTCATGAACGCAAACCGCCGAACGCTGGGCATTGTTGCGCTCGCCATCACCCTGTTGGGAGGCTGCGCCACAACCGTATCGGGCACCGATCAGGACCGACCGCCGATTGTGTTTGTCCATGGCAATGGCGATTCGGCAGCCTTGTGGCAAACCACGCTTTGGCGTTTTGAGTCCAATGGCTGGCCCACTGAGCGTTTGCATGCCATCGATGTGCCTTATCCCTTGGCGCGCGACGCAGACAACAAGCCGCAAGCCGGGCGCACCTCCACTGCTGAGCACATGGCCTATTTGCGGGACGAGGTACAAGCCGTCTTGCGTCGAACGGGAGCCAAGCATGTGGTGCTGGTCGGCAATTCACGCGGAGGCAATGCGATTCGCAATTTCGTCTGCAACGGCGAGGGTGCTGCAGTCGTCAGCCATGCCATTTTGGGCGGAACCCCCAACCACGGCGTACAGGCCATTCCCGGCGTCAATGAAGCGAACGAGTTTTCGGGAACCGGCCCGTTTTTGAAGCAGCTCAATGCACCCAAAAACGCACAGGGCGACGAGGTGTGCGGGCCCACCCGCTGGATGACCATACGGTCCGACAACAACGATAAATACGCGCAACCCGATGGCCTGTGGCTGGGCATGAAAGGCAAGCCCACGATGGTGGGCTTTGATGGACCGGAACTCAAGGGGGCCTCCAACGTGGTGATTCCCAGAATCGATCATCGGGAAACGTCTTACTCTGTTCCAGCCTTTGAGGCGACCTACAAGTTCATCACCGGTCGCGCACCACAGCAGACCATTGACCGTCAGTCGCAAGTGGTGTTGAACGGCAAGTTGGTCGGCATGGGGGTGGATCCGCTGGATGCAGCATCCGGGAGTTTCGTCAACAATTTGCCTTTGCGCGGGGCACGCCTGGATGTGTTCGAGACGGACCCCGCCTCGGGTCAACGCCGGGGCTTGGCCGTCCATACAAAGACGGTCGGCTCCGATGGTTACTGGGGGCCGTTTCAAGCCCGTAGTGATGCGACCTATGAATTCGTGATTCAGGCCAATGGTTATGCCACCACGCACATCTACCGCAGTGCATTTCCCCGTTCAAGTCAGTTGATACACATGCGTCCAGAGCGCGCAAATGAGGCAGACCGTGCTGCGCAAGCTGTGTTGAGCTTTGTGCGGCCGCGTGGTTATTTCGATCCAGGACGTGATGCGATGAGTCTGGACGGTCAGAGCACCTTGCCCGGGGTGCCTGCGGGTGCGGGCAGCGCATCCAGTCGACTTCGCTGGAACGACCCCGCGCAGCGCAGCGTGGTGGGAGTGTTCAATGGCGAGAAGGTGGTGGGTCTGACCTGGCCCATGGCGCAAGGCCATACCACCGTACTGGAATTGACCGATTGAACCATCAGTCTGATGTCGGCCGTTGTTGCAGCCAGTCGCTGCGAACGGCTTCGTAGGCTGCGGCTACCTGGAGCAAGGCCAAATCGCCCTGTGGCTTGCCAATGAGCTGAATCCCCATCGGCCAAGGCTTTGTCGGATGAAAACCTGCGGGCAAGCTGATGGCCGGTAAGCCTGCCAAGGTGGCGTAAATGGTGCATTCCATCCAGCGGTGGTAGGTGTCCATCGGACGGTCACCGATTTTTTGAGGCCAGCGCTCATCCAGCGGGAAAGGCCAGACCTGGGCCACGGGCAGGGCCAGTACATCATGGGCCTCCAACAGTTTGCGCAGGTGGTTGTAGAAGCCCGTGCGTTTTTGGCTGGCACGTTGAAATGCCATGTAGGACAGGGCCTGCGCGTTGTCGTATTCCCACAGGGCTTCGGGTTTGAGTTTTTCCCGGGCATGGGGCAAAGTCAACAAGGTGGCGACCTTGGGGCCCACCAAGGCACGTCGCCACACCAACCAGCAATCCCACAGTGCTCGGGCATCAAAGCCGTGGGGCAGGGAACTGATCTGTGCTCCAGCACCCTCCATGATCAGAAGGGCTTCTTCACAAGCAGGCAGGATGCCGTCTTCCATGGCCAGATGCCCGTCCAGATCGCTCAGCCAGCCTACCCTCAAACCCTTCAGGGCATCCGGTGTGTATTGAAGTTGCGACACGTCCAAGCCGCCCTGAATGGACAGGGGCAACCTGGGGTCATGGCCGGCCTGGGTAGCCAGCAGTTTGGCCAAATCCTCAACGCTGCGGGCCATGGGACCTTCGGTGCTGAGTTGGTCTATCCACACGTCTGCGCCTGGGCCATAGGGCACACGTCCTTGAGAAGGCCTCATGCCAAAGATGTGGTTCCAGCCTGCTGGATTGCGCAGGCTGCCCATGAAGTCAGAACCATCGGCCACTGGTAACAAGCGATGGGCCAGCGCCACGGCCGCGCCGCCACTGCTGCCGCCGGCGCTGACCGTTGTGTCCCAGGCGTTAGGTGTGGCCCCGAAGAGGGTGTTGAAGGTGTGAGAGCCCAAGCCCATCTCGGGCATGTTGGTTTTACCGATCACGATGGCTCCGGCGGCTTTCACGCGTTCGGTGATGATGCTGTCCCGCGCAGGCATGGATTGGCGGAGCAATTCGCTGCCCAGTGTGGAGGGAAAACCCGTCGCATGGCCTGTGTCCTTGATGGCTTGCGGAATGCCATGCAACCAGCCGCGGGACTGACCACGTGAAAGTTCTTCGTCCCGTTCAAGCGCCTGCGCCATCAAGGTGTCTGGTGAAGCCAAATTGACAATGGCGTTGTATTTCGGGTTCAGTTCTGCGATCCGTTGCAGGTAGGCCTGCATCACTTCGCGACAGGACAGTTGCTGCGAATGGATCTTGTCGGACAGTTGACTGGCGTTGAGGTCGGTGATGTGGGGCATGGCTGGAGAGGGGTTGGGTGGGTGTGATTTTGAGTCACAAGCTCGGTTGACCCGTGTCGCTTATGAACACCGCATGTGGGATACGCAGTGCTGGGCCACCTCAAACTTTTTCGTCAGGGTTTCTCTGGGTCTTTCGGCTCCCACAGTGTCTCGACAAGTGCGTTTTCCTGATGTGTAATTATGCGTAATTACAGAAAATTACCCGAATCGATCAGATGGCCGGACACGTCAATTCCCTGCACGAACAGGTGGTGCAGCAACTGCGCGACTTGATCTTTTCTGGTGCCTTGTCCCCCGGTGCGTTTGTGGACGAGAGCCGTTTGTGCGATCAGCTGACGATTTCGCGCACGCCCTTGCGCGAAGCGCTGAAAGTCTTGAGCGCAGAAGGGCTCATCCGGCACGAGCCGCGCCGGGGCTGTTTCGTCAACGAAGTGACGGAGCAAGACCTGGATGACATCTTTCCGGTCATCGCCTTGCTCGAAGGGCGCTGTGCCTACGAGGCGGCATTGCAGGCCAGTGATGCCGACATCCTGGCGCTGGTGGGTCTGCATCAGCAACTGGAGGAGAGTGCCTCACAAGGCCGCATTCCGGACTATTACGCGGCCAACTTTGCAATCCATGAAGCCATCATCGCCATCGCTGGCAACAAATGGTTGGCGCAGGTGATTGGCGATCTGCGCAAGATTCTCAAGCTGGCCCGTTTGCAGCAATTGAATGCGCCGGGCCGTTTGAGTCAGTCGCTGGCCGAGCACATGGCGATTTTTGCGGCTCTCAAAGCGCGCGATGCAGAAGGCTCGGAGGCTGCCATGCGCACCCATTTGATCCGGCAGCGCGAGGCCTTGCGCCAACTCGCACGCCAGAACAAAAGCCGCATTGCCGTGGCAAGCAATGAACACAACAAGTCTGGGGTCTCGACATGAACACATCGGAATGGATTGGACGCACGGTGGCGGGCTGGTTGCCGACGGGCAAGCGCGACGGCCAAAAGTCGGCAGCTGCGGATGCACGCCAGGATGGGCGAGCCGTCAAAACTGCGGCAGACAAAGGGCCCGAGATCCGGTCGTCGCGAGAACGGCTCAACGCCACTTTGCGGCACAAGGAAGAGGCCCTGTCTCCCCGCGTCTTGCGCCGCACCTTGACCGAGTTGCAGGCCATCGTGGACCCCAGTGTGAGCGAAGTCGAGGGCGGCAAACGCGCCCGCGGTGTGGCCCAGTGGTACAGCAAAGCCACACCAGAGCAGCGCCAGGATTGCTGGCTGCTGATGAGTGAGCAGTTCGCGCCCGACGCCAGCAAGGTCAAAGCCGCACGCGAGCAGTACGAAGCGGCAGTGGGCACGCCCGACGAAGGCGTGGCCGAGATCCGCTTGCGCAAGGCCTTGGTGTCGCCGCGCACGCGCCTGCTGCAGCGTTTTGCGGTCTTTCCCGAAGGCATGCGCTTTTTGGTGGATCTGCGCCAGGAGCTGATGCCCGCACTCAAGTCGAACAAGCGTCTGCTGGCGCTGGAGGCTGAGCTGGAGAACCTGTTCACCACCTGGTTCGATGTGGCTTTCCTGGAGCTGCGCCGGATCAGCTGGGATTCACCTGCCAGCCTGGTCGAAAAGCTGATCAAGTACGAAGCGGTGCACGACATCAAGAGCTGGGGCGATGTGAAGAACAGGCTCGATTCGGACCGTCGCTGCTATGGCTTCTTTCACCCTCGCTTGCCCGATGAGCCCCTGATCTTTGTGGAGGTGGCGTTCATGCATGAGATCGCCAGCAGCATCAGTCCGCTGCTCGATGAGTCAGCTGAAGCCGTGGATTTGAGCAAAGCCACGACCGCGATTTTTTATTCCATCAGCAACACCCAGCCGGGCCTCAAGGGTGTGAGTTTTGGCGATTCGCTCATCAAACGCGTGGTGGAGACTTTGCGGGCCGATTTCCCCAAACTCAAAACCTTTGCCACCTTGTCACCCATTCCGGGTTTCCGCTCCTGGTTGAACAAAAACGCCAGCCGGATGCTGGAGGCCACGCCTGAAAAAATGAGGGCGCAGCTCGGCCGCGCAGTGGGCTTTGAGCCTGCAGGTGCCGAACATGTGCTGTCAGCGCTGGACCTGATGCCCACCTTGCCGGAAAAATCAGCTTTGCGGCAATGGCTGTTGGCCTGTGCGGCGCATTACCTGGGTCAGGAACTCAGTGAGTCGCGACCGGTCGATCCGGTGGCCCGTTTCCATTTGGGCAACGGCGCACGCGTGGAACACATCCATTGGGCGGCCGATTTGTCCAACAAAGGCGTCAAGCAGTCGTTTGGCCTGATGGTCAACTACCTGTATGACTTGCGCAAGCTTGACCGCCACCGCCTGGGCTTGGCCCAAGGCCGCATCCCGGTGTCGGACGATGTGCAGCGTTTGTATTTCTGAGTTCGCTATTTTTGATGGAACCATTCAACCAAGAGGAGACACACATGACCGCATTCAATGCCCCCATGGAGCGCCGCAGCGTTCTCAAATACGCCGCTTCGCTTGCTGCCACCGCGACCGGTTTGGCCAAGGCGCAAAGCAGCTGGCCAGTCAAGCCGGTGACCATGATCGTGCCATTTCCGGCAGGGGGCGGCACCGACGCTTTTGCGCGCCCCATGTCTGCCCAGTTTTCAAAATTGACCGGCAAGCAACTGATCATCGACAACCGGGGCGGAGCAGGGGGAACTTTGGGGGCTGGCGTGGCCGCCAAGAGCGCGCCCGATGGCTACACCTATTTCATGGGCGCGGTGCACCACACCATCGCACCCTTCATGTACCCCAAACTGGACTATGACCTGGAGCGTGATCTGGTGCCGCTGATTTTGGTGGCCAACGTGCCGCAGGTCTTGGTGGTCAATCCCAAGAAGTTTCAGGGTTCCGACTTCAAGTCCTTTCTGGACGAAGTCAAGAAAAACCCCGGCCGTTTTAATTACGGTTCGGCCGGTGGCGGCACCTCGCACCATTTGGCGGGTGAGTTGTTCAAGCTCCAAAGCAAGACCTTCATCACGCACATTCCTTACCGTGGCGCTGGTCCGGCATTGCAGGATCTGATCGCAGGCAACGTGGACATGATGTTCGATGGCCTCGGGTCTTCAGCGGCGCACATCAAGGGAGGACGCATCAAGGCCTTGATGGTGTCCGGCAGCAAACGCAATGCCGCATTCCCGGACGTCCCTTGCTCGGCTGAGTTGGGTTTGCCCGATTACACTGTGTCCACCTGGTATGGGGTTTGGGCACCAAAGGGCACGCCTGTCGATGCGCAGTCCCGCATGATTGAAGAGGTTCGCCGTGCATGCCAGACAGAAGACGCCAAAGCCGTTTGGTCTGCGCAAGGGGCCGAATTCCCCAATTTGACTGGTGCGCAATTCGATGGCTTCATCAAGAAAGAATTGGCCAAGTGGGGGCAAGTGGTCAAGGCGTCTGGTGCCAAGCTCGATTGATGGTTTGACGGTTCCAGCGACAGCAACTTTTTTTCTCCTCTGAATCACACCATGAGCTCACACAATTTGTTCTCGGCACTGCGTGCCGCATTTCCCGCTGATTTGAATGGCACGGCCGTGCAGACCGACGAAGGCTTGCGTTACAGCTGGGCTGACCTGGACCGTGCCACAGCCATGATGGCCAATTTGCTGCAATCGCTCGATTTGCCTGAAGGCAGTCGGGTGGCGGTGCAGGTGGAGAAATCGGTCGAAGCCATGATGTTGTATCTGGCGACGCTGCGGGCGGGCTATGTGTTTTTGCCCCTCAATACGGCTTATCAAAGCGCCGAGATCGAGTACTTCATCGGCAATGCGGAGCCTGCTGTGGTGGTATGCAGCGGTGCCAACTTTGGCTGGGTCAGCAAGATCGCGTTCAAGGCGGGCACGCAACATGTGTTCACCCTGAACGACGACCGCACGGGCAGCCTGCTCGATCGGGCAGCGCACCACAGCGATCAGCACCAGCCTGTGGCGCGCAAGGCCGATGACCTGGCGGCCATCCTCTACACCAGCGGCACCACGGGGCGCAGCAAGGGGGCCATGCTCACGCATGGCAACATGCTCAGCAATGCCTTGACGCTCAAGGACTATTGGGGATGGAAATCCACGGGGGGGCCAGAGGGGCGTGGTGATGTACTCATTCACGCCTTGCCCATCTTCCATGTTCATGGCTTGTTTGTGGCGATCCACGGTGCTCTGATCAATGGCAGCAAGATGATCTGGATGGCCAAGTTCGACCCCAAGCGCGCCATTGCGCACATGGCCGAGGCCACCGTGTTCATGGGCGTGCCCACCTTGTATGTGCGCATGCTGGCCGAGCCCAGCCTCAACAAGGCAGCCGTCAAGAACATGCGTTTGTTCATTGCAGGCTCGGCGCCTTTGCTGATCGAGACCTTCACCGAATGGCAAGAGCGCACGGGTCACACCATTCTGGAGCGCTACGGCATGAGCGAAACGGCCATGTTGACCTCCAACCCCTATGCGGCAGACCCACGTTACGCGGGTCAAACAGAGCGTCGCGGCGGCACGGTGGGTTTTCCTTTGCCCGGCGTTTCACTGCGCGTGCGCGGTGACGATGGTCAGGACCTGCCGGTGGGTGAAATCGGCGGCATCCAGGTCAAGGGACCCAATGTGTTTAAAGGCTATTGGCGCATGCCTGAAAAAACTGCCGAGGAATTCACTGCAGATGGCTATTTCAAGACCGGTGACGTGGGCAAGGTCGATGAGCGTGGTTATGTGACCATTGTTGGCCGCAGCAAGGACCTGATCATCAGCGGCGGCTACAACGTGTACCCCGCCGAGATTGAGGGTTACATCAACGAGATGCCCGGCGTGGCTGAAAGCGCCGTGGTGGGCGTGCCGCATCCAGACTTTGGCGAGGTCGGCGTGGCGGTGGTGATTGCCAAGGCGGGCGCGGCTGTGCAGCCCGATGCTGTCATCGCCGAGTTGAAGGCCAAACTGGCCAACTTCAAGATTCCCAAAAAATGTTTTGTGGTGCCGGAGTTACCCCGCAACACCATGGGCAAAGTGCAAAAAAATCTGTTGCGCGATCAGTACAAGGCCTTGTTTTCTTGATGGGTGTGATCCCATGAAAAAGACCGCCTCGGCGGTCTTTTTCATGTTAGCAGCGTTCACTTGAGATACGCGTTTTTGTCCTGAATGCGCTGGATGTATTTCGCAGCTTCTTCGGGCGTCATCTCCTGGTTGATCACCTTGACGTTCGCGTACCAAAGCTCTTCTTCCATCGAGGGCCATACGCGGTTGAGCCGTTCCGCATTGATGCGGATGGTGTCGCCGCACTCCTTTCGCCAGTCCACCATCTCCCGGCTCAAAGGATCGGTGATGTTTACCGAGTGTTTGGACAGGGAGTAAAAGCCGCTGAGCGTGTCGGTCATCAATTGGGCAAATTCAGATGAGGCCAGCCAGTCGATCAGCTTGCGGGCGGCATCTGGGTGCTTGGTGTTTTTGTTGATGCCGATGCCAAAGTCGGGGTGAACTGAGATGTGGCAACGCTGCTGGGCGTTCTCCACCGGGGGCTTGAAGACCCCCATGTCAATTTGTTTTTTGTAGGCAAAACTTGTGCTGCGCAAAAAGTCCAGGTCCCAAGAGCCTGTGGGGTAAATGGCTGCATGGCCAGTGGCGAACAAAAGCTGCATGTCGCCGTTGGACATTTCTGATTGTTTTGGGTGCATGAAAGGCTTGAACTGACTCATCATCTTCCAGACCTTGATGAATTCAGGGTCGGTGAATTTTTTGCTGCCATTCATCAAGCCTTGGCGCGCTTTTTCGCCTTCCCAAAAATTGGGACCCATGCCCGTGAAGATCACCTGAGTGGCTTCCCACATGTCGGCGGTGCCCAAGGCCAAGGGGGTGGTTTGTCCAGCGCTGGCCAGTTTTTGCAGGCTGTCCATGAACTGTGTCAAGGTTTTGGGCGGGTCAATCTGGTGCTGCTTGAAGATTTGTTTGTTGTAAAAAATCCCGTGAATTACATAAGCCACAGGCAGGCAATACGTGGTTTTGCCGTCGTCGGTGGTCCAGGCTCTGCGCGCTTCGGTGCTGAAATTCTCGAGCTGTTTGTCGTTCAAAGGCTGTAAAAAGCCTTTGTCGTTCAAACGCAAGCCGCCATCAAAGGGGCGGCAAAACACCACATCGCCTGCCACGCGACTCGACAGTCGGGAGTACAAGCGGCCGTCGTAGAGCAGGGCTTCTTCAGGGGCAAACTTCAAACGGATGCCCGGGTGTTTTTTCTGAAACGCCGGAATGATGACCCGGTCCCAGAAAATCTGATCGTCCTTGCGCCAGCTTTCGATCACCAGTTCTTGTGCTCGCAATGTGGAGACAGGCCATACCAGGCAACACAATAGTGCCAACAGGGGCCAGTTCAGCCTGCCATGACGCAGGTGCAGACGGGCTGTGAAAAATGAAGCGAAGTTTTTCAAAGTGATGATGTCTGTGTGGATGTGAAAACTATTTTATGACAACTGTTTTCGCGCACCGACACCACCGGCGGCCACCCGAAGGTGCCCGTGAACCTCACCGCAAGACGAGTACAGGGATGTGCGAGTGTGTCAGGACTTGCTGGGTTTCACTGCCCAAAAGCAAACGCTTGATGCCTTTGCGGCCATGCGAAGCCATCACGATCAGATCGGCTTTTTGCTTTTTGGCCGTGGCGATGATGGCATCCGACACCACATCCGATTTCACGGTGACCGCTTTGGTGCTCACGCCTTTGGCTTTGGCAGCTTTTTGCACGGTGTCCAGTGCGGCCTTGGCCGCTTCGGTCCACTGGCTTTCGATGCGGCTGATTTCCGCGACCGACAGGGGAATGCTGCCTTCAAAATAAGCTTGTGGATAACGTGGCACCACTTTCAGGGCCACCAATTCCGCGCCGCAGGTGGCAGCCAACTGAATGGCGTTCGTCACGGCTTTTTTGGACAGGCTTGAACCGTCGGTGGCCACAAGAATGCGTGTGTACATAAGGTGCTCCTCAGCATTGTTGAAAGTTTCAGCTTAAATCGGGTGACTCCTGCCGTTCTTGATGCATATCAAGCTTCATGTCAGGGCCTTGGCGTATCGTTCAAGCATGACTCAAGTCAATGTCCTGCCACCTCTGTCGCCTCAGACCGCTCAAGCGGACGACATGCAAGAGACTTTGCGCCTGAAGTTGCTGGACGATCCACAGGAGTGGGCAGCGTTCAGCCTGCCTGAAAAAACACAAGCCGGTTGCTGGAGTTCCAGTGTGGTGTTTGAAGGCATGCATTGCGCAGCTTGCGCCATCACCCTGGAAGACGCCTTGCGTGCGGTTCCGGGCGTGGCATCCGTGCAAGTCAATGCTGCCAGCCACCGGGGCTTGGTGGTCTGGTCACCCGATGTGACGCGGCCCTCCGAGTGGATGCAGTCGGTCGAGCGCTTTGGCTACAAAGCCATACCGGCCAACGATGCCCATGCCCACGAAAGACGGCGGCAGGAAGGCCGACGCATGGTTTGGCGTTTGGCCGTGGCTGCACTGTGCATGATGCAGGTCATGATGTACGCAACCCCGGTGTATGTCACTGAGCCGGGCGACATCACGCCCGAGATGGTGCATTTGCTGCGCTGGGCTTCCTGGGTGTTGTCCTTGCCGGTGGTGTTTTTCTCGTGCACGCCATTTTTGCGCAATGCCTGGCGCGATCTGCGCCATCGTCAAGTCAGCATGGATTTGCCCGTGGCTTTGGGCATGGTGGTCACTTTTGTGGTCAGCAGCATCGGCACATTTGAGCCGACCGGCCCTTTTGGGGCCGAGGTCTATTTCGACTCGCTGACCATGTTCGTTTTCTTTTTGCTGATGGGCCGGTGGCTGGAGCAACGCATGCGTGACCGCACGGCGGGCGCACTGGAAGCCGTGCTCAACCGCTTGCCTGATAGCGTGCGCAAGCGCATGCCTGACGGGCAATGGGCCTTGATGTCCATTCGCCGTCTGGCGGTGGGCGATGTGATTGAAGTCATGCCGGGTGAGGCCTTGGCCGGAGATGGTTTGGTGCTTGCAGGGCAAACGCAGGTCGATGAGGCGTTGCTCACAGGCGAGTCCCGCCCCTTGGCGCGTCAGAAGGGGGACCGTGTGATCGCAGGCAGTCACAACCTGAGCGGCAGGATCGAGGTGCAGATTGAACAAGTGGGGGCGTCCACGCGCTACGCGCAGATCGTGTCCCTGATGGAGTGCGCCTCGCTGTCCAAGCCGTCCATGGCCTTGCTGGTGGACCGTTGGGCCAAGCCATTTTTGGTGGTGGTGCTGTTGGCGTCTTTGGCATCGGCCATTTACTGGTGGCCGACCGATCCGGCCCATGCGCTCATGGTGGCTGTGGCCGTGTTGATCGTGACCTGCCCGTGCGCCTTGTCTTTGGCCACGCCCGCAGCCATGTTGGCCACGGCTGGCGCTTTGGCCCGCAGCGGTGTGTTGGTGCGCAGGCTGGAGGCTCTGCAAAACCTGGCCTCCATCGACACCGTGATCTTTGACAAGACCGGCACACTGACCCGCGATGCATTTGAAGTGGCTCGGGTCCACACACGCGACGGCGTGACCGCTGATCAGGCTTTGCAGTGGGCATCGGCTTTGGCGCGTCATTCCTTGCACCCGGTGTCACGGGCCTTGTGGTCCGAAGCCCGCCGCCGCGCTGAGTCACAAAATGTCTTGAACGCTTTGGAGGCGCTGGATGCACAGGATGTTTCCGAAACAGCCGGGCAGGGTGTTTCCGGGCGCTTGAGTATGCCTGCGCAGACGTTGAACTTGCGTCTGGGCTCAGCCGGTTTTTGTCAGGCCCCGGTTTATGCGGGCACGCATTTGCAAGTGAGCCTGGCAGACGATGCCGGTTGGTTGGCGACCTTTGAGTTGGCCGAAGAAATCCGGCCCGAAGCCGCTTCGGTGGTGGTGCAGCTCAAGTCCTTAGGCTTGTCGCTGCAAGTGTTGTCAGGCGATGCCCCAAGTGCCGTGACCCAGGTGGCTGCATGCGTGGGCATTGATCAGGCCCGTGGTGCTTGCAGTCCGCAAGACAAATTGCAGGCGGTTCAGGCATGGCAAGCGAAGGGTCACCATGTGGCCATGGTAGGGGATGGCCTGAACGATGGCCCGGTGCTGGCCGGGGCTGATGTGTCTTTTGCCTTGGGGCAGGCGGTGCCGCTGGCCCAGAGCAAAGCCGACTTTGTGCTCATGGGCGGACAACTCGACGTGTTGGTGCAGACCCTTTTGCGCAGTCGGCAAACTTTGCGGGTCGTTAAGCAAAACCTGATTTGGGCCGCCGTTTACAACGCGGCCTGCATTCCTTTGGCCTTGATGGGCTATTTGCCAGCCTGGGCCGCAGGCTTGGGCATGGCGCTCAGCTCACTGCTGGTGGTTTTGAACGCGCTGCGTTTGTCGCAAGACTTGCATGGACCGACTGCAAAAGTATGAAAGAAACGTCATGGACATTCTGTATTTGCTGATTCCCTTGTCAGTGGGGCTGGTGTTTTTCATTCTGGCGGGTTTGTGGTGGGCCATTCATCGCGGTCAGTTTGAAGACATTGAGGCCGAAGGTGAGCGGATATTGCGAAACGATTGATATTGATCAAGTGCGCCCGGTATACACCCGGGCACACTCGGAAGGTAGTTTTTAAAAAAGAAGAGGTGAAAATGAAATTTGCCAATATGCAGGCAACTTCGTACAACGACACCGTTGTGCGACAGTTCGCCATCATGACGGTGGTCTGGGGTGTGGTGGGCATGCTGGTAGGCGTGATCATTGCTGCCCAGCTGACCTGGCCCGAGTTGAACCTGGGCATTCCATGGCTCAGTTATGGCCGTTTGCGCCCACTGCACACCAATGCGGTGATTTTTGCGTTTGGCGGCTGTGGCTTGTTCGCAGCAGCCTATTACGTGGTGCAGCGCACCTGCAACGTCCGTTTGTTCAGCGACAAATTGGCGGCTTTCACCTTTTGGGGTTGGCAATTGGTCATCCTGCTGGCCGCGATTTCCCTGCCTTTGGGTTACACCAGCGGCAAGGAATATGCCGAGCTGGAGTGGCGCATTGACATCCTGATCACCTTGATCTCGGTGGCATTTGCTGTGGTGTTCTTCGGCACGGTGGGCACACGCAAGGTGCGTCACATTTATGTGGCCAACTGGTTCTTTGGTGCGTTCATCATTGCTGTGGCTTTGCTGCACCTGGTTAACAGCGCTGCACTGCCCGTGGGCATGATGAAGTCCTACTCGGCTTACGCCGGTGTGCAGGACGCCATGGTGCAATGGTGGTACGGCCACAATGCGGTGGGCTTTTTCCTGACTGCGGGCTTCCTGGGCATGATGTACTACTTCATCCCCAAGCAAGCCGAGCGTCCTGTTTACTCGTATCGTCTGTCGATCGTGCACTTCTGGGCCCTGATCTTCACTTACATGTGGGCCGGTCCTCACCACCTGCATTACACCGCGCTGCCTGACTGGACCCAGTCGATCGGCATGGTTTTCTCCTTGATTCTTCTGGCACCCAGCTGGGGCGGCATGATCAACGGCATCATGACCTTGTCGGGTGCATGGCACAAACTGCGTGACGATCCGATCCTGCGTTTCCTGATCGTGTCCCTGTCTTTCTACGGCATGTCGACATTTGAAGGTCCGATGATGTCCATCAAGACCGTCAACGCCTTGAGTCACTACACCGACTGGACCGTGGGCCACGTGCACTCGGGGGCTTTGGGTTGGGTGGGTCTGGTCACCATGGGTTCCATGTACTACCTGATTCCCCGTTTGTTCGGTCAGAAAAAGATGTACAGCGTCAAAGCCATTGAACTGCACTTCTGGACAGCCACCATTGGCATCGTGATTTACATCGCTGCGATGTGGATTGCCGGTGTCATGCAAGGCTTGATGTGGCGCGCTGTCAACGCCGATGGAACCTTGACCTACACCTTTGTGGAGTCTGTCAAAGCGACATTCCCGTTCTATGTGTTGCGTTTGGCTGGCGGCTTGTTGTACCTGAGCGGTATGTTGATCATGCTTTGGAACACGATCAAGACAGCGACCCAAGGTCGTTCTGTTGAAGTCCAGATTCCCAGCCTGACTGCCCACGCCTGAGGAGAAATAAAAAATGGCTCAAAACCAAAAATCGGGCGGTATGTCCCACGAGAAAATCGAGACCAGCAACTTCTTGATGATCGTTCTGATCCTCATCGTGTTGCTGTTCGGTGGCATGGTCGAAATCGTGCCGCTGTTCTTCCAGAAGTCCACCACCCAGCCCGTTGAAGGCCTCAAGCCTTACACCGCGCTGCAAGTGGCCGGGCGTGACGTGTACGTGCGTGAAGGTTGCTACAACTGCCACTCGCAGATGATCCGCCCCTTCCGCGCCGAGACTCTGCGTTATGGCCCTTACTCGGTGGCAGGTGAATTTGTGTATGACCACCCCTTCCAGTGGGGCTCCAAGCGTACAGGTCCTGACCTGGCCCGCGTGGGCGGTCGCTACAGCGATGAGTGGCACCGTATTCACTTGAACAATCCGCGTGATGTGGTGCCCGAGTCGAACATGCCGGCTTATCCCTGGTTGGCCAACAACACGGTGGATGGTGCAAGCTTGCCTGCTCACATGAAAGGCTTGCGCACCTTGGGCGCGCCTTACAGCGATGAAGAGATTGCCAAGGCCACGGACGACGTCAAAGGCAAAACCGAGCTGGAGGCTGTCATCGCCTATCTGCAAGGCATGGGCATTCACCGCAAATAAGCGAAGGACAAAGTCATGGACATCAATACCCTGCGATCCATCGTGACGGTGCTCACCTTTGCCATCTTCATGGGCATCGTGTGGTGGGCCATGTCACGCCGCAACCAGGCCAACTTTGACGAGGCGGCACAACTGCCATTTCGTCAGGATGACTGAATTGTCCTCAGCACATAAGAAATTAAAGGAATCGAAATGAGTGACTTCATCAGCAATTTCTGGCACTTGTATGTGGCCGGCATTTCGCTCGTCAGCATCATTGCCTGCTTGATCCTGCTTTGGTTCAGCGGCAAAGCCAAGGCCATGACGGCCAACGACAACACCACTGGCCACGTTTGGGACGGTGACCTGCGTGAAATGAACAACCCACTGCCACGTTGGTGGGTGGGATTGTTTGTCATCACCATCATCTTTGCCTTGATCTACTTGGCCATGTACCCCGGCGCTGGCAACAACGCGGGCAAATTTGGCTGGACTTCAGCCGGTCAGTACGACGCTGAAGTGGCCAAGGCCAATGCTGAAGTGGCACCTTTGTACGCCAAGTTCGCTGGCATGTCGGCTGAAGAGGTGTCCAAGGACCCTCAGGCCATGGCCATTGGTGACCGTCTGTTCATGAACAACTGCGCTCAATGCCACGGCTCGGATGCCCGCGGCAGCAAAGGCTTCCCCAACCTGGCCGATGCCGATTGGTTGCATGGCGGCACACCCGACGCCATCAAGACCACATTGGTTCAAGGCCGTATGGGCAATATGCCCCCCATGGCAGCAGCCGTTGGTACGCCCGAAGATGTGCGCAATGTGGCCCACTATGTGCTGAGCCTGTCGGGCAGCCCGCACGACTCTTTGCGGGCATCCCTGGGCAAGTCCAAGTTTGGTGCTTGTGCCGCCTGCCACGGCATGGACGGCAAGGGCAACCAGACCATGGGTGCCCCCAATTTGACCGATGACATTTGGTTGCACGGTTGGGGTGAGAACGCTATCGTCAACATGATCAACAATGGCAAGGTCAACCAGATGCCTGCACAGGCTGGCAAGTTGACGGAAGGCCAGATCCATGTGTTGGCTTCCTATGTGTGGGGCTTGTCCAACAAGCCTGCTGCAGCCAAATAAGCGGTGAAACGAATCAAGACACCCCGAGCGGGTGTCTTGTTTTTTGAAAGTACGTGTTTTGGACTCCCAAGAAAATTCTCCCCGCAAGGTGGTGCCTATTGTTCCTGTGAAAGAGGATGGGGGCAGTGCTGGTGAAGAAGTGCAGATGGTGTCGCTGTATGCTGCGACACAGAAAATTTATCCACGCAGTGTGCAGGGCATTTTTGCCAAATGGCGCTGGGTGATGGTGGTGATTACTCAGTTGGTTTTTTATGGCCTGCCCTGGATCGAATGGGGTCAGCGCCAGGCGGTGCTTTTTGATTTGGGCGCACGCCGCTTTTATATTTTTGGTTTTGTCCTGTACCCGCAAGACTTTATTTACCTGACCGCGATCCTGGTGATCTCGGCCTTCTCGCTGTTCTTGTTCACGGCCATTGCCGGGCGGTTGTGGTGTGGTTATGCCTGCCCGCAGACGGTGTACAGCGAAATCTTCATGTGGGTGGAGCGCAAGGTCGAAGGCGACCGCAGTGCCCGCATTCGGCTGGACGGCGAAAAAATGTCGCTCGAAAAGCTGTTCAAGAAGGTCTACAAACACATTTTCTGGTTGGCCATTGCCATGTGGACCGGCTTTACCTTTGTCGGCTATTTCACGCCGATCAAGGAACTGGGCATGGAATTCTTCCTGGGCAATATGAGTTCGTGGGAAGTCTTCTGGGTGTTTTTCTACGCTTTTGCAACTTACGGTAACGCAGGCTTCATGCGTGAGCAAGTCTGCAAATACATGTGCCCCTACGCACGCTTTCAAAGTGCCATGTTCGACAAGGACACCTTGATCGTGACGTATGACGCCGAGCGGGGTGAACCACGTGGTGCGCGCTCGAAAAAAGCCGATCCAGCCGCCTTGGGGCTGGGCTCCTGCGTGGACTGCAGCCTGTGCGTGCAGGTTTGCCCGACCGGCATCGACATCCGCAAGGGGCTGCAATACGAGTGCATTGGATGCGGTGCTTGCGCCGATGTGTGCGATACCGTCATGGACAAGGTGGGTTATCCCCGAGGTCTGGTGAAGTATTCGACCGAACACGCCATGCAGAACAAGTGGACCAAGGAGCAAACCTTGCGTCATGTGTTCCGTCCTCGTGTGATCTTGTACATCGCCATCTTGACCTTGGTGGTCGTGGCGCTGTTGACCAGTTTGGGGCTGCGCAAGCCCTTCAAGGTGGATGTGGTGCGTGACCGCGCTTCTCTGGCCCGCATCGTCGCCGGGGGCAAAATCGAAAACGTTTACCGCCTGCAGATCATGAACGCGGCCGAAAAAACCATGCAGTACCACTTGAGTGTGGAAGGTTTGCGCGGACTCGAATTGGCCACCGACAGCAACGTTGAAGTCAAGTCGACCGAGTCTCGCTGGATTTCAGTGCGTGTTCAGATGCCCTACGATACGGCCGAGCCGGGTTCTCACCCGATCGAGTTTCACATTCAGGCATCGGATGATCAAGGACAATCGCTGAATGCCTTGCAGGAAAAGTCCGTTTTCCTGGTGCCACGCTGATTGGGGATCAAAGGGTTTTCATGACAAAACAATCGATGCAAACGTCGGGCCGTCGCTGGTGGTCGTATGGCCACGTCTGGCTGGTGGTGGCAGGCCCTTTGTTGGTGGTGATCGCCAGCTTTGTGACGTATTACCTGGCCGCGCATGGGCAAGACCCGGTGCTGTCCAGCAGCCCGCAGGTCGCAGAGTCGGCAACTGGGGCTGGCAATGCGCTGGCCCCCGCCGTTCAGGCCCGCAACCACGCAGCGACAGGCGAACTGCCTGCGCCCAAGACCACTCAAAAGCCCTGATGGGCAAGACAGGAGACAAACATGTTGGCCAAAAGAATGATGTGGATCGCGTGGCCTGCCTTTTTGGTGGCAGGTCTGTTTGAAATTTTGGTATTCGGTCTGGTTGATCCACAAGATCTGGAGTGGTTTGGCCACCCATTGGCCTTATCGCGGCAGGCGGTCTACACCTTGTCGTTCTTTGCTTTCTGGGTCTTGACCATGATCTCCAGTGGCCTGACGACCTTGTTGTCGATGTCGCCGTTTGAGGTCAACCGTTGCCCGGTGGAGCCCGGTCAACGTCCGGCAGATTGCGCCCGCGGCGACTCCCGCTGCTGCTGATAGAGGCGCTACCTGCAGCGACTGCCGGGGGCGGCGCGATTATTCGCAATGTGCCTGGTTGTTGACCAGGCGCTGCAGGCCTTCGGTGCTCAAAATGCGCACGTGACGCTGTTTGACTTCGACGATTTCTTCTTCGACAAACTTGGAGAAGGTGCGGCTGACGGTCTCGAGTTTGAGCCCCAAGTAGCTGCCAATTTCTTCGCGGGTCATGCGCAAGACCAGCTCGGATTGCGAAAAACCCCGCGCATGCAGGCGTTGCACCAGGTTCAGCAAGAAGGCGGCCAGACGCTCTTCAGCCCGCATGCTGCCCAAGAGCAGCATCACGCCATGTTCCCGCACAATCTCGCGGCTCATGATTTTGTGCACATGGTGCTGCAGTGCGGTCACTTCGCGTGAGAGCTCTTCAATGCGGTCAAAGGGCATGACGCAAACCTCGGCGTCTTCCAGCGCCACCGCATCGCAGGTGTGATGGTCATGCACGATGCCATCGAGCCCAATGATTTCACCGGCCATCTGAAAACCGGTGACCTGATCGCGACCGTCTTCGGTGGCCAGACAGGTTTTGAAAAAGCCGGTGCGAATGGCGTACAAGGAGGTGAATTTTTCGCCATTGGTAAACAGTGTGCCGCCGCGTTTGACTTTGCGTCGCACAGCCACCAGATCATCCAGCCGGTTCAGATCCTGATCGCTCAAGCCCATGGGCATGCATAACTCGCGCAAATTGCAGTTGGAGCAGGCGACTTTGATGGCTTGTGGATTCATGGTGTTATCTCGTCGATGACAAAACGTTTTTGCCTTGGATCAAGTGTTGAGCTTAATACGAAAAGTGCCTTACTCTTGCGGGTATACCCTGAAACTGTCAAAAATCACAGTTAACGCGTACAAGGATTGACTTGGGTCAAAACAAGCCTGGCCACTTGCAGGCAAAGTCCTGTCCAGTTTTATGAACACGATTTGATTAAGGTAGGCCTCATGTCCGTCATCACCCCCGACTTGCTGACACGGTTCGATGTCCCGGGGCCGCGTTACACCTCGTACCCGACGGCAGATCGTTTTGTGGAAGCGTTTGGCGAGGCTGACTATTTGCAGGCCCTGGACCAGCGCAAATCCGCCGCGATTGGCAAAGCCACGCCTTTGTCGTTGTATGTACACATTCCGTTTTGTGAATCGCTGTGTTACTACTGCGCCTGTAACAAGATCATCACCAAGCACAAGGACCGTGCGGCCACGTATTTGCGCTACCTCACACGGGAGGTGGAGCTGCACACCGCACATTTGGGTGTGGGGCAACCGGTCAGTCAGTTGCATTTGGGGGGCGGAACGCCCACCTTCTTGAGCGACGACGAGTTGCGTGAGTTGATGCACATGTTGCGTCGTCACTTTGAGTTTGTGCCGGGCGGCGAGTATTCGGTCGAGGTGGACCCGCGCACTGTGGACGAAAAACGTCTGGCTGTGCTGGCGGAGTTGGGCTTTAACCGCTTGAGTTTTGGTGTTCAGGACTTTGATCCGGCGGTGCAAAAAGCTGTGCACCGCGTGCAGCCTGCGCAGCAGGTTTTTGATCTGGTAGCCGCCGCCAGACGTTTGGGTTTTGAGTCGGTCAATGTGGATTTGATCTATGGCTTGCCTTTGCAAACGCCCGAATCCTTTGAGCGCACTTTGGCACAGGTCAATGAGCTCAGGCCCGATCGCATCGCGCTGTATGCCTATGCCCATTTGCCCGAGCGTTTCAAGCCCCAGCGGCGCATCCATGCGGCCGAGCTGCCTTCAGGCGGTGCCAAGGTCGCGATGTTGTCTCGTTCGCTCGACGCCTTCACCGATGCTGGTTATGTCTACATCGGCATGGATCACTTTGCGTTGCCCGACGATGCCTTGGCTGTGGCCAAGCGCCAAGGGCGCTTGCACCGTAATTTCCAGGGTTACAGCACGCAAGCTGACTGCGACTTGATTGCCTTGGGGGTTTCGTCCATTGGCCGTGTGGGGGCGACTTACAGCCAGAACGCCAAGACCATGGACGAGTATTGTGATTTGCTCGACCAAGGGCATTTGCCTGTGGTGCGTGGCTTGGCGCTGACCCGCGATGATTTGATCCGACGCGCCGTGATCATGGCGCTGATGTGCCAGGGGCAGCTGCAGTTCGAGTCGATCAACCTGGCCTGGTTGGTTGATTTCAAGAAATACTTTGCCGCCGAGTTGAGCCAGCTCGAAGACATGCAGGCGCAAGGCCTGGTGCAGCTGAGTGACACAGGCATTCAAGTGACCGCCATGGGCTGGTTCTTTGTGCGGGGCGTAGCCATGGTGTTTGACCGTTATTTGCAGGCTGACCGGAACCGGGCGCGTTTTTCCAAAATCATCTGAGCTAGGATCGGCCAGATGTCCGCGCTGGTGCGCGGAGGAAAGTGAAGAAAGCATGCAAAGTTCTTTGGCCATCACGGGCTTGATGATGGGGGTGCTCGGTGGTCCCCACTGCGTGGCCATGTGCGGTGCCGCATGCGCAGGCCTGGGGCAAGCAGCCGGCGCGTACCGCGTGCGTGCGCTGTGGGCATTCCAAATTGGTCGTTTGCTCGGCTATTCGCTCTTGGGTGCCGCTGCGGCTTACAGCGTGCAGGGCTTGGGCTGGCTGACCACGCAGTCTGCGGCATTGAGACCACTGTGGACTTTGCTGCACCTGGCAGCCATTGCTTTGGGTTTGGTGCTGGTTGTGCAAGCGCGTCAACCGGTGTGGCTCGACACTGGAGCCCGCAGTCTTTGGGTGCGGGTGCGGGCGTTCCATCAGCGCTCGGGCGCAGCAGCGCCTGGCCTGATCGGCATGCTGTGGGCGCTGATGCCATGTGGTTTGCTGTATTCGGCTTTGATGGTCGCTGCGCTGGCGGGCGACCCCTTGAATGGCGCTGTCAGCATGGCGTTTTTTGCGGCAGGCTCGAGCTTGAGTTTGTGGACGGGGCCATGGCTGCTGTTGCGTTTGCAGTCGGTGGGCGATGGCGCTTGGGGCGTGCGATTGGCGGGGCTTGCGTTGGCGGGCATGTCGTCCTGGGCTTTGTGGATGGGCCTGGTGCATGATCAGGCCCCTTGGTGCGTTACACCCTGATACGACCCTGTTGCATCAGACGCTTGAGCGATGATCCTGGGCTCAGACAATGGGCACCTCATTTTTCTACGAGGTGTTCATGCGAAATTTCAACAGCTTGTCAGCCGCATTCCTGCTGGCTTTGTGCGGTACCTTGGCCCAGGCACAAAGTTCGGCCACCCAAGCCGTACCTGCTCAAGCCGCACAAATCGTGCATTTGAGTGCCTCGGCTTCAGCGCAGGTCACACAGGACTGGTTGGTCATGACCTTGGTGGTGCAAAAAGAGGGCGCGGACGCCGCCACGGTGCAAAAGCAAATCAGGACCCAGTTGGCATCTGCATTGGCCTTGGCCCAAGGCTCGGCCCAAGCGGGTTTGCTGGATGTGAACACAGGCCAGCTGTCGGTTTCTCCACGTTATGGCCGTGATGGCAAAAGCAATGGCTGGACCGGTGTGGCCGAATTGATTCTGCAAGGCCTCGACGTGGATCGCATCACGGCCGTGGCAGGGCGTGTGCAAGGAATGACCGTCAGCCAAGTCCAATGGGAAGTCAGCCCCGAGCTCAGGCGCCAGACCGAGAGCCGCATTCAGGGGCAAGCGGTGGCCCAGTTCCAGTCACGCGCCAATGCGTTGGCAAGCAGTTTTGGCTTTGGTACTTATGGCTTGCGTGAAGTCCGCGTGACGAATCAGGAGAGTGCGGGTGAGCAGCCCCAGCTGCGCATGGCATCGGTGCAGATGGACGCCGCACCAAGCCCCATGCCGATTCCGGCACAGGCCGGGCAGTCCCGTGTGACGGTGAATGTGTCGGGCAGCATCCAGCTCAAATGAGCAGATGCTGGCGTGCCATCAGGCGCTCAGGCCTTTGTAAAGCATGTAGGCAGCCAGCAGATACAGGATGCTGGCGAACACGCGCTTGAGTTGCTTGACGGGCAGTTTGTGGGCCGTGGCAGCACCCACGGGGGCCATGGTGACGCTGCACACGGCAATGACCACCAGAGCAGGCAGCCACAGGTAACCAAAGGAGTAGTCGGGCAGGTTTTGCACGTTTTGGCCGCTCATGATGTAGCCAGCCACGTTGGCCAAAGCAATCGGAAAGCCCAGTGCGGCGCTGGTGGCCACCGCGTTGTGGATGGCTACGTTGCACCAGGTCATGAAGGGCACGCTGATGAAACCACCACCTGCGCCCACCAGTCCGGACAACAAGCCAATCAAGCCGCCAGCGCCCAGTTGACCGGTAAAGCCGGGCATCTGACGCGTGGGGGCTGGTTTCTTGTCCAGAAACATTTGGGTGGCTGAAAAGCCCACAAAAGCGGCAAAGAACAAAGCCAGGGATGCGCCTTTGACAAAGGCAAAAATGCCCATGCTGCCGATCAGGCTGCCGATCACGATGCCTGGTGCCAGACCCTTGACCAGATCCCAACGGACGGCTTTCTTTTTGTGGTGTGCGCGCACGCTGGAGATCGAAGTGAAGATGATGGTCGCCATGGAAGTGGCAATCGCCATCTTGACCGCCAGATCGGGGCCGACGCCACGCTGTCCAAGCAAATAGGTGAGGAAGGGCACCATGATCATGCCGCCACCAATGCCCAGCAGGCCGGCCAGAAAACCCGTGCACAGGCCCAGAACGGCCAATTCGGCCAGCAGAGTTGGTTCAATCATCATGGTGTGAGCGCAGTGGAGTGAAGAAGGTGTCTGCGAATGCCACCGGACCGTCATCCTGAACCGGGGGTTCAGGTGGGCGAGGGCAGACTGGCGTTGGGTTCATCTGACGCGAGACGATCACGCTCACCAGCCAATGTACCA
>JACCDU010746771.1_pt1 | contig 29863 bp, 16 predicted proteins | sample 7446081 | NCBI WGS metagenome assembly JACCDU01 (sample SAMN15323447, study PRJNA562643) | freshwater metagenome | isolation source: river surface water | place: USA:Blue River Watershed | collected 2017-08-17
ACGCGAGCGGCGCGACCGGCGGCGGCTCGGTGCGGGTGGGGGGCGACTGGCAGGGCAGCGGGGAGGTGTACCAGGCACGCTCGGTCCGCTTCGACGAGGGCGCGGCCATCGATGCCAGCGCCACGGAACAGGGCCCGGGCGGCAAGGTGGTGCTGTGGAGCCGGCTGGACGATGCGGGCTCCGCCACCGAGGCGCACGGCACGATCACGGCCCGGGGCGGCGCGAACGGCGGCGCGGGCGGCCAGGTGGAGACCTCGGGAGGCCGGCTGGCCATGGACGGCCTGCGCGTGGACACCCGCGCGAGCGACGGCTCGGCGGGCGAGTGGCTGCTGGACCCGTACAACTTCTTCCTGAGCAGCTCGGAGCTGGCGACGATCGCGGGCAACCTGGCCAGCAGCAACGTCACGATCTCCACCGGCAGCAATGCCGGCGGCGGCGCGAATGCCGAGTCCTACGGCCTGGGGCACATCGCCCTGCAGGGCGACTTCAACTATTCGGGCGCCGCCGCCCGTACGCTGACCTTCAACGCCGACGCGGACATCTGGGTCGAGGGGAACGTGACGGCCTCCGCGGGCGCGCTGAGCCTGAACTTCAACGCGCCAGGCGACCGCGTCCTCCTGAACGGGAACGTCACGACCCGCGGCGGCTCGGTCAGCTTCAACACGGGCGCGGTCCATTTCCAGAAGACCAGCGGCACCCAGTCCATCGTGACGGGCGGGGGCTCGCTGGACTTCGGCGCCTCGAACATCTACCTGCTGCGCCTGCCAGGCAGCGATGCCGTCACGCTGGACACCGGCGCGGGCGCGCTGAACCTGGGTTCGGGCCTGGTCGGTTACACCACTGCCCGCTATTCGATCGTGGCGGACGGCGCCAACCTGCTGTCCTGGTCCGGCCGCAGAGGGCCGGGCGTGCACGACCTCGGTGTCTACATCGAGTCCGGCAAGGAGTACACGCTGCGCCTGTGGCTGTGGGATTCCTGGGACGGGGAGGGCGCCGAGATCATCATCGGCAACCAGTACTACTTCCGCACGTTCCGCCAAGGCGGCTTCTTCAACACGGTCTCCTGGTACGGGACGGTGTACACGGGCGTCACGGGCAGCTTCGGGAACAACTGGTACGACGACGGCTACGTCGACGTGGCCTTCAAGGCCGCCCACAGCGGCAACCTGGTGATCTACTCGGGCACGAACCAGGACAACTGGGACGAGTCGCTGGAGGTGCAGAACCTGGTGCGCACCAGCACGGTCACCAGCAACACCGGCTACGCCACGGGCGGACGGGCCTTCTCGCTCAAGACCACCTCGGGCGCGATCTCCGGCTCCAAGGGCCTTGCAGACCTGCCGGCCTTCACCGTCGACACGGGCAGCACCAGCAGCGCGCTGTCCGGCGACCTCAGCGGCAGCACGGCGCTGACCAAGACCGGCACGGGCACGCTGGCCCTGACCGGCAGCAACACCTACACTGGCGCCACCGCGATCAGCGAGGGGGCGCTGGTGTTCCGGGCCGACACGCCCAGCCTGCCGTCCGGCAGCATCACCGGCACGGGCACGCTGGCGATCGAGCCGGCGAGCACGAGTTTCTCGGCCACCTACAGCTTCAACAAGGCGCTGGGCACCAGCCTGACCGGGCTGACGTTGGGCAAGGCAGGCAACACGGCGGGCATCAACGTCGATGCCGCGATCGACGTCCAGGGCCCGTTGTCGATCCAGGGCGGCGCCGTGTCCGTGAACCAGCCCCTGCGGGCGGCGGGCGACATCGCGCTGACGGCCACCAGCACCGACCTGCTGGTCAACAAGGCCATCACGGGCACCTCCGCCGCCACCCAAGGCCTGGCGCTCAAGGCCCAGCGGCACATCAAGCTCGACGCCGACGGCGCGATCAGTGCCACCAGCGGGGCGCTCAACACCCAGCTGTGGGCCGACACGAACGCGGACGGCGACGGCATCATCCTGGTCCAGAGCAGCGGCATCACGACCCGGGGCGGCACACTGACCCTGGGTAAGGACGGGCAGACAGCCTCCCTGGGGGGCGCCACGGTGCGCGTGGGCGGGGACGTGTTCTTCCAGCGCTCGGGCGCGCAGTCGGTGTCCACCGGCGGCGGCGAGGTCAACGTCTATGGCGAGACCCTCATCAGCAACACCAGCGGCCTGACGGTCGACTCGGGCAACGCCAACATCACCTTCCACGGGCTGCTCAACTCGGGCAACCTGTACAGCTTCGTCGACAAGACCGGCAGCGGCGGCACCGGTTCCTGGACCCTGGCGCGCACCGAGGCCCGCAACGGCACCGCGGGTGGCGCGGCGGTGGGCGACAGCTACCTGGTGACGATCACCTCGCGGCTGGAGAACGCCATCGCCGGCCTGACCGCCGGCTACCGCGGCGCCTGGATCGGCGCCTGGCGCCCCGACAGCACCGCCTACGCCTGGACCTGGGCCGATGGCCCCGAGGGCGGACAGGTCTTCTTCAACCAGGTCAGCGGCGGCGGTGGCTCGGCCACCACCGGCTTCTATTCCAACTTCGGCGCCTGGGAGCCCAATGGCGCGTTGAGCACTGCCGTCGGCACCGAGACGGTGGGCCAGTTCTACGGGTCGGCCGGCCAGTGGAACGATTTGCGCCCGGACACGACCTTCAGCAGCTCCCAGTCCAGCCAGTACGCGGTGCTGGGCTACGTGCGCGAGACCAACCTCGCCGCTTCCCCGGTGACCCTGAGTGCCGGCACGGGGTCGGTGCGAATCAACGGCGGCGTGGGCGGCACCAAGGAACTGCAGTCCCTGGGCGTGACCGCCGCCAGCACGGTGATCAGCGGCTCGGCCGTCAAGACCGCCGGCAACCAGACCTACAGCGGCACCCTGGCCGCCGATGCCGGCGCCGCCTCCCTGCTGGTGAAGGGCGCCAGCATCACGGCCGGCGGCGCCATCACGGCCACGGGGGCGAACATCACGCTCCATGCCAGCATCGCCTCCACGGCGGCGAACGCCGGGCTGCTGTTCAAGGCGACCGGCCACATCACCAGCGATGCCAACCGCAGCTTCCGCACGAACAACGGCAAGCTGGTGTTCTGGTCGGACAGCAATGCGGACGGCATCGGCGGGATCACGCTGGCGGACGGCAACACGGTCAACAGCGCCAATGGCTCGACCACACAGGTGACCGGTGGAGGCCGCATCGTCCTGGCCGGCGGCCTGGACAACGGCGCCAACGGCGGGACCTCCGGCGACGGCCTGCCCGATGGCGTTGCCGCCTCGACCTCGGGCGACGGCATCCGCCTGGGCACGCTGGGCTCGGCCACGACCACCACCGCCCTGTATTCCGGCGGCGGCGACATCGTGCTGCGCGGCAAGTCGACCTACGCCAGCGGGCTGGGGGTGAATCAGAACGGCGTGGGCAGCTTCAAGGCCGGCGACGGCACGGTGAGCATCGCCGGCACGGCCAGCGCGGGCCATGGCGTGGAACTGGCTTCCTATGGCGGCTCCGTCACGATCACCGCTGGCGGCGGCGATGCCACCCACGCGGCCATCACCGTGTCGGGCACCTCGACCTCGACCGGCGGGTATTCAGGTTTCCAGTCCAACACCGGCTCGATGCAGGCGACGGGCACGGGCGGCATCTCGGTCACCGGCTCGGCGAGCGGCACCTACTACGCAGTGAACACCGCGCTGGACATGCTGGCAGCCAGCGGCCCCATCGAGCTGACCGCCGCCGGCGGCACGGGCCTTCGCTACATGGGCACCCTGGGCCAGAAGGCCGGCACCGGCGTGCTCGCCAGCACCAGCGCGGTCACGCTGACCGGCAATGCGCTGGCCGTGAACACCGGCATCGTGGTGGACACCACCGGCAGCCTCACGGTGCAACCCCAGGGCACCAGCTTCACCAGCGCCCTGAACTGGCCCCTGGCCAACTTCACGCTGGGTGCGGGCGTCAGCGGGCTGACACTGGGCAAGAGCGGCAACACCGCCAACATCACCCTGGGCAGCGCCACCACCATCGCCGGCCCCATCACCGTGCAGGGCGGGGATATCACCCTCGCAGCCAACCTGGCCAGCACCCTCACCGGGGCCGACATCCTGCTGAAGGCTTCGGGCAGCATCGTGCAGAACGCGGGCGTGGATGTGACCACGAACGGCGGCGACGTGACCTACTGGTCGGACAGCGACGGCAACAACGCCGGCGCCATCCACCTGGCCGCAGGCTCCTCCGGCAACCGCACCACGGTCACCACCAGCGGCGGCCACATCGGCATGGGCGGCGGCAGCGGCACCGGCGCCGCGCCGACCGGCTTTGCCTGGGGCACGGCGGGCCTGCAGGGCCCTGGCGTGAACCTCGCGGGCTACGCGACGCTCGATGCCGGCACCGGTGACATCACCCTGCGCGGCCGCAGTGGTGTAACCAGCGGCGACTACGGCATCGGCGTGCGGCTGTTCGACGCCTCGGTCATCCAGGGCCGCCACATCAAGCTGGAAGGCCAGGGCGCGGCCAGCAGTGGCACCGGCGCCAACCACTGGGGCGTCTCGCTGGAGGCCTCGTCGTCGGTGACGGCTTCGGGCACGCTGGACATCACGGGAACGGGCGGCGGCTCCAACACCAGCGTGGGCGGCAACCATGGCGTGCTGGTGGCCGCCTCGAGCGTGACCGGCACGGGCACGGGCGCCGTGACGATCAACGGCACCGGCGGCGGCAAGTCCGCCACGGTGACGAGCACCGACAACGACGGCATCCACCTGCGCGACGGCGCGGTGATCCAGTCCGGGGCGGGTACGCTGACCCTGGCGGGCACCCAGGGCCACAACGGCAACAGCGAGGGCGTCGCGATCCAGGGCGCTGCGGGCAGCACCAACACCCTGGGCCACGCCAGCACCCAGACCGGCGCCATCACCGTGCGCGCCAACACGCTGCACGCCGACATCGGCACGACCAACCGCGTGCTGGGAACGGGCACGGCGAGCTTCATGCCGCTGGCCGCCTCGGCATCGTTCGGCGCGTACGGGTTCTCGACGCGCGGCCTGACCTTCGGCACCAGCCTGTCCGGCCTGACGCTGGGCAAGGCGGGCAACACCGCGAACGTGACCATCGCCAGCGGCTACGGCGCCAGCATCGCCGGGCCGATCACGGTCCATGGCGCAGCCATTGCCGTCGACGGCGCGCTCACGGCCACCGGCAGCACGATCAGCCTGAACGCCTCCGGCGCGGTGACGCAGGGCGCGGACCTCACGGCCAGCACCCTGGCGCTGGCGGGCGCGGGCAGCTTCACGCTGACCCGGGACACCAACAGCATCGGCACGCTGACGGGCGCCACCTCGGGCGCGCGCCTGGGCCGCATCGCCTTCACCAACGCGGGCGCGCTGACCGTGGGCGGCACGAATGCCGAGGGCCTGTGGTCCACGGGGGACGTGAAGGTGGAGACGGTCACCGGTGACCTGAGCCTGACGCGCGACATCCACACCCTGGCCACCACGGCGACGGCGGTGGTGCTCAACGCCGCGCGCGGCACCGCGGCGGCGACCGCCTCGGGCGGCGACGTGAAGCTGGTGCCGACGGTGACCGGGGGCGTGACCTCCCGCCCGGGCATCACCACCGGCAGCGGTGGGCGCGTGACGGTCTACACGGGCAGCCTGGCGGGCAGCACCGGCGTGGCCGAGTCGGCCGCCAGCGCCGGGGACGGTCTGGTGGCGTATGCCTCCGGCCGCTTCCGCTACGGCAGCGACGAGGCGACCACCCAGTACAGCACCGGTTTGGGCACGGGCGCGTACGTGATCTACCGCGAGCGGCCGGTGGTGACGGTCACGGCGGACAGCCAGACCCTGGTCTACGGCGACACGCCGCGTCTGTCCACCACCACCAGCACCGCCAACCTGGCCAACGGCGACACGGCGGCGGCCGCCGTGCCGACGGCGCCGGCCGTCACGGTACGGACCACGGATGACAGCGCCGCGGTGGCAGCCAGCGCCGGCGGGACCGCGTACTACGACGTGGGCAGCTACAAGCTCAAGACCGCCACGCCAGGGGCGAGCAGTCTGGGCTACGCTGTCACCGCCGTCGATGGCAGCCTGACGGTCGGCAAGCGCACCCTGCAGGTGGTGGCGAACAACGATGCCAAGTTTGTCGGGTACGACGATGCCAACATGCCGGGCTACCAGGCGGGCGTCGGGTATGCGGGCGTGTCGTACAGCGGCTTCGCCCCGGGCGAAAACCTCACCCAGGTGACGACCACCAACCTGCTCGTGTCCCGCAGCAATGCCGGCGTCGAAGACACCGGCACCTATTCCGGGGTGCTGATCCCGAGTGGCCTGAGCAGTGCCAACTACAGTTTCAACTACGTGGCTGGCAAGTACGACATCGTGCCGGTCGACAAGCTGCTGGTGCGCGTCAACGATGCAACGGTCACCTACGCAGGCGCCACGCCCACGCTCAACCTCCAGGCCAGCAGCGTGAGCTTCCTGTCGTCGGCCGACGACACCATCGTCAACCTGACCTGGGACTCCGGCGCCAACCTCTGGAAGGACGCCACCGATACCCACAGCGCCCGTTTCAGCTACGGCATCAGCAGCGCGAACGTCGGCGTCCGCTCGGCGACCGTGACCAACCTGGAGACCTCCGTCGGTCTCACCGAGGGTGCGGTCGTCACGGGCGCCGTCACCGTCAGGCCGCGTGCGCTGACCCTCAGCGCCACCCGGGAGTACGACGGCACGAGCAGCCTTGGCGCCGGGTCTTCCGGCGTGACGCAATCGGGCACTGTGTCGCTGGGCAACATCGTCTCCGGCGAAACGCTGATTTATTCGAGCGCCTTCGCCTACGGCAAGGATGTCTCGACCGCCGGCAACCACGTGCGCGCCATCACGCTGGGCAACGGCACCGGCGGGCTGGCCAGCAACTACGAGCTGCCGTCCCTGGCGGCGGCCGTGGCCGGCACGAACACGGTCACGATCACGCCGCGCGCGCTGACCGTGTCCGCTGCCAAGACCTACGACGGCTCGGCCGACGTCACCGCCCACACCCTGCTGGGCAACCTGGTGGCCGGCGAGTCGCTGACCGTCACCAGCGCCACGGCCAGCAATGCCCATGTGGCGACGGCGTCCAAGTCCATCACCAGCATCACCCTGGCCGACGACACCGGCCTGGCGGGCAACTACAGCCTGCAGGGCAACACCCTGGTCTCGGGCCAGGCCCAGGCGGGCACGGTCAGCCACCCGCTGGCACATGCCGCCGGCGTGAACACCGTGTCCATCGGCGCCCGGCCGCTGCAGGTCAGCCTGTCCAACACCGACGTGAGCAAGGTGTACGACGGCAGCACCTCCGCCAAGGTGGGCGACGGCACGCTGGCCAACACGGTCTTCCTGCCGGACTTCGTGGTGGGCAACGCGGTGGATGGCGACAGCTTCGTGCGCGCCAATTTCAGCTACACCGCCGCGTACGACTCGGCCAACGTGAGCGAGGCCACGGCGCTGACCCTCAGCGGCCTGACCCTCAGCGGCATCGACGCCTCCACCGCCGGGTCGCTGGCCAGCGACTACACCTTCGCCGACACCAGCACCCGCGTCGGCGCACGCATCACCCCGCGCGCCGTGGCGGTGTCGGGAACCGGCGTGTCCAAGATCTACGACGGCACCACGTCCATGGACAGCGTGAGCCTCGGCTTCACCACGGTGTCGGGCCAGGTGGAATCCGGCCTGGTCAGCGGCCAGAGCCTGACCGTTTCCGGTGGCACGGGCGCCTTCAGTTCGGCCGGTGCCGGCACGGGCAAGAGCTACAGCCTGTCGGGTTACACCCTCACCTCGGGAACGGGCACGGACGCCGCCAACTACAGCCTGCCAGGCGGCAGCGGCGTGATCACCGGCAGCGACGGCATCATCTACAAGCGGCCGCTGAACGTCACCTTCACCGGGGACACCAAGGTCTATGACGGCACGGCGGACGCCACGGTGACCGCCAGCTTCGCCAACAGCAGCTACGCCCCGGTGGCGAGCGATGACCTCGTCATCCACCGCACGGCGACGTACGACAGCAAGAACGTCGGCAGCGGGGCCTCGCGCGTGACGGTCAGCGGCGTGTCCATCAGCGGCGCCGCAGCCGGCAACTACGCCATCACGGCGAACGCCAGCGATCCCCTGCAGTCTCCGGTGGCGGCCACCCGCAACCAGGCCGGGTTCAACGCCTCGGCGTCCGGCCAGATCACGCAGCGCGGCTCGGTGACCTGGGTCGGTGGAACCACGGGCGAGTGGTTCAACCCCGCCAACTGGGCGCTGACCAGCAACCTGGCCTTCACCGGCGTGGTGCCGGACCTCGCCAACGTGGCCACGGTGGTCATCGGCTCGGGCAACACCGTGACCTTCAGCAACACGTCCAACGGCAACGCCGACGCGACCCAGGCCGTGACCGTGGCGGACCTGCAAAGCGAGGGCGCCAGCCTGGCCGTGTCGCACGGCACCCTGAACCTGGGCAGCCGGCCGACCACGCTGGACGGCTTTGCCCAGACCGGCGGCGCCGTGACGAGCCAGGGCGCGTTCACCGTGACCCAGTCCTTCAGCCAGACCAATGGCACGCTCTCGACCTCGGGGGACGCCAGCAGCATCGCCATCACGCAGGCCTCGGGCGCCCTGGCCTGGAAGCACATCACCACGGGCGGCAACCTCACGGTGTCCAGCGCGCAGGGGATCACCTTCGGCGACACCACCGTCGCCGGCGACCTGTCGTCCACCAGCGGCACGGGCGGGGTGTCCGGCGGCATCGGTCAGGCGTCGGGCACCCGCCTGGACGTGGCCGGCACCAGCAGCTTCATCGCCCGTACCCGGGCGCTGCAGGTGGCCGCGCTGGGCGGCAACAACCTGTTGGGCGGCACGGTGTCGTTCACGGACGCGAACGGGGGCAGCTGGGGCGACATCACGGTCAAGGAGACCAGCACCAACGGGCTGGTCCTGGGCGAGGTGCGCAGCAGCGGCAAGCTCGACGCGACGGCCAGCGGCGACCTCACGCTCGACGGCGTGGTGAACGTGGACCGGCTGGCGCTGGAGAGCACGGGCGGCAAGGTCAGCCAGGGAGCCGGCAGTACGCTGGACGTGGCCACCGGCCCCACCACCCTCAAAGCCCATGGCAGCATCACGCTGGATCGCGCCAACGACTTCAACGGCGCGGTCACCGTGCTGGGGGGCACGGACGTGACGCTGCGGGACACGGACGACCTGACCCTGGGCGCCGTCACCGCCACGGGCAAGCTCGATGCCAAGGCGGGCGGCAACCTGGCGCTCGATGGCGTGACCACCGTGGGCAGCCTGGCGCTGGAAAGCACCGCAGGCGCGATCAGCCAGGGAGCCAGCGGCACCCTGGACGTGACCGCGGGGCCCTCCAGCCTCAAGGCCGACGGGGCCATCACGCTGGCCCGATCCAACGACTTCAACGGCACGGTCCACGTGCTGGGCGGCACGGACGTGACGCTGCGGGACACCGACGACCTGACCCTGGGCCACGTGACCGCCAGCGGCAAGCTGGACGCGAAGTCGGCCGGCGACCTGGCCCTGGACGGCGCGGCCACCGTGGGCAGCCTCGCGCTCGAGAGCACGGGCGGCCGCCTCCGCCAGGGCACCGATGGCAGCCTGGCCGTCACCGCGGGGCCCACCGACCTGCGGGCCCACGGCAGCATCGCGCTGGACCGGGCCAACGACTTCAACGGCACGGTCACCGTGCGGGGGGGCACGGACGTGACGCTCAAGGACACCGACGACCTGACCCTGGGCGCCGTCACGGCCAGCGGCAAGCTGGACGCGAGGTCGGCCGGCGACCTGGCCCTGGACGGTGCGGCCACCGTGGCCAGCCTCGCCCTGGAAAGCTCGGGCGGCGAGATCCTCCAGGGCGCCAGCGGCACGCTGGACGTGAGCGCCGGGCCCACCAGTCTCAAGGCCCAGGGCCGCATCACGCTGGACCGGTCCAATGACTTCAACGGCACGGTCCACGTGCTGGGTGGCACCGACGTGACGCTCAAGGACACGGACGACCTGACCCTGGGCACCGTCACGGCCAGCGGCAAGCTGGAGGCGACTGCGGCCGGCCACCTGGTCCTGGACCGCACCGTGAGCGTGGCGCGCCTGGACCTGGAGAGCACGGGCGGCACGATCACCCAGGGGGCCGATGGCCTGCTGAACGTGAGCGCGGGGCCGTCCGACCTGAAGGCCGGGGGCGCGATCACGCTCGACAAGGCCAATGACTTCAACGGCACGGTGAACGTGCTGGGCGGCACGGACGTGACGTTGCGGGATACCGACGACCTGACGCTGGGCACCGTCACGGCCAGCGGCAAGCTGGACGCGAAGTCCGCCGGCGACCTGGCCCTGGACGGGGCCGCCCGCGTGGCCCGCCTGGACCTGGAAAGCACGGGCGGCAGCATCCACCAGGGCGCCAGCGGCAACCTGGCCGTGACCGCCGGACCCACCAACCTCACGGCCGGAGGCGCCATCGCCCTGGACAAGGCCAACGATTTCCAGGGCACGGTGAATGCCCGGGCGGGCACGGACCTGTCGCTCAAGGACACCAACGCCCTGGGCCTGGGCACGGTGACCGCCGGAGGCAAGCTGTCCCTGGACACGAACGGCCCGCTGGACCTGGGCACCAGCACGGCAGGCGGCGACCTGTTCATCAACAGCCATGGCGGCAACATCGTGCAGGCCGGCCCGCTGCAGGTGGCCGGCTTCACCACCGTGCTGGCGGGCAGCGGCGCGGTGGACCTGTCCGATCCCGGCAACCAGCTGCAACGGGGCACGGCCATCCAGGCTTCCACCAAGCGCGTCGCCGGCGACCTGCGCGCGGCCCTCGACCTGGCCACCTCGTCGGCCGCCGGCACCGTGCCACAGGCGTCCGAGCCGGGGACGAGCCTGTCGAATGCCGCCTCGCCGCAGCCGTTGGTGCTGGCCTCCGGCGCGGTGGCCCCGGGTGCCACGGCGCCCGCAGGTGGCGCGGCCTCCGAGTCCCCGGTGGCGGCCGGCAGCACCGCCGGCGTGACCATCGACCTGCGCAACGCCCCGGAAACGACGGTGTCGATGATGGCCGCCGTGTCCCTGCCCAAGGGCACTTCGACGGCGGGCACCGGGTTCAGCTTCGAGCTGCCGCAGTCGATCCGGTCGATCGAGCGCAACTCGCCCGCCCAGGCGTCCCTGCCGTCCGGCGAGCCACTGCCGTCCTGGCTGCGCTTCGACGCCCAGGCCCTGCGGTTCCAGTCCACGGCCGTGCCCGACCGCGCCTTGCCGCTGCAGGTGGCGCTGGTGGTGGGCGGCCAACGGGTGCTGGTGGTGATCTCCGAGCGGACGGAGTAAGGGCGAAGGTGCCCAGGGGAACCGGCAGGCCCATGCGGGCCTGCCGGGAATTCAGCGCACCGACACCTGGCAGTTCAGGGCGTAGCCGATGCCGCGCAGGGTGCGGATCGCATCCTCGGGCGCGCCGCAGGCGTCCAGCTTCTTGCGAAGGGAGCTGATGCGCATTTCCAGGTTGGCGGGCACCAGGCCCTTGTCCTTGGGGTCCACCAACTGCATGACCTGCCAGCGCTCCAGCTTCTGCCCCGCCGCACGGCAGAACGCGGCCAGCAGCAGGCCTTCGCCGTGCGTGAGGGCGACCGCCCCGCGCGGGCCCGTCAGCCGCTGGGTCTGGGTGTCGAGTTGCAGGCCCGCCGCGTCCTGCCGGGCCGTGGCCTTGAGACGGCGGGCCAGGCTGCTCAGGCAGGCCAGCAGCTCCGCCTGCTCGACGGGCTTGATGAGGTAGTTGTCCGCGCCGGACGAGTAGCCCTCCAGCCGGTCCTCCACCTGGCCACGCGCGGTGAGCAGGACGATGCCGGCCAGGGGCTGGCTGCGGCGGATGCGGTCGGCGAGGCTGAAGCCGTTTTCCCCCGGCAGGTTGACGTCGATGAGGTACAGGTCGGGCACGTCCCGCGTGGGGGTGTCGTCCACTTCCTCCGCGCACACCACGCCCGTGACATGGTGGCCCTGCGCCCGCAGGAAATCCACGGTCGCCTCGCGCAGGCCGTCGTTGTCCTCAACGACCAGGATGTGCAGCAGGGGAGGGGAACTCATCGGGTGGGAGCCATCAAAAGCGGCGATCGTAGGCGGCCCGGCGCCGCGCCATCCAAATCAAGCCAAAGGCGCCTCATGCCCCGGCGGCCGGCGGCAGGCGGACGATCATCCGGACCCGATCCGCCTCGGGGTCGTAGTGGATGCTGCCGCCCAGGGTCTGCACCAGGCTGCGCACGAGGTACAGGCCCAGCCCGGTCCCCGCCTGGCGCTGGGCATGCGGCGCGCGGTAGTACTTCTGGAACAGCCGGCCCGCGTCCGGCCAGCCTGCCACGCCGGGCGGGTTGGCCACGGCCAGGTGGATGCCGGGCCCGGGCGCGTCCTGCAGGCTCTCGCGGATCTGGAAGTCGATGGTGGCGTCCGGCGGCGAGTACTTCAAGGCGTTGTCCAGGAGGTTGCCCAGGACCACGTACAGCAGCTGCCGGTCGGTGGCGGCGATGAGCTTGTCCGGCGCCTGCAGCCGGATGCGCTGGGGGTGCGGCGTGGCCGCGATGACGTCGCGGGCGAGGTGGACCAGGTCATGCGGTTGCATCCGGGCCTGCAGCTGACCCTCGCCGAGCCGGGAGGCCTGCAGGCAGCGCTCGATGATGCCGTTCATGTCCGCGATGGCCTGGCGCATTTCGCGGCTGCCGGCGGCCTGCGGGTCCAGCCGCATCTGCATGGTGGCCAGCGGGGTCTTGATCTCGTGCGCCAGCATGGCCAGCAGCTTTTCCTGTTCCTGGCGGGATTCCAGCTCGTGCCGGGCCTGCAGCCGGGAGCGCACGAGGTCGAGCATCACCTGGCGGCGTTGCTGCTGCTGCTTGTGGGCCCTCAGTTGCAGCATGACCAGCAGCAGGATGCCGGTGACCAGGCCATGGAGCTGGCTGACGTAGATCGCCGCGAGGTTGCCCTGCGCCAGGGCGAGCGCGGAGACCGCGGCCATGCCCATGAAGCCCAGGAGCAGCAGGTAGAAGCCGATGACCAGCGGACGGGGCAGCAGGGGGTGCAGCAGGTGGTCCGGCTGCGACCAGGCCTTGCCCGTGAGGACGCAGGCCAGGGCCAAGAACGGGGTCACCAGGATCGCCAGCATGTTGGCTTCCAGCGCGGCCGAGGTCCACCCCAGGGCGAGCAGGGCCAGGCACAGGGGCGTCAGGCCCAGCGCGCCGTGAAGCAGCCAGCTCGCCCAGCGCGCGGGCATGAACTCGCCCACGAAGCGGACGTGGAAGAAGATCGCCGTGCCGACGGCGACGATCGAAAAGACGCTGCCCAGCGAGTCCAGCAGGCCGGCGCTCCAGTCCCCGGGCCAGAACACCCGCAGCACGCCGAAGGAGCTCAGTGCGAACAGCAAGGCCGCCCCTTGTTTGACAGCGAACACCGCGACCAGGGTTTCCCTGGTCAGCGCCGAGCTGACCAGGCCCCAGGCCAGCAGGGCCAGCACCAGGCCCACGTACAGGCCGACGACCAGGCTTTCGACGAGGCTGCTGATGCGCAGGTCCTCGGGCTGGAGCACCTGGGCCTCGACCTGGCGGGTACTGGTGGATTCGAGCCGGACCCAGACGTCACGGACCCCGCTCACAGGGGCGAGGGCGACCTGGAAATCGAGGGTGCGCCGCGCATCCAGGCGCGGGTGGTGCCGGTCGCCGGTCACGGCTTGCAGGGGCGGCGTGGCGTCCGGGTCGAAGACCTGGAGGTCGTCGAGGTAGACCGGCCGCATGCGCAGCACGACGGGCAACGGGGTGCCGCTGCCGCCGGGTTCGCCCGCCGTGGGCGCCAAGCGCAGGCGGATCCACAGGGCGGAGGCGCCATAGCCCTGGGACAGCACACCGCGAAAGGGCTTGAGGGGTTGCTGCCTCACCTGTTCCAGCGTGAGTTGGCCGGTGGGGTCCTCGAACCAGCCCCTGTCGATGATGAGGTCCTTCGCCAGGGCAGGGCGGGCCGCGCCCAGGGTGGCCGCGAGCAGGAACAGGGCCGCGAGGAGCCGGAGGAAGGAGGCGCCGGAAGGACGGTTGCGGTGCGCGGGGAAAGTTCTGCCCATGGCAGGTGTGCGGCGACGATGAAAGAAGCCGTATCGTAATCCGCCGCGTATTCGGCCCCGGCGCGCGCCGCGGGAAGCCGTACGCCGCCGCGAGGTGTCGCGGGGTGCCGCGGCCGGCGGCGGCACCCCGCGGGGCCGGCGCGTATCAGGCCAGGTTCGCCTTGAAGAAGGCCACCGTCCGCTCCCAGGCCAGCTTCGCCGCCTCGGCGTCGAAACGCGGGGTGGTGTCGTTGTTGAAGCCGTGCTGGGTATTGGGGTACTGGTACATGGTGAACTTGGCGCCCGCCGCCTTGAGCGCGGCCTCGTAGGCCGGCCAGGCGGCGTTGATGCGCTCATCGATGCCGGCCAGGTGCACCAGCAGCGGCGCCTTCACCTTGGCCGCTTCGGTGGGAGCCGGCGAGTTGCCGTAGAACGGCACGCCGGCGTTGAGGTCCGGCAGGCGCGCCGCCAGGGTGTGGACGATGCCACCGCCGTAGCAGAAGCCCACCGCGCCCATCTTGCCGTTGCCGTCGGCGCGTGCGCGCAGCCAGGCGGCGCTGGCCAGGAAGTCCTGCAGGACTTTGGGCTGGTCCAGCTCGGCGAAGGCCTCGCGGGCCTTGTCCTCGTTGCCCGGGTAGCCGCCCAGGCTGGTCAGGGCGTCGGGCGCAAAGGCCATGAAGCCGTCCAGCGCCAGCCGGCGGGTGATGTCCTCGATGTGCGGGTTCAGGCCGCGGTTCTCGTGGATCACCAGGACGGCCGGCAGCTTTGCCGACCGGGCCGACGCCGGGCGCGCCAGGTAGCCGTTGATCGAGCCGTTGCCGTTGGGGGAGGGCACGGTCACCCGCTCGGTCTTGAGGCGGTTGTCATCCGGCTTGACCACCTGGCCGGCGGCGAAGTTGGGGCTGAGCGCGGCCAGCAGGCCGGCGGCGGTCACGCCCGCCTTGGCGAAGCGCTGGGCCTTGTCGAGGAAACCCCGGCGATCGAGCTTGCCGTGCACGTAGGCATCAAAAAGGATCAACAACTCCTGGTCGAAGTCCGCAGCGGTCAGGCGAGGGGGCATGGTGTCTCCTGGTGTGGGGTGAGGTTCCGCATTCCGCAAGGCGGATAGCGGGCTCATCATAGGAAAGCTCGCCGCCGCCCACCCAACGGATCCAAATAACTTACAAGAACATCGGGTCATTATTTGAACTTGATAGTCGCAATCGACCGGCGCCCCGGCCTTGATATGGGTCAACTTGACCATCGATGGGCGGGTTTACCGTGTCCCTGTGTTCATCCCCCAGAGGAAAAGGTACCCGCATGCACAGCTTTCACGTCGTCGTCTGGCTCGATCACACCGAGGCCCATGTGATCCACTTCAACCGCGACGAGTCCCAGGCCGACATCATCAAGTCGGGCAGCAAGCCGCACCTGCACGTGAGGGCCTCCGGTGGCAGTGGCCGCAGCGCCGCCGAGAACCGCGCCTACCTGGACCAGGTGGTGTCCGCGGTGAAGGACGCGCAGGCCATCCTGATCGTCGGCCCCGGCAGCGAGAAGACCGTGCTGTACAAGCACATGGTCAAGGTCCACCCCGAGGTGGCCGAGAAGGTGGCCTCCGTGGAGTCGGCCGACCACCCGACCGACGGCCAACTGCTGGCGCACGCGCGCAAGTACTTCGTGGCCTCCGACCGGATGCGCCTGGCGATCTGACCGGCGCCCCGGCCGGCGGCGGGCGGGCCCCAAGCCCGGGCACAATCGCCGCATGCAACCGACTTCCCCGCCCCGCATGCCGGACGAGGCCCGCGACCGCCGCTTCATGGCGCTGGCCCTGGCGCAGGCCCGGCTCGCCCTGGCCGCCGGCGAGGTGCCGGTGGGCGCGGTGGTGGTGCGCGGCGACGAGGTGATCGGCACCGGGCGCAATGCCCCGGTGGGCCGGCATGACCCGACCGCCCATGCAGAGGTCATGGCCCTGCGGGCCGCCGCCGAGGCCCTGGGCAACTACCGGCTGGACGGCTGCGAGCTGTTCGTGACGCTGGAGCCCTGCGCCATGTGCAGCGGCGCGATGATGCATGCGCGGCTGGCCCGCATCGTCTTCGGCGCGGCCGACCCCAAGACCGGCGTGGCCGGCTCGGTGCTGGACCTGTTCGCCCACCCCCAGCTCAATCACCACGCCCGCGTCGAGGGCGGCGTGATGGCCATCGAATGCGGCACGCTGCTGGCCGACTTCTTCCGCCAGCGCCGCCAGGAGGCCCGCGCGCAACACCCCCTGCGCGACGACGCGCTGCGCACGCCTGACACCCGCTTCGCCGACCTGGCGGGCTTTCCCTGGGCGCCGAACTACGTGTCCGAGCTGCCGGCGCTGGGCGGCCTGCGCCTGCACTACATCGACGAGGGGCCCCGTGGCGCGGGCCGCACCTGGCTGTGCCTGCACGGGCCGGGTGCCTGGAGCTACCAGTTCCGCGACATGGTGCCCGCGCTGCTGCGCGCCGGCGACCGCGTGGTGGCGGTGGACCTGCCCGGCTTCGGCCGCAGCGACAAGCCCAAGAAGGAGGCCGCGCACGACCTGGACTGGCACCTGCGCGTGCTGCGCGAGTTGGCCCGGCACCTGGACCTGCGCCGCACGGTGGTGGTGCAGGCAGCGGGCTTTCCCCTGGGCAAGGGCCTGCTGCGGGCCGAGCCCACCCGCTGCCGCGAACTGCTGGCGGTGGACCTGCGCGCCGACGCCGCCATGCACGACGCCTTCGACATGCCATTCCCCGACCGGGGCCACCGCGCGGCGCTGCGCGCCTTCGAGGGCCTGGTGTCCCCGGTGGACCCGGCCACGCCCGAGGACGGCGCCGCCGCCGCCGCCCGGGCCCTGCAACTGCTTTCCTGAGGACCTGACTTGAGCCACATCTACGTTTTCTCCCCCTCCAGCGCGGTGCGCGACAAGGCCTCCTTCCGGCGTGGCCTCGCCCGCCTGAAGGCCCTGGGCCACGAGGTGGAGGTGGACGAGGCCGCGCTGGCCAGCCACATGCGTTTCGCCGGCGACGACGCCACGCGGCTGGCGGCCGTACACCGCGCTGCGTCCAGCGGGGCGGACATTGCCCTGATCACGCGCGGCGGCTACGGGCTGACCCGCTTGCTGCCCCACATCCGCTACAAGGCGGTGGCCAAGGCCGTGGAAAAGGGCACGCGCTTCGTGGGTCTGAGCGATTTCACGGCCTTCCAGAATGCGGTGGCCGCCCAGTCTGGCGCGGTCACCTGGTCCGGGCCCGCGCTGGGCGAGGACTTCGGCGTGGAGGGCGAGCCGGACGACATCATGCTGGCCTGCTTCGACGACCTGGCGGGCGGGGCGGGGGAGGGCACGGGCTGGCAATTGCCCCGGGCCGAAGCCCGCGAGAAGGCGTTCAAGGCGCACGGCCCCCTGTGGGGCGGCAACCTGAGCGTGCTGGCGTCCATGGTGGGCTCGCCCTACCTGCCGCCCGCCGACGGCGGCATCCTGTTCCTGGAGGACGTCAACGAGCACCCGTACCGTGTCGAGCGCATGCTCACCACGCTGCTGCACGCCGGCCTGCTGGCCCGCCAGAAGGCCATCCTGCTGGGGCAGTTCACCAACTACAAGACGGTGCCCCACGACAAGGGCTTCAAGCTGCAGACGGTGGTGGACTGGCTGCGCAGCCAGGTCAAGGCGCCGGTGTTCACCGGGCTGCCCTTCGGGCACGTGGCCACCAAGGTGCTGCTGCCGGTGGGCGCGCAGGTGGACCTGGTGGTGGAGGGGCGCGATGCCCTGGTGCTGTGGGGGCACACGCACTGAGCGTGCGCGCGGGGGCGGCGATCAGGCCGCGTCGTTGATGCGCCGGTGCTGGCGGGCGTAGAGGCTGTCCGGCAGCAGGCCGCGGAACAACTCGGTGATGGGTTCGATCTGCTCCCGGGCGCGGGCTTCGCCGTGCAGGGTGGCCAGCGCGCCCATCAGGTCACTGCGGGCGTACCACAAGGCCTGGATGTCGCTGGCGAAGCGCACCTTGCGCGTGAACGCGGGGTGGTCCGCCTGCCCGCTCTCGCCCAGGAGGCCCAGCATGGCATGGCGGATCTGCTCCATGCGCTGCTGCACGGTGTCCGTCGAGGCGTCGGCCGGGTGGCCGAGCAGGGCGTAGATGCTGCTCCTCAGGTTGGGTTTCATCCAGCGCATGAAGGCATCCTTTGAGTCGATTCCAAACTTCTGGCTTCTCCTATACCGTTGAGCGTATTCAAAGGTTCGCTCAGCCGCAAGCCGAGTGTGTGGGGAACACCACAAAGTTCCTCATTGATATCAAGGGTTTGGTAACCAAACGTGATCCAACCCTTGAGATGGAGGCGGAATCCGGGTCAGGCTGGTGTCAGGCCGGCTGCACGCGGACCTGGGCCTGCAGGTGCCGGACATCCTCCGGCCGGCTCAGGGCCGTGCCCGGCGCGCCCAGGGCGGCAGCGCCGGCGGCCAGGGCGGCTTGCAGGGCATGGGGCCAGTCGGTGGGCGTACCGGAGGCGCTGGGCACGTCCAGCGCCCACAGCAGCCCGGCAAGGAAGCTGTCGCCGGCACCGATGGTGCTGACGACGGGCACGTCCAGCGCGGGCGCCTGCCAGGCCCCGCCATTCGTGGCGAGGAGGGCACCCTGCGCGCCCAGCGACAGCGCGACGGCTTGGGCGCGGCCGCGGCGGACCAGGTCCTGCGCCGCCTCGCGGCGGGATTCGGGCGTGGCCAGATCCCGACCCGTGAGTTCGCCGAGTTCGCGCTGGCTGGGCTTGACCAGCCAGACGCCTTCCTCCAGCGCCGCGGCCAGGGGCGCGCCGGAGCTGTCCAGCACGAACCGGCTGCCTCGCTCCCGGGCCAGGCGGGCGAGGCGGGCGTAGAAGTCGTCCGGCACACCCGGTGGCAGGCTGCCGCTGGCGACCAGGTAGCCCGGTGCCTGCGGCAGTTCGCGCAGGCGCTGGAGCGCAGCCTCCCATTCGCCGGCCTGCAGGCGGGGGCCGGGCAGCACGAAGCGCAGTTCCTGCCCGGTCGCGCGTTCGCGCACGGTGAAGCTTTCCCGGGTCTCGCCGGCGATCGGCAGGTAAAGGCTGTTCACGCCCTCAGCCACCACGAGCTGGCTCAGCCGCTCGCCGGTGGGGCCGCCGGCGGGATAGACCGCCAGGACGTCGGAGCCCAGTCGCCGCAGCACCCGCGCCACGTTGATGCCGCCGCCGCCCGGGTGGATGACCGGGTCATCGCAGCGCAGCTTGTGCGAGGGTTCGATGCGTTCGACGCTGGTGGACAGGTCCAGGGCGGGATTGAGCGTGAGGGTGACGAATCGAGCCATGGGCTGATTGTGCGCGGCAGGGCCTGGGGGCGGTAGGGTCAGCGGCGGTGCCGGGGGTGGGGACGATGCAGCGGGATCATGGGCGTGCGGATTGGCCCTTCATACAATTTGACATAATGAACATCGTATTGCTTTGTGAGGCGCATTCTCCGACGCCTGCACGGGGACCTATCTAAGTGATTAAGCCGTGCAACTAGGCCCTCGGTGTCAGGTATCCGGCGCCTTAAGACGCGCAAAAGCACGGCCTATCCACGGATACATGAATTGTGAGCGCGTTGTACCTCGGATGCCTGAAAGGAATCGAACGCGCCTGCGCGCGCTGCGCACTAGATACCTGAACGGATTGAGCAGCCGCGGTGCGAGCTACGCACCAAATGCCTGAAAGAAGCGCGACCTCTCGCCGGCGCTCGGACGCCGCGAAGACCTGGACGGCCTAAATTGCCGCTTAAGGCTGGGCGCCGGCGCCGAAATTTAGGTTACGCGCGGTAGCTTTTAGGCGGGCACGAATTTTCGAGGTCGGCCCTAAATCCCGGGATGTGGAACGGCATGAGACCGGACGAACCGGCAGTTCTGGTCCGCTTGGGCGGCCAGGCTGCGCAGCGCCGGTGTCGAAACCGAGTCGTTTAGCTGCTGCCTGCTGGCGGTCCAGCGCTCAGTGCGCGGCGCCCACATAGCGGCTGGCTGGCCTGCCGCGGCGGCTTGGGTGAAGCTCTCCATCACCTCGACGAACCAGACCCGGGTCACAGCGCGTGTTACCTGGCGTTGCTGCTCTGGCGGGATGTTCCAGAGCAAGGCCTCGAGGGTCGTCAGGGCTGGATTCGCCCACGGCCTGGCCGGAACCCAAGCTCCGTCGGCGCACTGAGCCGCGAACCCGAGCTGGCTGGCCAGGAACAACGAGCCCGCAGCAAGAGGACAGTCGAAGAACACGGAGGGGCCTGACGCCATGGCGGCGTACCCTTCCCTTCTTAGGCATGCGTCGTGCCGCCCCAGGAGCGCTGAGCAGAGGGCCGAGTGTTCCTCGTATGCGTCTTGAACGACGCGCCGGCGGTCGACGTGCCCCCAGCCCGTGGAGACCTGCGGCCGTCTTGCCTTCGGAACGGCTACCGTCAGAGGTCCCTCGCGAAACTGCGCCGGCCAGTGCACACCCGGGCTCACCAGCCGGTGCCCGCAATCAGCACAGGTCCAGGCCTCGGGGCAAAGCGGGTCAAGGGGCGAATGGCAAACGGGACACAGGTCGGTCAGCTCGCACTGGTGCACAGGACACCGCGCTATACGCACGTCCTGGAATGCCAGCCGGTGAACAAACCCCTCAAGGCATGCTGGGCAGAAGCGCACGGCGAGCTGCCAGTGGAAGCGCTCCGTCAGGTCAGGCCGTCCGGTCTCCGCGGCGAAGAGGCGTCCTTGGAGGCCCTCCGGCAGTTGTAGGCCTGCTCGAATCCGTTGGGCGTGCGCCGGCTGGGGGAAAAGCCAAGCCTCACGGGCCTGTCGAAACACCCCGGCAAGCTCCGCGAACACCTCGGCGACACTTGCGGCGGCGGCGAACGCAAGCTTGTTGGCGACCGACCAGAGCGACTCGCCAGGCTGGTACCAGGCTGGATTCCAGTCGTGCAGTTTCATGCTGCACGAGAGCGGCGGCCGCGCGGCGATGGGAGGGGCGCTGCGGGTTGCTCGAGCGAAGCCTCCAGCCCTGCGAGAAATTCGAACGCGGCCGGCGCCGGTGACTCGTTGACTGCGCGTGCGACCAGCTGATTCATCTCGGCAGGCGTCAGCGTCATGTCGGCCACCCCCGCGTAGAACGTGTGCACAGCCTCGTTCAAGTAGCTCGTCGGGAGGTCATCCGGGCTTCGGCCCCAGGCACGGGCCAGCTCACCAAACTCTCTGGCGAAGGCCTCGGCCCAGTTGGCCATGCGCTCTCCCCTCGCCCAGAACTTCGGCGCGAAGTACTCGGTGTACGTGGGGCCTTCTTCCGGCCAGCGCGTCTCGTCGAGCGTCTGAAGCACCTCCTTGAACTCGTCTCGGCGCAGTCCCCGGAGCACGTACATCCGCCCGAGAAACCGGTTGATGAGGCTTGTGTCTCCCCGGTCATTGAGCAGCTTGCGCACGCGCCTGATTTCCGGCTGCCCAAACAGGCCGGCAAAGGGAGCCAGGCCAAGTGCCGTCAGGTCCGACAAGACACCGCGCAGCAGCTCGTAGTGCGTCTTGGTGAGCATCTGCGCCTCGTCGACCAGGAAGATGACTCTGCGCACGCCTAGACGGTCGCAGTTGGCCAGGGCACTGCGTTTAAGGGCCTCTTTGGGGGTTACGCTGTGGAACGCCTCCTTTGAACCGTTGTTCGTCAGCAGTTCTCGCATGAACTGCTTTTCGTCGGTGCTGGAGCTGGCCATGACCATCTGGTACACGACCGCTTTGTTGGATGCGCTGATGGTCTTCTGCAGGTGAGCCATCAGCGTGGACTTGCCGGTGTCTGGCATGCCTTCGATGGTGATGGCCGCCTGGCCGGTCGAGACTCGTCTCTGGAACGCGGCCAGCGCCTCTTGAAACGGCGGCGTCCGGAAGCACGGACCTCCCTTGACGGTGAACGGGTGAAGGGTTTCCATCAGATGCCAAGTCCAAGGTCGGCGCCGCGGAACCGCAGCGGTTGGTTGATGGGAGAGGTCCGGGGCGCGGGCGTCGACAGCTCCGGCACGGGTGCTGCTGCCGGGGGAGCGGCCGGTTGGAACTTGCGCTTCCGCGGTGCCTTCGGCTTCGGCGCAGGCTCCGGTTTCCTCGGCCCTGCTTCATGCTCCGGGTCCAGTTCCGCTTCTTCCGCTTCCTCGGCGTCCAAGACGGGCTCGTGCACGTCCTCCTCCCGCATGCCATCCGTGATGCTGGACGTGGCGCCCGCCTGCAGCCTGGCTTGCTCGCCCACCACGGTCGAGAAAATCCCGCGAGCGTCCGCGTCACCCTCTTCCGCCTTCTTGCCCAGGTAGTCCGCCGCAGCGCGCATCGTGTCCGGTCGTACCGCGAGGTCATGCCTCCCCTGCCCCGCTGTCCACCACGACGTCATACGGCGCCAGTGCAGTGCGTGCGGGAACTTCAGCAGCGCCCTGTTCTGCACGAAGACGTGCAGCCGCATCTCAGGGTATGCGTCCGGAACAATCCAGGCTTCCCGGGCGTCCTGGTCGTTCACGTACACCGTGCACCAGCGATTCGAGGTGCTGGCCAGGTGTGTATTCCCGGCGAGGGTCGGTCCGGAGTACTTCGCTCCGAACAGGTTCACCAGGAGCACGCCATGCGTCTTGCGACTGAAGCACAGCTCCCGCCTGAAGCGTGGGAAGAACTCATGGCGCCGGTCTTCCTGTGACAGCGCGCCCAACGGGTTGTAGAAGACCTCATACCTGTCTGCGAGCTGCTTGGCCGCTTCCAGCGGGGTTGCCCCGAGCTCTGCCAGGTAAGTGGCGTTCCAATTGCGCGCCCACACGTCAAGCAGCTCCTCGAGCAGCTCGATGCGGATGGAGTACTTGAGGGCCGCGTCTTCTGGGTCGCGGCGGGTGGGGTCCTTGGGGTGGGTCCCAGTTGCCGACGCGAGCACCTTGAAAGCCGACGAGAGGAACGCGTTCAGGTTTTCGATGAACGTGCGTGCCGTGGGGCTGCCGATTCGTTCGCTGGCCACCCTGCAGCGCAGGAGGTCCTTGATGACCTGGGAATCGGACGCGGAGAGGTGAGCCTTGTCGGCGTCCCAGGCGAGCTCCTGCCACACGTTGCCCTTTAGCCCAGGCAGCACGTCGGCCGGGAAGCCGGCGCCCTCCCGGTATTCAAACTCCGGAGCCTTGATGGTCAGCTCACGCCTGTGTGGCGGGAAGAGGCAGTCGCGGGTGAGGCCCAGAACGTCATTGATGTCATACCGAAGCCCGAAGGAGGCCCGGGCACCGAGGATGAGCGGAAGCCGGCAGTCCCGAGCGATGAGCGAATACAGGCGCCTGGTCTCGACCGTCACCTCGACCCCGTACTTGTTGCGGAAGATGACGGCCCCGATGGCCGGCAAGGAGATGCCGTCGACCTCGATGCGTCCGTACATCGGCAACGGGGCATCCGCCTCCGGGAGCGAGTTGTTGGCGACCGCCGCGTCGACGGCATGCTCCTGGCCGGCGGCGTCACCCTGCTCGTTGATGGCAGCGCGCTGAGGGTTGAGCGCCTTCCACTCCCCGTAGTACTTGCGGACAGCCTTCGCACCCACCTGGCGGGTATTGAACGGCCACTGCGGCGGGTTCTTCTCGTGCAGCAGCTTGGCGCGGCACAGCTTGTGGAAGGCACGCACCGCACTTGCAGCGGTGATGCGCGGCTCGGGGGCGGCGCTGCCCAGGCGACGGGTTTTGAAGTACGCGTCCAGCAGGCGCTGAATGTCGGGGTGTTGGGAGAAAAACGTGGACAACGCGTTCTTCAGCCCCTTTCCATCCGCCGCTAGTTGTTCGTCGAAGGGAGCATGGCGACGATGCTTGGCTGCGTCGAGACGACGGCCTGGGACGCAGACGTAGAAGCCTTGTGGCTTGCCCGTCGCCGGGTTCACCTTTTCGCCGCGCCGGTGGAGCCGCCCTACTTCCGAGATGGACAGACCTTCAATCTCCACGGCACGCGCACCCAGCCGGTACTTCTCGAGCGCCAGCTTCCGCGTGGTGTACGTCTGCCGTTCCGGCTTTGGGAGGGCGGCCAGCTCCTGCGCCGTTGGCTCCACCCATGGCTCGTCGGCGAGCTCGGCACGAGTCCGTCGATGGTGCGGAGCTTGCCGGTGTTCAGACATGACGAGCGGCCCTCACCCGCAGGTCGCCCAGGATTGGCTCTTTCCCGATGTCCCACAGCAGGAGGCCACGCAGCCAGCAGCGGATGAAAACAAGTCGAGCGCGTAGAGGCGAAAGCTCAAGGCGCTCGGCAATCTGAGACAGCGGCAAGCAGTCAGAGTGAGCGGCGCCGGCCAGACGCTCCTCGAGCAGGCGGGTGTTGTGGCCGTGTGCCTGCAGGAGCCACGCATGCGCGGCACGGCGGTTCGAGACTTCGTGCGGCCCCGCTGAGGCGCGGTTGGCTGACAGCGGCACATGCTCTGCTCCCAGACGCTCGCAGAACTCGCGGCCCGCCACTAGGGCCGCTTGCTCCGTCGCCCCGCCCCTGCCGCTCACGAACTGCACCATCTGCCGCACCTGCTTGGGTGTCCCTCGGCGCGATACGGCCAGCTGCAGCACCGCCCTCCTCTGCTGGCCGGCGCAGATAAAGGGCACCTCCTGGTCGACCAGCCGCCAACCGGTCACGCCCGGTGTGGTCTCGAGTTCGATGAGCGCCGTCTCGATGGCGCGAGAGTTCACGCGAACGCGCTGCCCGTAATGCAGGCTCGGGAACTCAAAAAAGCTGTAGCTCGGACGTTTTTCGGTGGTGGTTTTCAAGTGCGCCTCCGGGACGAAGTCGGCGACGCGAATTTAGAAGTGGGCCTGCTCGTTCTGGCGCGGATTTCCTGCTGAGCAAGTATTGCCAAATGTTAGTTACTGGCAGTGTTGGTCCACCTAAACCCGCGGTCTAAAGAGACTTCAATGCAGGCCTCCCTGCGGACAAGGGCTTGCCGCGGTTGCGGGTGTAGCGGCGAAATTGGCCCACGACCACGCCCAGCACTTCGAAGCCATCGGCTGGCGCGATGTCCGGGTAGTCGGGGTTGCGGGCGTGCAGGTAGAGGTCGCCATTCGGATGCTGCGCCAGTTCCTTGACGGTGCCCTCCCCGTTGGCGTTCACCACCACGATGTCGCCCGGGCTGGCCAGCGCGCCGCGCTTCACCACCACGATGTCGCCGGCGAAGATTCCCGCGTCGACCATGGATTCGCCCTTCACGGTCAGCAGGAACGTTCGAGAAGGGGTGTCGACCAGGTACTCGTCGATGAGGAGGCCCTCTGCGGCTGGTTCGTCCGCGTAGGCTGGCAGCCCTGCCCTGACGGTACCGGCCATGGGCCGCTGGAAAAAGGCCTTGCCTGGCACAAGCCGACCGGTGGAAGTCGCACCCAGAAAACTGCTTGCCTTCAGCGTGTCGACATGGAAGGCCACCGTGGACACGGAGACGCCCACCGCCCGGGCGATGTCGGCGAAGGACGGCATGGCCTTCTGCTTGGCAAAGTGGTCCTGGATTGCGGTCAGCACCTTCCCGGCTGATTCGGTCTTGTCCGTTTTCCCCATGTCGAAGCACCTCCGAATGAGCATCACTGGATGCCCGTACAGTATCGAATATACGTTCGATGAATGTTGGATGTCAAACGGAGACTCCAGAGTGGAAGCGCCTTCGAACTGCAGACGAATCAGCCTGGGGACGAGCTGGGGATAGCTCAGCTATCCTGGTAGGGGTGAACTGGCGGTTATCCCCGGCTGCCGAAACGGGCGGCGCGCGGCCTAGCCAAAGCTTCAGCACCATGGGTCACTCCGTTATCCACAGGACAACCACTACCTATAGTGCTTGCACTGCGATTTGGCACTAGATATAGTGCCTCTAACGCGACCGTGGCTAAAATCTGGCGCTACACGAGCCAGGTGCACGGACTCTCAATCGGACCCCATAGTGACGCTTTCTTCTTACCACCTCCCCGCTCCGGCCGACTGGCAGGCGTTCGAGCGGCTCACGCGTGACCTGTTCAGCGCCATTTGGGACGACCAGCGTGCACAGCTGAACGGTCGTACGGGACAGCCCCAGGCAGGAGTCGACGTGTTCGGGACGAGTTCGCTGACCGGCGGGCTGGAAGGCGCGCAGTGCAAGGGCAAGGACGCCCGGTACGGCCATAGCGTGACAGTCGATGAACTGCAGGACGAGGTGAAGAAGGCGCTGACGTTCACGCCGCCGCTGACCCACTACTACCTGGTCACCACCGGCGTCGCCGACGTGAAGGTCCAGCAGGAAGCCCGTCGCATCAACGACACGCACAAGCAGGCGGGCCTGTTCGGGGTCGACGTCTACAGCTGGGACCAGTTGCTGGCGCTCCTTCAGGACCACCGCAAGGTGGCCCGGAAGCACTTCCGCGCCCTGCAAGTCGCGCTTTCGGAAATCGACGCGCCGGCGGAGCTCATCGCCATCTGCCACCAGTCGTTCCAGAACGGAAACGCGCAGTTCCACACCGTGGATGCCGTGGCCGCAGCCGAGGGCTTCTTCCCGGTGCAGATGGATGCGTCCATGCACTATGAGGCTGGCGTGCTGGACGCGAAGGCGGCGCTGGCCGGCCAGCGCAACCTGTTTCGCGACATCACCGGTCAGCTGCGGGCGCACCCGGACGCCACTGTCGCTTACTTCGGCATCGCGCACATCCCGCTGACGATGCACGCGGGCGCCGCCGCCTCTACCAAGCAAGCCATTCGGCTGTACGAGCTCGATGGGCCTTCGGGGCAGTGGGAGTCGCTGTTGGACGAGCCCGGCCCCGACCTCGGCGTGGAGCTGGTGGACATGGGCGGTCCGGTGGGTGGCGAGCACGCGGTCATCCAGGTCGAGGTCAGCGCCCGGGTGGCCAAGTCCGACATCGACCAGACCATCACGCAGCCGTACCGGCACTTCATTGTCCGCATCGCGGAGCCCAAGCGCGGCGTCATCACGCACCACGACCAGGCGCGGGCGGTGGCAAACGCGTTCCGGGAGGCGGTGGACCGCATCCACAACGAGAACCCGGGCACGACGCAGCACGTGTTCGCAGCGACGCCCGTCTCTGTCTCGTTCCGCCTTGGCCAGATGGTCAGCCAGACCATGCACCGCTCGGTGCTGGCCTACAACTACTCGCAACGAAGCACCCCGCCCTACCACTGGGCGGTCGATTTGGTGGCCGCGGAAGGTGCTCCGGGCCAACTCTGGATTTCGGAGGGCAAACCCCGTGTTTGATGCATCCAACGAACTGAACACCTTCTACGAGAACCACGTCCGGCTCGGCACAACGCTGCGCAACGACCTCGCCGGCTACCGCGACCTGAACCTGCAGCGCATCACCGACGGCCTGAAGCTGCTCGGCGACAAGAAAGGCGTCACGTACAAGACCTGGGTCGACTACAAGAACCAGGGCAGCTACGCGATGCACACCCTGAACCAGTGCGAGCACACCGACTACGACATCGACGTGGCGGTCATCTTCGAGAAGGACGACCTGCCGGCGAACGCCGCGGATGCCCGCATGCGCGTGCGGGATGCCCTGCAGGAGAAGATGAAGGGGACGAACTTCAGCAAGGACCCGGATGCCCGTAAGAACGCCGTGACGGTCTGGTACTCCGACGGCTACCACATCGACTTCGCGGTGTACCGGCGCCGGACGGACTGGCTGGGCAACACGGTCATCGAGCATGCGGGCGGCGACGAGTGGACCGCGCGCGACCCGATGGCATACACCAACTGGTTCACCGGCAAGGTGGATTCGAACAGCCCGCCCACGGCCTTCCAGACGCTGATGGGCACGACGGTCACCGTGCCGAAGGGGCAACTGCGGCGCATCGTGCGGTTTGTGAAGGCGTTTGCCCGGTCCCGCTCGGCCTGGGCTCTCCCGGGCGGCATCATCATCAGCACGCTGGTCTGCGAGGTGTACAAGCAGCACGCGACCCGGGACGACGTGGCGCTGGTCGACACCCTGAAGGCCCTCCTCGTTCGCCTGAAGGGCTCGGTGCAGGTCGAGAACCCGGTGCAGCCGGGCGTCTACTTCACCACTTCCGACCGCCGGCGCCGTGAGGTGGAGCGTTTGCGCGACGAGCTGGAGGCCAAGCTGCCCAGCCTCGACGTGCTGTACCAGGCCGACTGCACCCGCAAGCAGGCGATGGGTGCCTGGGACGCCATTTTCTGGCACAACTTCTGGTCTGACGCCAAGAAGGAAGCGGCGCGTTCGGCCCTCGGCTCCGTGGGCCTGGCCATCGAATGCTGGCTGGCGAAGAAGAGCGAGGGCCCGGTGTACAAGCCGCACAAGAGCGATTCGACGGCTCTGCCCAAGGGCGTCCACCTGCGGTTCACCGCGGTCCCAGACGGGGTTGCGCCGCCCTATGAAGTGCGCTGGGCGGTCCGGAACGAAGGTCACGAGGCGAAGGAAGACGGTTCGCTCGAGCACGACACCATGAAGAGTGCGAACGAGCCGTACTGGACCTCCACTGCCTACAAGGGCCGGCACACGATGATTTGCGAGGTCATCAAGAACGGTACGACCGTCCGCCGTGGCGAGCACCTCGTGCGCATCGGCCCCGGCCGCCGGTTCTTCTGACCTCAGTCAACCCGCCGGCAGCCGTGGAACCCGTCCGCCTCGACGATGTGGCGGCTTTGCCCACCGACTTCCTCGCCCGCTTGCGAGTGGTGGATTCCGTATTCCAGGCCCATGAGTACATCGACTCCGTCGCAGCGGACCTGCGGGTGCGGCCCCTGGTGGCAGAACTCGAGGACCACCTGCGGCGGGTGCCAATTCGGGGTTATCACTGCACCCGCGAGCCAACGCCAGGGCACTTTGCACGCGAAGGACTGCGCCTGACGGACGTGGAGACCCACCAAAACGAATTTTTGAGACTCTTCGGTGGCCGGTTCACGTCCTCGGAACTGCAAGACATGCAGGCTGCATGGCGAAGCTACTTCGTGGGCACAAGTCAAACTCGCGGCAGGAACGGCCGCCTGTGGTTCTGCCTCACCGCGGCCACCGCGCGTTCGGACGGAACACAGGTGTTCTTCGACCACTTCGGAGGCGAAGCCATCTTCATGCCACTGAAGCGGCACCCCACCATTCCGGCGAAGCTCGGCGCCATCGGAACGCCCGCCATCGTGGAAGTCCGCCTTCTGCCGGGTGTGCCGTCGAAGCACCAGTCGCTCGCTCTGCCGCTGCTTAGTGCCTATCACCTCACCCGGCGACCTGACGCGCGTCCCTGGCTGGCCGAGACCTACATCGAGCACCCGGTGCCCGCCGACGACGTGCTAGCCGTAACCGCAGTCTAAGCCTCGCACACGGCACGCACATTGGGCAAGGCTACTTGCCTCCGCTGGACTGCCGCTCAACATCCTCTCGAGGTTGCCACACAATAGGGGCCGGCGACATGTAGTGGCTATACGCAGCTTCTTTCACAGGGACGTTTATGCGAGCCAATCGTCGACAAATCTTCGCCCTAGCGGGCGGCCTCTTCATCGCACTTCTGAACACAACGGCTCATGCGGCCTGGATGGGTGTCAGGTTGAAGGGAGCAGAGCCCTTCTGCGTTCATGAAGTTTCATGGGCAATCGAGGGCGCCAAAGCAGGCGTTCCTATTCGTCCAATCACCAAGCTGTGCACCCCTGACCAAGCGCGCGCCGACGGCCTGTACGTCCTTGACACGGCGGGCTCCTTCTCCGTCGCTCCGCGAGAGACAACACTCACCCTCAGCTATCGACGCTCTTTCGACGGACCGACACAACAGGTGTCCTTCTCTCTTCAGGGGAAATTGACTCCGCAGTTGAAAGGCCGCGATGTCGCCTTCATCAAGCCCTACATCACGCCTACAGGCGTCGAGCTGTTTGAAGTTGATGTTGACCCGACCCCACGGACAGGTATTTGCTTGATTCTCAAGCG
>JACCDU010088090.1_pt1 | contig 29836 bp, 69 predicted proteins | sample 7446081 | NCBI WGS metagenome assembly JACCDU01 (sample SAMN15323447, study PRJNA562643) | freshwater metagenome | isolation source: river surface water | place: USA:Blue River Watershed | collected 2017-08-17
AGTCTTGATTTACTCATACCTCCTTCCATTTTATAAATAAAAGTCTTAGACCCTAACATGTAGTCCATATTGTCTCTGTGACCATTGATATACTTCTGTGTGACCTCAAATATTATATTCCAGTCTTCATTAGGGTAATCAGTGAAGAACTTATTAAAAGCCTGAACAACCTCTTTGATGGGATCTCTTAGAGGATATTTACGACCATTAATAATACGGTTTACTTTAGGCCAGAGACTCTGGTATTTATCTACATTATCAAGGAAACTAGGATCCTTAGTAAGGTCTCGTTTAGTTTGACTCTTTAAAAACAACCCAATTGTCTGATCCAATAAAGCTTTACCCTTTGTACTAAGGATAGGTTTTCTATCAATAATACTGACCAAGTCTCTAGAGATCATATCTCTTATGTTTAGATCTCTCTTGATCCTTTCAGGAGCAATGTGGTTAATGGATATTGTATACAACACCATCAATTCATTTGGAGTAATGTCATGCTTTAGGCACAATTTGTATAGTCCCTCCATTGAAATATCAGAATTATGTGTTATTTTATAAGTGAGGGGGTAGACCCTTAAGGTATTGCAAGATACGAAATGTTTGGCTTGCGAGCCAGCCAGGACTCCACCTTGCAACCACCGTGGCAAAGTACCGTGGTGGTGGTCGTATTGTAAATTGTCTTCTTAATAGCAGGGGCTTTCTTCACTTTCTCAAAGAGCGACGGGGTCCTGTGTTTTTATAAAACTATGGAACAGAACAGTTCTAACATCTTAAAAGAAGTTAAAAGTTGGATTACTCCAGCTTTACTATCATTTGTCTCTATGATGCTGTATCAGAACATGCAAGAGATGAAAAGTGATATCAAGCTTCTTCTGAACCAAAGTGCTCAAGACAAAGTCCGCATTGACAATCTTGAGACAAGATTCTTGCGTATTGAGGATCAACTCTATAACAAAAAGACAAGAGAAGCTAAATTTGAGCTTCCTGACTTTGTATTATATAGAGAAGAACAAAAGAAAATCAAACCAATAAAGTATGCTTAGGAGAATCAGCTTACTCATTTTTGCTGTAATCATTGTAGGTCAGCTGTACCTTCTAAGAGAAGGACGCAAAACTCTAACTGAATTAGAGAAGCTCAAGGAGCTCTCAGAACAAAAAGTGGATAGTCTAAGACTAGCCAATGATTCTCTAGATATCTTTACAGATGTGTTGGTTGTACAGGTTGACTCACTGGGTAGAGAGATCAACGCAGATGAAAAACAATTACAAAAAATCAAAAATGATTACAAGAAAAGAATTGACTCTATTAGTAAGCTTTCTAGTAATGAGCTTACCGAGTATTTCTCAAACCGCTATAACAACAACTAAAGACACCATCATCTGCCTACCGGTAGAAATGGCTAAACTGGTTGTTGTTGATTTAGAAGAAGGAGATCTTGTTCGTAAAGAGAACAAGATACTGTCTGATATTCTAACAAAGTTAAAGTCTCAGGTCACTATTCAAGACCAAATTATTCAGACCAAGGATCTTAAGATCAATAACTTGGAATCAATCATTACCGAGAAAGATAAGATTATCTCCATTTGTAATGAAGAAAAAACTATTATTCAGGGGAAAGTGAAGAAATCCTTTGTTAGTGGTACTCTTGTTGGTATTGGTGTTGGGGCTTTAACTATTCTTCTCTTGTAGGTGAAGCATACTGATGCACGATATAGTATTGCTTAAAGGGGGTCTGTTAGATCCCCTTTCTTTTTTATAGCCTCATCAATAAGATTGAGTTTCTCTTGATGTGTTAAAGCTTTTTTAAGAATACTTTTAATAGATCGTATAGTACCTTCTAGCTTATCTAGTTTTCTTTGCCGGGTTTTCTCCTCCCTCTTAAGTTGCTCCATGTAGTCAATGTTTTGCTTTGACAGATCAATATAAGAGTTACTAGCTTTTACAACCAGCTTAGAAATGTTTTGTACTATAAAGCAGCAGTGATCATAGTATGTACGATACTCAGGAAAGCTTCTATAGTAAATCTCATGGTTCTTGTTTTGATGTATAACAGTTGCATGATCTTTACCAATAGCATTTCCGATAGATGCCAATGAAAAAGCTGTGTACTTTCTAATAGAATTAGAGATAGCAGCTCTTACAAGCAAAGATCCGGTCTTTCTACTACCGTCATCTTCAGCATCATAAGTATAGTATAGTACCCTTTCTAGATATAGTTTTAATATTTTAGGAGAGTAGTTTGTTACCAGATAATTGATGTCTGATTGACTGAGGTCAAATAGTCGTTCACCTGATTGAATAGATTGTTGCTGTTCCATCTAGATTCTTTATTATAAGCAGCGCTAGCAGGATGGCTTACATGAATCTTGTGATTGGTATCATAGATATAATCATCCCATTCTTGAGCTTTCTTACCAAGCATAACATAAACAATACCCTGATTGTTCCAAGCAAGATAGTCTAGAACATAGGCAATGAAGTCTGACCAAAGATCATAATGCTTACCAATTTCTCCAACGTTAGTTGTGAGAGCACAGTTAATCATCAGTAAACCTTGATTAGACCATCGTTTAAGATCTGCAGATTGTACAGGATCTCTTTGATCTTCAGGCACTGTCAAGGATATTTCCTTTAACATGTACCTTAAAGATGCTTCTGGATATTTAGTATTCCCGCAAGAGAATGCTATTCCGTCACTCACCCCAAATTGTGGATAGGGGTCCTGTCCAATCATTACAACCTTTACAGTGTTTGCAGGGCACTCTTGGAATGCTCTAAAAACATTTTTAAGGGGAGGTGTAATTCTTTTACCCTCATTACGTAATTTTACTAGCTCATTTAGAAGAGTTTGAAAACTATCTCCCAGTAAGTATGTGCGTAATGCTTCATCCCAACCGGTACCTTTTAGCTTTTCATAAAGCTTCTGAGCTATTTCTACAGTATTAACTTCAACGTTTGTCATGGCAACTATTCCAACAATTAAAGAGGATTCAGTTATTACGATTCAAGTAAATGGATCTTTCTATGCAAGAGTTCAGCACTTGATTATGTACATGCTTGAGTCTCTTGAACCACAAAGAATCCAGGAAATCTTTGATAAGATTAACGGTGATAAGATTGATGAGCCTCTTGCTGCACACATTCAAACATTAGTTGTCCTAATGAATGAGATTGAGCGTGAAGCTACAGAACAAGGAAAGGTTGAAGAGACTGAGATTGGAGACTCACTAGAGGCTTAATCCCAACTGTTCACCAAGACTTACCGCTGCTTGAATACAAGCAGATAGTTCATCTCTGTTCATATCACCAAAAGATTTCACATCACCACCTTCAGATGAGATGATAATGAAACCGGCTTTTTGTTTAACATAGAGTTTAACGTCTTCGAAATCCTGGCCGGTGTAGTTAGAAATCTCTCTGATGGTGGCGTGAAGTTTATTTACTTGTTGTCTTGTACCCTCTGCGGTTACAGGACTAAAGCTGACTTCAATAATCACATCTTTATCAAGATTGCTAACAAATTCTCTATATAGAGATTTATGAGCAAGAGAAACCGGCACAAGACCGGTCTCTCCTTTTTTCATTTTAATAGTAAAGCTCATCGTTCCAAGTAAGTTATTTTATTTGGATCAATAGACTTAAGCGCTTCTTGTACCCATTTAGTATCAACCGTATCTCTGTAGCATAGGATATGAATGTTGGATACCATATCAGGATTAAGACGTAGTAGTCGTCCGATTCTCTGATTGGTTTTACGTTCATTACCATATGCATGCATGATGACACCGGTATCTAGATGTGGTATAGTGACACCTTCATTTAATTGATCTACACAACTAAGCTTATCAATCTCACCGTCTTTAAACAGTGTGAGGTTAGCTTCAGACTTGTAATTACCGCTGTGGTAGCTGTGCTTACAAATTCTATCAGCTTGTGCTTGAGTATTACAGAAGACAATAGTCTTACCGTCAAGCTCTGACAATAAGCTTTTAGCATATTTCTCTTTAGTATTGAACTGCTTTAGTGCAGTCATTCTACTAATAATAGCAAACTGATACTCTTGGGTACCCTGTACACTATTCATTATTCTGCTACTTGTATAGGCATATCTCTCTTTTTCTGAAGTTTTAAACGATTTACCGTTCTTCATATTGACTTTGAAGTCTTTTACTTCAGAAAGAGAAAGCATGTGTACTATGATTCTGTAATCATTAAGGATGTTAGCATTGACTGCTTCATCCACCTGATAACGGAATACAATAGGACAATATTGATTTACCATCTTAGCTTTTTCGGTAAACTGTCTCACTGGAGGAGTACCGGTCAAACCAAGAATCTTACCCTTGTAGACATCAAGAAAGTCTTTGTGTGAATACAAAAGACTATGACACTCATCAAGATATACTACAGTATACTTTGTAGGATCTTTCTTGCCTAATGATAGGTAAGTAGTAAAGTCAATCTTATCTAGCAGATACTGCATTTTGAATTTAGCAGCATCGTCCTTCCAAGATTGAAAGATTGACACTTTAGGTGCTACTACAAGAAATCTTGCATTAGCATTGTAATGAGAAGCCATATGTGTAAGACCAATTAAAGTCTTACCGACACCCATTGAGATACCAAGACCACAACGGAAGTGTTTGTTAGCTTCAACAATCGCTTCCGATTGGACTCTGTCTCTAGACATTTTTTAGTTTATGTTTTAGTTCAAGATCAGCATGTATGCTGAGTTTATACTTATCTCTATTCGCTGTTATGTAGTTTTTTAAGATATGTGGATCTTGTGCAATCCACTGCATAATACTACGTTTGGTTTCATTGATTGTCAGGTAATCGTTGTTAGCGAGTTTGATAAGTTCTTGTCTCATAATCTGTTTTCTGAAAAACCTAGTTCTTTGGCTTCTGTAGGGTGAGTTTCAATCCAAGTATGGCAGATTCTACACACCGGAAGCCAGGTTGTTGTAATTAAATAATATTTACCTCGGCCGGCTTTATGATGCACATCTGTAGCAACATTAGTACAACCAGGCACTTTTGCTCTGCACACCGGATGAAGAGTCAGGTAGTCCTTTCTTAATTTGGAATATACCTGATCTTCTCCAGCTTTCTTGGAAGATTTGGCAGGAATCTTTTTTGCAGGTGTGATGCGTCCAGCACACTCTTTACAATAACGGTCCCTACCAATTGTCTTCCATATGTATTGCTCAGTTTCACAACCAGAGCACATTTTCTTTTTAGCCTTCATCACCGTCAGAATCTTCTTCGTCTAGGTCTTCAGTCTCAACCATAAACTCACCAGATTCAGCTTCAGCAATCATAGCTTCAATCTTATTATAGAGTTCAGGCTCAGAGTCTTTAATAAGCTCTACAATAGGTGCTAATGATTTTTCAATTGACATGTACATCTGTACCACAGGGATTTCCATGATGATTTGTAAGTCATCATCTGTAATCTTTGTTTCAGTTTGTACATCCCCAAAGCCGATTGTAATCTTTCGGGTAGAATAACCTTCAAGAATAAGATCGTTAACATAGTCAGCATACTTCTTGAGTCTTAGGTAGATAAAAACAATTTGTTCATTTGTTAGTCCGGCAAGTTGTGACATTATTATTTCAGGTTTAAGAAATTAGGTCCTAGAACTCCGGACTCAAGTAATGCAGTGACAATATCATCTTTGGTGACTTCCAATAGTTTATCATCTAAAGCAACACGTAAGTCTGGTTGTGTAAAGATAACTCTTTCTGATTGGAGTTGATCATATACATTACCACGACTAAAGAACAAGTTTAAAACATCGTTAGACTTCTCTACAAGCTTTTGATAGCGGAGAGTTTGGATAATTAGATTAGCTTTCTTACTAACCTTTCTTATTCTATCTTTCTTTTCTTTGGTCATAAGACCAATTTGTTCTGGTGTATAGATCCGAAGACCCAAGATAGCTCTCTTGTAGTAGAATGTTTGAGTTTTGTTTAGGGTAAATTTCATTTGGTGTGGAGTTTAAATAAGAGGGCCCCCATATTTCAGAGGGCCCCTTATCATTAAATATCAAACACGTTCTCGTTTGCTTCAACAAGAGATTCAATAGAGGGAGTGATATTCTTGCTATTAGACTGTTGAGCAGCCCAAGCAGCACGAATTTCATCACCATTATCATGGTCAATCAGAACGTCTACACGCTTCATGTCCATTGTGTATTCTACTTGACGGTAGATGGGCTCACCATTTACAGTACAAACAACACCAGTAGTTCCAGCAATCTTGAGATCACGCTCAGGATCTTTCTCATTGAAAGGAGTAAGACTTTCAGTGATTACGATCTGACCGTTGAGCTTTTGATTTGCTTTGTAACCAACTTTTTCCAGATCAGCTACCTTACCCATCTGACGTACAGAACGAGTATTAAGCTTGAGCCAGCCGTTGTTAAAGCTTGCAACCTCTTGTGCAAGGATAACCCAACCAAATTCAGGGTTATTAGCAGAAACACGAATTACACCGCCGTTTTCATCGGCCTTTACAAAAACAGAATTTGTCATGATTTTAAAATAAAAAAGCCCGCTATTTCTAGCAGGCAGGTTAAAGTTTGATTTGAAGTTTTAGTTATCGTCTCTATGAAAGTACTCGTCTTTCAACTTTTCTTCTAACGGAATGTCTGGGAGTTCAAGATCAATCTCTTCAATCAGTTCATCCCATTCCTCTATATCATCAAGTACCATAGCTCCGGGTTTTTGTAGCACAGATCCAAAGAAAGGATTGTCAATATTCTCTCCGTAGTTTGTAGATATAAGGGAGCGCAACTCTTCATCCGTCAGATCAAAATATTGTTCTGTGGATAATTCTATTACTCTCCCATCTGGTAATTGATATAGCATATTGTCATGACTTTACATTATAAAGTTAGACATATACGCATTTGTTATTAGATAATAGTAAACGATAACATTAAATAAATTGCAGTAATAAAGCTATATTAATAAATAATGCTTAAAGTACCGTCTTGATTACTCTTAATAGAATAGCTTACACCAGCAGGAATAATGTGTTTAGCAAAATCCTTAGCTTTCTTTACAGAAGATTTAGAAGTTACTTGCTTTTTAGAAACAAGATATTTTCTCTTGATTTCTTTTCTAGCAACCATTCTTGTAAAGTTAGCTTTTTCTGCAGGACTCATATCATTGTATGATACGATTTCAGGTTTACCCTTTACAGTAAAGTATTGGTAAATTTGACTAGGATCCGCATTCACTTTGCTAGCGATTACTTTTGTAATCATACCGTAACGTGAAAGCTTATTGATTCTATTGATTTGAGTCTTTGATAGATCTTTGTAAGAAGCCATCTTTAGGAATTTAGTTTTAAGTTAATTAAAGGGTGCATCTCTAGTGAGCGCATAATTTCAAGTCTCACTACAGACCTGAAAGGAAAAACTTGTTGTTCTTGAACAAAATTTGATTCAAGAGTAAACTGTGCTTTTCCATCTATACCCCAATGAATTTCGGTAATATTGTTATACAACATACTGCCTCCATTCTTTAGAGTAACTTGGCAATCAAAACCTAGATTACCATTTTCGCAAATAATTTCTGTCTCTACAGCATTATAAATAGGCCGACCAAGAAACAAAAATTCTGGTTTATGAGTAACACGATCTAGAACCTTAATATCATCAATATTACGATTCATAGAATAGTACTCAGTTGAGTTTGAGTGTTCCATCAGGTAACAAAATTAACTCATGTCCACAGAATAAACACTCATAATCATTATCAGTTATTTGCTCTACCATCTTTGTTTCAAGACAGTTAGGACACTGACGATCATTTGGTGTACTGCCATAATACATTTGGCGTTCTTCATTTTCCTCCTGGAGTTCAATGAAGAGTTCTTTCATTCTACCCATTACTTACTTGTTGTTCATCACCTGGATCAACATCCTCCAAGTAAGCTGGTTTCTCAATATCATCATAAGCTTGTACCATACGACTAATGTATTCAGTAATTAATGTAAAATTAGAATTCTTAGGAATAAGCATAGAAATCTTGTCACCTTTGTATTTAATGGTGATTTTGACTTTATTGTCTTTAAGCGTTGCCATCTTTAATGAATACACCGTTTACAGTTTTACCTGTACGGTTTTTAATTACATCATAAGCGGCTTGCAAGCACTCTTCTGCAGAGAATCCGCACTGCTTAGCAAGGATGATAAGGGTAACAAATGAATCACCAATACCATCTTTGAGTTCAGCTGTGTTGTTCTTTGCAAGAGCTCCGGCTGTTTCACCAACCTCTTCCATTACTTTAAGCATTTGCTTTGGTGCATTCTCAGGCTTATCAATACCCTTGTCAGCAGCCCATTGCTCTACTAGTCTAACTAGTTCTGTCATCATTGAATTTTTTAAAGGTTAAAGTATAATGTTTATTGTTTTCTTGTGTGATAGATGAAACAATACAGTTCTTCCACGGATCATAGATGCTGCCCATATCAGTGCCTACAAAGATTGCAGGACCGCCGGAAGGATCTACCATGTAGAGATCTGTATCCTTATCATCATTAGCATAAGCAACACGGTAGTAATCAGACTCAAAAGTCATTTGAATCTCATTAACACTTACTTGTACAAAGTAAATCTTATCACTATACCGATTAATGTATTCAGTATGATGCATTGTCCATGCTTCTTCAGATTCTTCATCCCAAAAAGCATCATATGTATCACTCTCATGTTCAGTAACCATTACCACTTGGGCATAGATTACCAGTCCTAATAGTAAGGTTATTACTACTAAAGCAATAATTGTTATCATAAAATTGTGAATTAAGTTTGAGCCTCCTATAGGAATCGAACCCACAACCTACTGAGTACAAATCAGTTGCTCTACCAGTTGAGCTAAGGAGGCTTATTTTAAAGTTTAGAGTTCTTACGTTCTCCTTGCTTCAAAATTGCATATAGCAAGATAACAATAATAATTCCAATTATAATCATTTGGTAGACGATCTTTTAATGATGCCAACTAGAGTAATAAGATCCTCTTCATCAGTAACATAATTAGTCATAGAATCAAAAATTGCAACAGTCCAACCATCATTAACGGCTTCATCATGAGCATTTGTAATCAAACAAATATCACCGATGTCTAAGCTGTAATAGTAGTAGTCATTCTCGTAACCAGATTCTTCCTTTGTTACGGTAGTGCTTATAAAGCCTTGAGCTTGAAGAGTTTCCTCTTTAATATTAGAATACTTCTTCATCTAAACTAAGATTAGCTTCATTCAAGAAACGATGAAACTCTTCACGAGTTCTTTCATATGCTTTATACTCATCTTCGGGCATAGAATCTGGAGCATGCTTTGTATTAGCACGTAACCACATATCAAATTCCCACATAGTTAGCCTCCACTTTTGGCCATTAAGAGCATCTTTAAAATGCACTTTGTCAAAACCTTCAGCATCAAAATCAAATTTCATTACTACTTTCATAGATAATAATATTTTGTCTCATAATAGAGTAGTTAAACACAAGATCGTAGATGCGTCTCATCATAGAGGCAGATACCCCTGATCTAATTGCTGCATCTTTAAGCTTATCATAGATTTCATGCTGTCTAGATTCGGACATTTCGGTAACTCCATGTTCTTTCTTTAGATGTGCAATAAGTTCTACTAAGCTCATTCTAACAGCAAACATATTACAAATAGCTTCATCAACCGCATCAATATCCTCACGGATATCATTCAGTCTAGATTCAAATTCAGTCTTTTCCATAATTATCTCTATGCACCTACTAATAAAGTTACTTTTTTAGTATTCCAACTTTTTTCACCATCAGGACCGGTAACATAAGACTTATCTGAATGCTCAGCTAAAAGATAATCTTGCCCACATTTAGAACACTCAACATAATATCCATCAAGATCATCACTTCCTGGAGTATAATCTTCAAATGTTTCATCAAGGTCTTGTATATTTTGATGACCACAAGAACAAGTGAATTTTACAGAAACAGAATATGTAGTGATTTCTTCAGTAGTAAATAAACCTTCAAGCTCACCAAGTTCTGCTCTTTTTTCAGCAGCCTTTAGAAGATTGATCATTTCAATATTACCAAACTCAGGAGCAACAACTTCAGAACCACGATAAAACTTACCGTCTTTTAAAGTTAGTTTCATTTCTCTTTGATTTATATTTGAAATCCTTCTGGATAACGTGTCTCATTATGCGTTACTGAACCGCCACCAGATAAGGTACTTTCTCCACATTTGCTACATTTTTGATTCGGTATTACCTCATCGTGATAATACCTATCATCATAACTATCAAGATTTTTATCTGTATCAATGTGACCGCAAAACTCACATTCATACTTGCCTTGAAAATCTCTACGGGATTGGGCGATTATTTCAATTAGTTTCATTTGTCATTAGTATTAAAGGTTTCAAAGTAGTATTCATCATTAAGATCTATTCCGTGGACACCATCAGACCATCCCGCATCATAAGTATCCATAATCTGCTCTCTCTCTTTTTCAAGGTAGATATACTCTGCAAGATTTCGGGCTTGCTGAACACCAACTACTTCTCTCATCCAATCTTTACTAGTATAGACAGCTTCTAGATCATTAAGAGCATCTATAAACTGTTGCATAGCTGTTTTCATTTTCTTAACTTGTTCATTTGTTCTACAATAAATACTGGTGAGACTAATACTAGAAACACTCCTAGGATAGGCCACATAAGTGCAATACCCGTTTGTCCTGCTGTATCTTCTTCACCATTAGCGTCTTTAGACCCTCTAATCCAAGCAGTCACAAAGAATCCAATAACATAGATTAGAATGTAAATAAGTGTCATTGTCAAATTTTGTTTAGTAATTCGGATATTCTCCGAATTAGATTACATTTTTTGTCATTTATACTTGCGTATAACTTTAAAAGTTCTTTTAATATCAGAATCAAGGTGTGGTTTTTGTTCTGCTCTAACGGGATACCAAGCAATAGTATATCCGTGGTTTGCATTCCAGTCTTCTTTCTTCACTCTGTTTCCGTTGACGCTATGTAGATATATCCAAGGGACATTACCCATTAACTCAAGCTCAATACCAATACGCTTCATACGATTGATGAAGATTTCAACCTCATTCATTTGTCTTTTGAATTAAAGGTTTCTTCCCAATACATTTCACATTCACCATTTTTAATAGGTGAGATCATAAAGTAGGATTGACGCCATCCATCAGAAGCTGTGTATCGGTAGCAGGTCATCTTGAGGTCGCAATTTGCGCCGGTGCATTTGGTGATGTCAGCCATTGATGTTAAATGTTACCAGTCAAAACTTTCATTAAATACTTCTTTATTATTAGAGTCAAGCACTCTAACCCTGTTCCAGTCATTACAATCGCCAAATGGAACGGGGGTCTTGCTAACATTATATTTATAGATGTCATCAGAACTACCTCCATAAATGCATATCAGTTTATATCCATCTTCTGATTCACCTACAAACGTAAATGTGTATTTGTAGTAATTGTAAAAAGATACCTTAGTGTCTTTAAACTTCTCATTTACTTCTGCTTTTGCTTTCATTTCTCTTTGGGTGTTAAAGTTTAGTTTTAACATATGCAATTTTTTCTTGCTCTGTCAAGTCAGAAAAGAATTGTACGGCTATTGCTTGTCCAAACAATACTTTCTTTGCCATTACAAACCTTTCCTTGAGTGTAGTATATTGCTTAGTATAGTTAAGCGGTTTAGCAATCTGCCACCCAGCAAGTTGTTTACCGTCAATCACTAGTGATACTGATTCTGAGGCTGGTTGGTCTTTTATCAATTCGTCAATTAAGATTGCTTTCATTTCTCGTTGGTGTTAAAGAAAAAGACTCCGTTAATCAGGGCGGTAGCTTGCCGCTTGCTGAAACCTAATGCGCCATAAGCGGGCGGAGTTCTCATTTCATTTGGTGTTAAAGGGTTTTAATAAATCAAAATACAATCCTAAAAACTTAAATCCTTTTAAGCCCATTCTGTGGCTAAATCTTGGTTGGTTAGTCCAACTTAACCCATATCCAAAAACTCTAAACCAATTGCGTGTTAAAATCAGTGTTTTCATTTCATTTAAATTTTGTCATCAATCCACTCCCAACCCAAGCACAATTTCATCATAGTACGATGAAACCAATTTGGTTTATAGGTGAAATTGAATGTAACACCATACTCCCCTCCCAATCTGTAACCGCCTACATACGTTGGTGTTTGAATAGTGGCCAAGGGGACGTGGCTATAATCATTTGTTAATGTTTTCGCTTTCATTTCATTTTTTGTTAAAGGTTAATACTCGTCTTTCCGAGTCGTCATTTCTCTTTTGTGTTAAAGGTTATTGCCACTTAAAGAAATTAGAATCCATCTCTTGCTTATATCCTACGAACCCATACATCGCAATAGCCAAAGCGTAGTAAAACGGTATAACGATGTACGTTAGCGGGTGATATGGATTGAGTCGCTTAAGTGTACGGGTTCCGTACTTGTCCACATATGTCTTCTTTTGCATCACATACAGACGCTCTAATAGTTTCCTCATTTCTCTTTTGTGTTAAAGGCTACTTCTTAAGGCTGTTCTTAATTACAAGAACAAATGCTTCAATAAAAGGACGGATGATGTATCCCCATCCTAATCCGCATAAAAATACGCCTATTGTTTTCATTTCTCATTGGTGTTAAAGGTTTGTGTTTCATCAGACTGCCTAAGCAACTTAGCAAAGACATCTATAAACTTCTCGTTCTCATTTAGTTCTTGTTCATCCATAGCACGGAGTATAGCATGTACCTTCTCGTGATAGAATGTGTCAAGCATTTGGTCTTCACTTATATTGTGTATTCCAAACTTATCTGCAAGGACGATAGTATTATTGTGAGGCTGGTAACAGCCAAACACTTTCATATCATCTGTCCTTTGGTTGTCTACCACCACATTAATAGTGGTAGCAAACAACTTAAAGGATTTAGGTATTCTCACTTCTCGTTGGGGTTAGAAGGTTTTTTGAGGTGTTGCTCATACATATTTACTGTATCTGCCTGCCCAGTAGCATACCAATCAATCATTTGCTCCTGCTCCATTTCTTTGGCTTGCTCAAATAAACCAACTGTTTGCATAATCTGTTCGTGCGTTAATATCGTGTCTTCTAACGCCTGTTGTAACCATTCTACTGCTGTCTGTCTCATTTCTCGTTGGTGTTATTATCAAACCAATGCATATCCAAACAAATTCTCATCATAGTACGATGAAACCAGTTTGGCTTATATGTAAAGTTTAATTGTAGATAATGTACAGGGTTAGAACCAAATCTATAACCACCCACAATTGCTGGTTGTTTGAAAGAAATTTGTCCAAATTGGTCTTCATTTACAGTATTTACTTCTGTTTTCATTTCTCGTTGGTTTTAATTTGTAGTCAGGATAGGAATTGAACCTATGACCTTTGTCTTTTGCTTTTTATTGCTCACCAACACGCTACCACTGCGCTACCTGACTATTTTAAAAAAGATATGTGGTGTCGCTCCACTGCCTCTACAACCTAAGAATTTCGCTCTGACAAAGCAGTACTAATCCGAATTGCTAACAACACTTTTTTGAGTGCATACCCTCGTAGTTAGGACAGGATTTGAACCTGTATAACTTTTACAATTAAAAGTTTAAACTTTCAGGCCTTACTACCTTAAGGCAGCAACCTATATGATTATTTTTCCCTCACATACTTTGGGTGCGTCTACCAATTCCGCCACCTAACTATTTTAGTTTATTCGTGGAGATTCTTAAACCACTTCTTCAGCGCTGATTTTGGGTCAGTCATCCACATTGTCACCTCAGCTGTAGCTTCTTCAGCAGATGAGAATGCTAGTTTTTTGCATCCGATTCTTACAATTACACCATAATCTAGATGCTCAATTGACAAACCCCAACCTTTTAGTAGTTCTTTATTAGATTTATTTAGGTAATATTTAAGGGATCCGTCGATATCTGTTATCACAGGCTCCTCTCCTACCAATCGAAATTCATTCATTGGTTCTTGCATTGTTGTTCCTTCTTCCATTTTTTTGTATTAAAGTGTGCCATCATTTAACCGCATCAGGCTTCTCGGTTTGACAAATGTATTTTGATGCCAAAAAAAAATTATGATATAAATGTATCATCTTGGTGCTTGATATATCTACGCTCTACCAAACTTGTCATCATCAAGTAGAAACTCTACACCCCACTTCCACCACCACAACTCAATGTTCCGGTAACCAAAGAGATATTTATCATAGGTTATATTAACAGTTGGTAGGAGGTAAACCTGAGACCACATACTAATAAACCTGAAACTATACTTCTTTTTCATCTTAAAAGTTTATTTGGTGTGAATTTAAACAAAAAAGGTGTAGACTATATAGCCCACACCCTTCTTACAATTATATTTTGACTAATACGACGTATAAACAGATCTCTTTCTTTCTTGGAGTCAAACTCTTTGATTATCAGCTCCCAGCAAGATTTACCTTGATCTGTATTATATCTCTCATACTGAATGCGGTACTTCTCCAATTTCATGTAGTTCTTCCACTGTTGTATCAAGTAACTTTCGGAAACCTCTCTCAATAGTTACATACACATCTTCAGATTCTGGATCTTGGATATGACTGTAAGAATGAGTTAGAGTTTTCTCAAGTAAACTTGACAAGTTGTTTGCGTGATACTTGATATCTTGACGATAAGACTTAGTGCCCTTAAGATCATCAATAAGCTCAACAAGAACTTGAGAAGTTACTACGAGCTTTACAACGGTTAAATGTTTTTGATAGTCTTCTGGTGTCATTATTTTGGTTTCTTTACGCCTTCAGGTAATGTTACGGGTTCTGAGTTTACTAAATGATCTATGCCTCTGGCAATGTGAGAAGGATACTGATAGACACTTTTAATCTTCATCATCCATTCTACATAACCTATGCGCTCATTTTGCTGGTTCTTCATAAAATTGATCTCTATAATTAGATGTTCTACAAATTGCACAAACTAATTTGTTCTCCATTACAGCGGAGAGCTTTGGAATGTGAGGGGTTACCTTCTTACAATCCGTACAATAATTTTTCATTGGTGTGTATTTTGTGATCCTGACAGGAATCGAACCTGTAACCTACGCATTAGAAGTGCGTTGCTCTATCCAGTTGAGCTACAGGACCAGGTTTTACTTAGATAATAACGCCTTCACTTTGTAAAAGTAAGGGGTAGCTTTACCTAAAGATTCCATAAAAACTAAGACTTGACTGAACTGAACAAGAGCATCAGCACCATGTCTAGACTTCCAGTAGTCAGCCATTTGTTTAGCTGACATGTTGTTTGCGTCTTTAATTATTTTCATGGTGTGAAATTAAAAAAATTTTCATAATTTAACAATGTAGTAACATTAATACTTTAAATTATGAAAAGACTTATAGCCCTTGGTGCTGTCTTGTTGCTGACAGCATGTTCTTCTGTTCAATTTGTACCAGGTGACTTTGCCGATTTGGGTAAATGCCGGGTCCAAGGTTGTAACAGTTTGTCTATTCATGAGCATGTTGTTCTTCCGTAAAGGTAGAGACTAACCCCAATAGATATAAATAAAGTCGGAACCAACACCTTGATCAGTGTTGGTCTCCGGCTTTTCTGTTTGCTCTTCCATGTACCAAATATAAAAATCAATTGTGGATTGCCAACCACGATATTTGATTTCTAATATCTTCCATTGTTTCAAGTATGCAGTATCTGTCTACATTGGTTACAATAACAGTATTATAACCTAATTCTTTTGCAATACGAGGTTCAACTGGTCTGATTAAAACAATTTGATCTGCGTTTAAAAGAATCTTGTAATTTGTAACTTCCTCTATACCTATTGGTTCATGTAGTTCGGTAACTTCAATAAAGTTTTTCATAATAGTTTTAATTAAGATTCACCATCCCATACTTGCTGACCATTAGGGCCAACAACATACCGGTTCCAAATTTTACGGATTGCCACAGAAGAAATACCCTCATCTTCAAGATCTTGATCATCAATACCTAGATAATTAAAATGCTTGAGGAATGCTTTACCTACTGGTGTTGAACCAAATTCACCGTCAACATAGTTGCCAAGGAATTCAGAGTACATGAATCTGTTGATCTTCGCCATCTTGAATAAAAGGTTTTACGTTGTTACAACTAACTGTGTTTTCAAAATCTTTAATCTCACCTTTAGAGTCAACAAGTTTGTAGTTCACTTTGAAAGTTTTTGATTCAGTAAATTTAAATACTTCAATGATTCTGGCAATAAGATAGGCAACAGTATAACTGCCGGAATCATTATTGGCAATACAATAAGCTGCATCAATAGAGGCATCCATATCATAATCACTCATGAAATATTTACCCTTACCTATCAATACAACATCACCTGGTTTCATACCGTTGCTATAGTCTGGTACAGAACCAAGCATAGAGCTAACAATTCTGGCCGCTGCTGAATTATCATCTAAAAGTAGACCGTGGATACAGTCAACCATCCGATCGTTCATTACAGAGCCTGAAAGTAAGTTTTCAGCAATACCCTTAAGATCTTCATCTTTGATATTAATTTCCATGTTGTTTTGTTTTGGTGTGTATATTACGCGCGCGTATATTAGTATATAATATATATAATATATAAGGAGAGGATATGTCTATACCAGGAATATGAGAGATATATACTCCTAGTATGGATTAGCATAATACGCGCGAGACTAGAACGGTAAACTTGTTCCAAGACCTCTAAGTCCAGGATTTATATTTAGAAACTTAATTTTCCTATAATGATTACGAAGTCTGATACCGCAATAAACTTTGTATTGTCTCTTAGATAATGGTTTAAGACTATCAAGATACTTCTTCATAGCACGAGTAAGACATTTCTTAACGTCTATGAGTTTACTAGCAGTTATATCGTAGTCATCATCAAAGGTGAAGACCACACTATATTCAATAGTACCGTATAATACTGTTCTTTTCTTATTACCAAATTGGTATTGCCGACCTTGAGTACCGGAATACAGCCGGTTAACAGCATAATCCAGTTGAGCATCAATCTCTTCTAGTTCTGGATTAATATACTTAGTATATACTTCTCTGTTTTTATATTCTAGTATCTCTTTTTGTAGTCCAAAGTACTTCTTACGAGAAAATTGTTTGAAGTAAATAGTGATATGTGCTTTACCGTTATCATCTTGGGCAATGAAAACATTAGCATCAGGATACTGAATTCTGATATGATAATAAGGTTTACCGTTTTCAATTCTAAGGTCAAACGATGTACCGTGAGAATTAATTCTAAGTGCTTGCATGGTGTACAGATTTAAAAGATAAAGTTAAGGGTGGGACGGCACCCCTAACTTTGGGTCACACCATATGCCCCGTCCAGCAACAAGTTATAGAGCTTCCATCATAGCGGTATCCGGCATAAAGATGAAATCATTATACCAAATAGCAAGAGGATTGCCGGCAGTATCTCCAACGATACGGCAGGTATCCATCTTTACGACATGATTAAACTCAGGTTGATAAATAATAATTCTAGGACGTGTGGTGTGAACAGTAGTAGCTCCCCAAAAGTAGATGAGGATTGCGGCCAATAAGATTAGGAAAGCACCGAAGATATCTATTTTGATTCTCATAATATGAAAGGAAAAAAAAGGAGAGTCTGCAACCTCTCCTATCTATGCACTAAACGACCGTTGCAGCGGTTTTTAAAACTGGATAAACAACATAGTCATAGGACTTTTGTTGTTAATATAATTATATTGGTTTACAACCTTACGGTTAGTTAAGACATGAATCAATTTAACAAGATGCTCTATAGTGGCAAGAGGCTTGTTTTGTTTTTTCATGTTTCTAATCCTACGAGTAAGGGTGATGACAATACGTGAACCCGATTTTGCATTTCGGGCTTGTGTTATAAATCTAGACTGTATTTCTACACTAGGAGTGTTGCATAAATCTAGCCAGGCAAAGTCTATGTTAGAAAGATCAGCTTTAAGAATATCAGCATGTACATAATCATCAAGCATAGCTTTAACGTTAAAGAAACGATATTTTTTATTACGATTAATTACCATTCTTTTATTCTCAAAACCATAGATATTGATACCCGGGTTTTTGATTTTAGCTTGAGCTTCAAACATAAAAGACTCAGCAGGCAAACTGATTATGTTTCTAGCATTATCTGGTAAGAACTCTAATACAGCTTGCCGTGCTTTGTCTTTACTGGGAGAAGAACTAAGGCCTCTCGTGTAAGCCATTAGATCTCAGACATCAGTTTCAGGATAAGCTTTTGCTTCTCTTCTTTATCAATGCGACTTAAGGCAAGATTAAGAACAGTGGTCATAAAGCTTTCGGCTGAGATATCTTGAGAAGGGGTTAGGGAAACAGTTTTAGAAACCTTTGAGGGAAAAACAAGAACATTACTATTTTTTAGCTTTCCTAATTTTTCTAAGACCGCTTTAGGACTACGGTTTAATAAACCCGCAAGTATTAAAGCATTCTTGTTCATACTAATACTATAATCGTAATCACTTACAATCATTTGTATTTCTTCTTGTTCATAGCGTTTTTTATTTGTCATAAGGATTTAGAATTTTAAATTAAGTGTGATTTGATGGCGCCTATACAGAGGATTGTTGAATTCAAACTAGAGCTGTATCTCTAGACCGTCATAGTAACTGATCAGGTTACAAGATTCGGGTTTCTTGTTTGTTAGTGTAAATAGAATAACCAGGATACTGTCTAGTTCAGTAACCGGTTAAACGCATGATTTTAACGCCTGCACAATACATAGTGATTATCACCATGCTTTGCCCCACATGCTTGTCAGGGAATGGAATACCCTAAAGGTGGCCAGCTATCCTAAATACCCTAACACAAGTACGCTGGCCAGATACTTGGTTATTCTTTAATGTAATGAACAGAGATACTACTAATAGATACAAGATCATTCAAGTAGTCTAATGCTTCTTCTTCAGTCTTGAAGTACTTGCAAATGGTAGAGCTGCCTCTTATGTGGATTAACACATGCGGAAGAGTAAACACGTGGTCTCCAAGCAGTGCAATGTTGTGCTTCTCATAATCAGACCAAGGGATAAACTTCTCTCTGCTATTAGAGAACAAAGACATAAGGTAGACACCTTGTTCAACGGGACAAAGCCAACGCTTAGATCCTTTGTGGTAAGAGTAAAACTTATTAGGAGTAAATGGGATATACTCCAGCTTGACTATGTGGTGTACGTTGAGATAAGATTGCGGTTGGTGAGTCATGGTATAAAGGTTAGAATGAAATCATAAACGTATAAGCACTACGGCTTAAGAGATTGGACATACTTATGTACCCCTTGTAATCTCGGGGTATCTATGTTACCAATACTCTCGGATTGATAGAGTACGTAATTGCCGGATACACCCTTCAGCATAGTAGCAATAAAGGAAGAACCATTGTGCTTTACATGTAGACCGTATCCATTAGGATAGAAGAAGGTACCACAGTTACGTGTAATGACATTAATGTGCATAATTAAGAGGGTTTAAGGTGTGTTTGATAATTGTAGCCATAAGCTGCGCAGAAAATTTATAGGTACTTAATACCAAGTGGGTAAATGTGGTAATAAGTGGGTATGCTTCCTACCCACCTAAACACATTCACGCATCTGCAAAGAATTGTTCTATTTTTTGAAAGAAATGCAAAGAATGATATAAATCATTGAAAGAAATGCAAAGACTCTCGGAGAGAAATTATCATTCTTTCAAAAACACTCTAGATTTGGTGTTAGAGTTATGTGATAAGGGTGGAAAAAAGAAAGAGCCCTGTATTTCTACAGGACTCTATTCTCTTAGGCTTCTACTGATTCGGTATCTTTGACACCGAGAAACTGCTTAGCCAAGATGTTGGCCATAGCAGAACGGAGTTCAGCACTTGCAAAGTTGTTGAGCATACCTTCTGCTTGAGCAAATGCAGAGGTATCTACTACGTAGCGGTTGTTAGCCGTCTTGATGAGATTTACGTTAGCACCTGCAAATGAGTTGCTAAAGAACAGCGGCTGACCTGATTCAGTCTCACGGTAGTTTACACCCTGAGCCTCTTGGTACTGCTCAATCTCTTGCTGTGAGCCGCTTACTACGTAACGGAATACGTTGCGGTATCCACCGTTGTTGTCTGACTTCTTGTAAGAACCGTCAAATTTTGCTTTCATAATTAAGGTTTTAAATTAAGTTTTTACGTTGAATGGGTTGGAATGGTTAACCTAAGAAGAAAGAGGTTGGAATTAATCCAACCACTCATATTCTTCTTCTGATAACCAAATACCATTGCGCGCAACGTATTCATCGCAAGGTATGTTTTCTACGTGTGGGTAGTAGAGATAATCAATTAAGTGTTCTTCCATAACGGATAGGTTTAAAGGGTAAATTAAGAACTATATCTAACTCTATGAGTTAAATGGGTAGGAATGGTAAAAGAAAAAAGAAAGAGGTGGCATTACACCACCCCAATCCACCCTATACGGTTAAGCAATCAAGCTGAGTACCAGCTGTTGTTTCTGCTCTTTGGTCATCTGTGCTACTATGTAAGAAGCAAGAGTCATCAGCTCATCATTGGTCTTCTGTGCTACAGGTTCCAATACAAGCTGCTTTACTGTTGGCTGTTCAGCTTTACGTGTCTTCCAAGAGTTACGCATCTGTTCACTTCTTTTAGAGTCACCGACTAAACCGTTACAACGGAGAGTGTGTAGCTGGTTTATGATGGCTCTTTCTGTACGGTCAATTTTCCGGTATAGCTTACGAGCTACAACAGAATCTTGCTTATACTTGTTGAAAAAATCAATGAGGATTTGATTTTCAAGAGCAGTCCAGGTTTTGTAGGTTGTTTTAGGCATAACAAATTAAATTAAGGGATTTAGTTTTACAGTTAAAGGGGTTGGAAAGAGGGGTGTTACCCCCTCTAATCATTTTAGTTCACCGGCAATACTCATCAGACCTGCACTAACAAGAGGTGCACCAAAGATGCCGGTTAATACACGTGCTGCAGGATACCATTCACCAAGGTTGGCTGGTGCACCACAGATCAAAGCAACAGTCCAGATGACAGACCAACCAATTAGGTATAGACCAAGAAGGTTAGCAGCAACAGTCAATACTTTCTTCATGACAAAATAATTTTAGGGTTTTTGTTGTTAACTGGGTTGGACCCACCCTTACACCGGGGGTACCCACCTAACTTTTTGTTGACGGGGTTGGTTGTGGTAGGACCCACTCATAATGCCACACATGTATTATTTTATACACCTATACACCCACTCATAACCTCACACATATAAAAACCCATATACCGGTATGAAGTATTTTCCAATAAGCAAAAAAGTATTTTCCAGTAAGTAGGGGTTTGTGTGAAGAATTTTCCAGTAAAAAGAAAACCCCGGCATTTCTACCAGGGTTAACTCTTGACAGGGCTAGGGGTATTGTTTACTCCCAGTAGATGTCTTCTCCTCTTAAGTAGTGCTTTAGGTTCTCTTTAGCTTCTTCTTTAGTGAAGTGAGCATCCGTGAACCGGCAATAGTTATTTGGTTGAAGAGCAAACTGACCGGAGTGTAGGTTTACTAGGTTAAGGGGTTTATGTTCTTGTTGGTACTTGGAGTACCCGTCTTTCCAATCAATGATGATTCCGGTGTGTCTACCCTTACCGGCTTTTGTCTCTACTAGTAAACCCTCCAGGTAAGTGAAGTGTACTACGTCCATGTCTTCACCCATTACCTTCCAGGGCATTAGTGTTTCATGGCTCACCGAGAAGTCTGTAGTAGTTGACATTGCATGTAAGGGTAGTCCACTCCAGTGTGCACCACTTTCTAGAAGAACGTGTCCGAGTAAGAGTTGGTATTCCCTACCATATACACCATGCCAGAGACCAGCAGTAGTACCTTCCGGCATATTAGGTCCCAAGAACTTGTTGTCTACGTTTATATAGATGTGATATGGTAGATTACCGTGCTTACTCACTAATATTGATTTTTCAAACTAGAATCTATAAAGGATGAATTTTTGTAGTGTATCTGTTTAAAGGAGTATTACAAAAACTCATCCTTTTACTATTTTCTTAATAGCCTTGCTAAGGTAGCCCGGAATATTAATGATAGCAAACAGTGCTAGAACTATTAGAGCTGCTGGCCACATGAGTGCATCCATACCCTCATTGTCGTGATCAGTTACTTCTGTAGTCTTATGTGCGATTATTAGGTACACTACTATCCCGAGTAGGTATCCTAGAATGATTAGACCTACCATGATACGTGGATACCTTCGTCAGAGAATGATACTAGAACGTTCTTTCTTTCTTCTGGTAGAAGCGGAATGAATACCGTGGTATCCTTTACCTCTACACTGAGATCAACGTCTTCCTGTTCTGTGATAGTTCTGCTATCCGCATAGTACTGGAGAACTTTAGTTTTGACGATCTTGTCAGCTCTAGTAAGTTCCGGAGCTAGCTTGGGAGACAAATCATATCCTTCTTTCTGCAGCATAGTCTTGTAGTTGTATACTGAGTACGGGGGGATATCCAGCTTGGTAGCAATGTGCCGGGGGTTTAATCCTAGCTTAGTAAGTCTGAGAACTTCCTGCTTAAGAAGTTCCACTCTTTCACTGTGACTGATTTTTTTAGGGATGTATGCCATTTTGTTTAGTATTAAGCAAGTTCAACAAAGAAATTTTCAGGGTCAGAGTCTCCAGTAACACTGAATGTGTTGCCTTGAGCATCTGTGAATTGACCATATGAGAAGTACATACGATCTTGCAGGTTACGGACATGTTCCAAGTAGAGGTCTTGTTCTTCACCTTCATACTCTAAGAAGCAGCCGTCACCGTCATTGTATTGGGGAATTAACGTACCCCATTTTACTATAGACCAAAAAGGTCCTGAGTGTCTGTAAGGGTCTTTATTAGGAGGCATTACCAGATTCAAGAAATGAACTGATTCAAACTCAGCAGGATCCTCTGGTAAATCTACATCCCAAGAATCTTTGATATCAGATACCCAGTTTGTGTACCACTCAAGATCATTTTTAAAGTCAATCTCAATGGTAACATCTACTTGAGCTTCACCAATCTCATTATCATCGTCCCAGTAGAGCTCATCTCCCTCTGTAGAAACAAACCGTCTGGTCCAATCCTCACTATTTCGTACAGAATCCATTAGAGTTGTAAGAAACTGTACCCAAGAATCCTCATTAGAGTCTAGTTCTTCAAACAGATCTCTATCTAGGATCTGAAAGGTTACGTTAAAGGTTGCAGAGATTTTCATATCATATCTTCATTTAGGTTAAACGATTCACCTTTAGGTCCAAATTCTTCTGGACCATAAGACAGGCAAGCATCATAAAGGGTTTTTTGTTCCTGAGTCATCTCTGACTTATTCACACTCACCCAGCCACCTGGTTCTTTGTAGATATAAAGAGTGCAACCATCGTCTCTGTCTTCATAACGATAGTGCAGATCAGTACCGTCAACTGAAACAACCCCCTGATGGGTGATTGATGTGTAGACAACCCTACTGGGTTCTACGACGGTTATGGTTTGGTTTGTCATAATCCTTTTCTTTATTGATTACATTACAAATGTACAATAAAAAATTGAATTATGCAAATATTTACAATAATTTACTCTTCTTCGTAGTCCCATTCATAGTACTCACCGTAGAGGTCTGGCTCCATTTGTAAGGCAGTTTATACAGATTGATTGATTAGGTAGCAATACGGGTAGTGGTTCTTTGCAGACCACACAGTTATTCTGATGGTTCATCTCTTTGGAATTGGATTCTTACTTTTTCATCAATGGGTACAGGATCACCCATCTCATCAATTCTGACAAATCGTACGTTAGTGTGCAGAACAACCGTTTGTGTGCCGCTATATACGTTGTGAGCCCTAGCTTCCATGTACAAAGTGATACTGGTTGTACCTACATGCATAACGTTTCCGTAAATCTTAAGCAGCTGACCTTCTTTTGCAGGCTTCTTAAAGATGCATTTGTCAATCATTACAGTAACCATCCGGGGATTGTTACAGACTTCCATAGCATAAGCTGCTGCAGCTGCATCTAACCAAGCCAGAAGCTTACCTCCAAAGAGATTAGCGTGAAACCCTAGATCTGATTTCTTAATTGGGTGGGTAGTGATGAGTTGCATTAGTTGCTTAGGGGTGCTTTGATTGCTGGGTGACATTGGTAGTTATCTAAAACAAAGTCTACAGGACGAAGAATATCAATGATGCTATCGTGATCATCAAGATGATCTTTAAAGAGAATCGTGGGCAGCTCATATGGCTCTCTACTAATTTGCTCTTTTGCTTGGTACAGATGGTTTAAGTAGAGATGCGTATCACCCAGGTTACCAATCAGCTCATATGGGATCATTCTTACCTCCTTGGCAAGGATTTCTAAAAGCAACCCATATGATGCGATATTAAATGGTAGACCTAAGAAGGTATCAACACTTCTTTGATTCCACATTAAACTGATTCCACGGGTTGGTACACCCACTGCATCCATCTCTTGAGAGATCCTATCATGATAGAATCCATCCATCTTTCTTTCATACCAAGCTAATCTCTGAGATTCACTTAGAGTAAACGTGTAAACTTGGAATCCGTAGTGACACGGGGGTAGAACCATCTGGTCTAGTTGAGCTACATTCCAAGCATTAACCATCAATCTTCTTGAGTCTGGATTTGCTTTAAGATCACGAATTAGATCCTGAATTTGATCAATGTATCTTGTACCTCTAACAAATAGCGGTTCAGTATCATCCCCATCATTAATCGTTAGCCCTGTTACAGGTATTGCAACTTCTGTCTTCCAGTCTCTCCATTGTTTACCATAGATAGGACCTAGCTCACCCCACTTTTTAGCAAACTCATCGTCCATTTTGATACGTTCAATGTACTCCTCCATAGTATCTGGCCAGTTACCCCTGTACTCATTGGTCTTAGACAGATAGTTTTTGAAGGCATCACCGTTCCAGATATTACATCCATTCTCTACCAGATACTTGATATTGGTGTCACCTCTGAGAAACCACAGTAACTCAACTACCATAACGTTAAATGCCATCTTCTTAGTGGTGAGCAAAGGATAACCATCAAGCATGTTGTGACGAATCTGTCTTCCAAATACTGAAAGTGTGCCTGTACCTGTTCTGTCTTTTTTAACCTCACCGTTTGTGATGATGTCAAATAAAAGGTTCTGATAGTTTTTATCTAGATTGTTCATTGTTCAAATGTTTGGATTTTAGCGTCTACTTCTTTTAGTTCAGACCAAGTGCCCAAGTATGTGATGGCTCTTACCTTACGGTTGTCAATCCATACATACTCTTGTCCGTCTTTGATTCTAGGTTTATCCATCACTAGTCCGTGGTATTTAAACCCGTTTCGTTTTAACCAGCCTTCAGTTACAGTTCTGTCTTTAGACTCTCTAGCGGTAAAGAAGGTTATGATATTGCCCTCGTCATACCACTTGTTGATGATCTCCAAAGCATTAGGTAAAGTATTGGCAGTCAGATAGAGATGACTATCCTCGTTCTTGATATCATCACAGATAGTACCATCAATATCAATAAGAAAAATCTTGTTCATGAAGAAGCGTTTTGCAGTATCAAATATAAATATAAATTTGTAATGTTTAAACTTTTAATGTATATTTATAGTGTACCAACAAACCTTTAAAGTATGAGTGAAGATCAGCAACCTTACGAAACTCCTGAAATGACTCCGGAGCAAATGCAGGAAAAACGTGCTCAGCTTGATGCTTTCTATGATGAAGTTATTCCTCATCTTGAGAAGCAGCTGAAGTATGAAGAGCTTCGTGCAGCTATTGAGATTGCACGTTTGAAGAATCTCCAAGCTCAGGTGACTATGGCTAATATGATGGCACCAGAGCCCGAGGAAGATGATGACGATGCTACTGAACAACCCATCAAAAGAACTCTAAGAAGAGAGAAGTGATGGCAATTGTAAATCAAGTAGCAAAGAAAGTTGTACTACCACGCTGGAACATTGTACAGTTCCAGATTATGGTGCATTGCTATTTGAATGATGTTTCAGTTAGCAGTGCTGATTTAGATTGCCTAACTCATCTTGGTGTAGACCAAGAAGCTGAGCTTACTGAGTTCTGTAATAAGATTACGGACTTGGGGGTATTTAAGTCTCCACAAAGTGCAAGAAATGCTTTATCAAAAGCAGAGAAGAAGGGTTTGATTATTAAGAAGGGTAAGAGCAAGAAGAAGATTTCTGTTCATCCTGATATTAATATTCAAACTGAAGGAAACATTCTGTTGGACTATAAGTTTGCTCATATTGAACCCAAGAAAGCCTAAACAAGCAATTAAGAAGACGGCTCAAGCGGAGGATGTTACCGAGCAGCTTGTATCAGATCTAACGCACTACTTCTGGCTAAGGGCAAGAAAAGATATATCTAGTCTTGAGTACCCTAGAGTTAGTATTGCAAATTTTGGTACATTCATGGTCAGATATAACAGAATGGAGAAGCAGATTGAGAAGTACGAGGAGATTCTTGGAAAGCTCAATATGACTAGATACAGAGACTATCAAATATTTGATGAGTTGTCCAAAAGAGTAAGTAGAATGAAGGCTTTGATTCTACAGTTAGAAACTGAACGAACTAAAAGATCCGAACACTATGAAATTAAAAACGCTAATAGAGAACCTGAAAACGATCTGGAAGAACAAGACACTGATTCTTGAAGGTCTTAGGTACAAAATTTTTAAAACAGAACTAACTGAGAGGGTATATGTTAAAAGACATTCTATCTGTGCGACTTGTCCTAATAGAACAATGGAGTCTCATAAATGCATTGCTCCTGGAACACAACCCTGCTGCTCATTATGTGGTTGTTCTTTGTCTCTTAAACTTAGATCTTTAAGTTCAGAGTGTCCTGCTGGAAAGTGGAAAGCCCACTTTACAGATAAGCAGGAAGAAACTTATTTGAGAAATTATGGCCGTTAAGTTTTTACCGGAAGATCATAAATATGTTAGCGTTGATCCTGCTGAAGATATCAGCTGGATGAGCGTTACATCATTGATTAGTAAGCTTAAACAACCTTTTGAGGCTGAAAAGATTGCTGAGAAGTCTTCTAAAAACAAAAGATCCAAGTGGTATGGAATGACCAAGGATCAAATCCTTTCTGTATGGAAGGCAGAATCGGAAAGAGCTATTACTGTTGGAAACTGGTACCACAACCAAAGAGAAGAAGATCTTTTGGGTTTAGATAGTATTGAGCGTCACGGTAAGGTTATTCCTATTATGCAACCTCAAGCTGATACTTCTGGTTTAAAGGTTGCTCCAGACCAACGTCTTACAGATGGCATGTATCCTGAGCACTTTGTTTATATGAAGAGCTTGGGTATTTGCGGTCAATCAGATCTTGTAGAAGTCATAGATGGTGTAGTTCACATTACAGATTACAAAACCAACAAAGAAATCCGTAGTGAGAGCTATAAAGACTGGGAGGGTTTGTCACAAAAGATGAACCACCCAGTCAGCCATCTTGATGACTGCAATCTAAATCACTATAATCTGCAGCTTTCCATCTACATGTACATGATTCTTAAGCATAATCCAAGACTTAAGCCTGGCACATTGATGATTCAGCATATTATGTTTGAGGATGAGGGTAAAGATCCAAACGGATACCCTATTCTAAAGACAAACACTGACGGAGATCCCGTCATTAAAGACATTATATACTACGATATTCCATATCTTAAAGATGAAGTCCTTGCAGTAGTCAAGTGGTTTCAGGATAATAAATCTAAATTCAAATGATAGTAAGACTCTTTGACGTACAGAACGGTAAGGTTATTCCTTCTGAGCATTGTTATACCCTTGACAGTCTAAAGAAAATTATGACTGCTTATGATGAAGATGCTGCCAAAGTATATTCGTACATCTTTTATATGACTTGCCCGGATCCGGATATTAATCCATTCTTTAATGTACTAGAGTCTGAAAAGGAAGAACTTATCATTAGAGAGGTGGGTATGGATTACTCTACGGAGGATCCTGAGATACTTGAAGCAATGGATCTCTGCAGAAAGTTATATGAAACACCAACATACCGTGCGTATAAGGGTATTGCATCTATGCTTGATAGACTTGCTAGATACATGGAAACCACTGATATTGAGCACGGTAGAGACGGTAACATAAACTCTTTGATTAATGCAGCTGCTAAATTTGAGCAGATTCGTAACTCATTTAAGGGTGCGTACAGTGATTTGAAAGATGAACAAAAGACTACTGTCCGTGGTGGACAGGGTCTTGCTTATGACCAATTGTAACATGAACGAGAACTTCCAAGATATTCTGTTTCACTACAATCCTTATGAAGAGTTGTGGTATGCTTTTAGACGTGATGATGCAAACAGTTACTTTAGTGATAGAAAGTCAATACCGACTTTGTCATCAGCCAAGATTAAAGATCTTATACAAGGTATTTCAAACGGCATAGAGATCGTTTAATGTTTATTATTGTTCCAACATATAAAAATGGTGAGTGGACTGAAACTTCTTTTGAAACAAGAGAAGCTTTCAGAGATTTTCTGCTGACTCTTTTTAAAGAACCGGGACAGTATGGGTTTGATGAGACTTCTGAAGTATTCCAGGAGCAATCAACAAGATTTAACAAGTTAGGATATTATACAGATGCACCCTTTAGATCTAAAGATTTTGTAAACTATTGGGATCTTGAGAAGAGAAAGTGCAGAAACGGTGTAATTGTTATAGGTAAAAAGCAAACCTGGTATCTCACTAGAGACTACTACATGTGGTTAAACTTCCTTCCTATCTATGACAAGGAAGAAAAGAGATACGGATTTGCAAAAGTGCGAGATGCACAGTACCACATGGCAATGTATGAGATACTTGCAGAGGTATCCTACAAGCACGTTGCTATTCTAAAGAAACGTCAGATTGCATCATCTTACTTTCATATGGGTAAGTTGATTAATCAGTACTGGTTTGAAGAAGGTTCTATCTGTAAGATCGGTGCAAGTCTAAAAGATTACATTAACGACAAAGGTTCCTGGAAGTTTCTTGATGAATATGCAAACTTTCTAAACGAACACACGGCTTGGTATAGACCAAGTAACCCAAATAAAGTACTTCTTTGGGAACAGAAGATTGAAGTCAGAATAAATAATAGAATTAGTAAGAAGGGTCTTATGTCTAAGATCCAGGGTATGTCATTTGAAAAAGATGCTACCACTGGTGTAGGTGGACCCGTAACATATTTCTTTCATGAAGAAGCTGGTATTGCTCCCAAGATGGATAAGACATATGAGTATATACGCCCTGCTGTTCAGTCTGGGTTTATTACTACTGGTACTTTCATTGCTGCTGGATCTGTGGGTGATCTTGATCAGTGTGAGCCTCTTAAACAAATGATTTTAAACCCAGAGATAAATGATATCTACGCTGTTGAGACTGATCTTATTGATGATCAAGGTACCATTGGGGTTGCTGGCCTTTTTATTCCTGAGCAGTGGAGCATGCCTCCTTTTATTGATGAGTGGGGCAACTCACTTGTTAAATCTGCTCTTGAGGCAATCGAATTAGAAAGAGAGAAGTGGAAGAAAGATCTACCACCTGAGCAGTATCAGTTGCGTATTTCTCAGAAGCCGACAAACATTCAAGAAGCATTTGCTTACAGAAAAGTATCTGTATTTCCCACAAATCTGGTTTCTGCTCAATTGAAAAGAATTGAAGAAAAGGAG
>JACCDU010167964.1_pt1 | contig 29753 bp, 18 predicted proteins | sample 7446081 | NCBI WGS metagenome assembly JACCDU01 (sample SAMN15323447, study PRJNA562643) | freshwater metagenome | isolation source: river surface water | place: USA:Blue River Watershed | collected 2017-08-17
ACATTGGGCAGCTCAAATTAAAGGAGCCATCTTGGCCACACCCAACTACGGATTCGAAAAGCGCCAGAAAGAACTGGCCAAGAAACGCAAAAAAGAGGACAAACTCAAAGCCAAAGCCGAACGCAAATCCGGCGTGCCTTCAGACGATGGCTCCGACATGGAGGATGCCGGTCTGGCTCCCGCTGCAGACCCTGCAGCACCTTCGGCGGACAACCCAGTCTCCTGAGTTCAGGTGCCAGGCTGCAGGTCGATCAGACCAGGCCTTGCACCATTTGCTGCGCCAGCGCCTGCATGTGCGCCAGCGAATGACTCTGCGGCACGACCACGGGGGCGTTGGCGTAATGCACAAAGTTCTTACCCGTGGACGTTTCATAGCCCGGGTCGTAGTGCAGGCTCAGCAAATCGGCCACCACCTCGCGCATTTGGCCCAGCGCAATCTTTTCTTTCCAGGTATCCACCACCGCTTTGCCACGCAGTGCAACCAGGCGTTCCAGCCGGTCCACAAAAAGTGCCGTGTCTTGCGTGAAGAAGGCATAGTCTTCCATCAGCAGATCCACCCGGTTCTCCAGTGACAGTTCCATGCGGATGCAGGGGCTGGCCCGCATGGCCGCCATCAACTCGGCGGGCACCGTCAGGTTGCCAACTTTCTTGCTCTCGGCCTCGACGTACACGGGCCGCGCAGGGTCAAAGCGGCGCAGAGCGTCCCACACTTGCGTGTCAAAGGCTTTTTGCGTGGGTTGGGCTTGACCGGGAATCAAACCCAGCACCGAGCTGCGGTGCACTGCAATCGCTTCCAGATCCAGCACCTGAGCGCCTTCTTGGGCCAGCGCCTGCAGCAAGCGGGTTTTGCCCGAGCCGGTGGGCCCGCACAAGACCTGGAACTGCAAACGCTGCGCCTGGCGGGGCGTGTCTTCCATCACTTCTTTGCGGAATGCCTTGTAGCCCCCCTCAATCAGGTGCACCTTGAAGCCGATTTGTCCCAGGATCAGCGCCAGCGAATTGCTGCGCTTGCCGCCGCGCCAGCAGTAAATCAGGGGCTGCCAGTTTTTGGGCTTGTCCATCACGCGAGTTTCGATGTGGTGGGCGATGTTCTTGGCCACCAACGCCGCGCCAATCTTTTGCGCTTCAAACGGGCTGACCTGTTTGTACAGCGTGCCCACGCGGATGCGTTCTTCGTTGTTGAGCGATGGCCAGCTTTGGGCGCCGGGCAGGTGGTCTTCGGCATGCTCGCCCTCGGACCGCGCATCGAGGATGGCATCGAATTGGTCCAGTTGGGCCATGGCCTGGGCGGCCGAAATCAGGTGAACGCTCATTTCAATTGTTTCTTCAGTTGGGGCCAGACATTGGCCAGCAAGCGCGCTTGCGCGGCTTCATTGGGGTGGATGCGGTCGGCCTGAAACCACTTCAAGGGCTCAACATCATCGCCGACCCCTTGCAAAAAGAAAGGCACCAGGCCCGTGCCCTGGCTTTTGGCCAGCTGGCTGTACACGGCAGCAAACTGGCGCGTCATCTCGGGGCCGTAGTTGGGTGGCATCTGCATGCCCAACAGCAGCACCTGCGCGCCCGCGCTCTTGGCCAGGCGCGTCATGGCCTGCAGGTTGTCTTGCGTCATGCCCAAGGGCAGGCCGCGCAAGGCGTCGTTGCCGCCCAGCTCGATGATCACATGCGTGGGCTGGTGTTTTTGCAGCAAGGCGGGCATGCGTGAGCGGCCGCCCGAGGTGGTGTCACCGCTGATGCTGGCGTTGATGACTTCGGTGCCCGGGCGCTCTTGCAGGAGCTTTTGCTGCAATAAATTCACCCAGCCCGTGCCACGGGTCAGGCCGTATTCGGCGCTCAGCGAGTCCCCGACCACCAGGATGCGCGCCGCTTTGGCCGCTTGCGCAGACACGCCAAAGCCCTGGCTGGCAAGGGCCAGCAGGCTCAAGGTAAAGTGGCGTCGTCTCAACAAGGGTGTGTGCATGCCTGAATCCATCATTGCCGTTCGTGGCGTTTCCAAAAGCGTGCAAGACGCCAGCGGTACGCTGGACATTTTGCGCGATATCGATTTCTCGCTTTTGGCGGGGGAAACAGCCGCTATTGTCGGTGCTTCCGGCTCGGGCAAAAGCACGCTGCTGGCCATCATGGCCGGGCTGGACACGCCTAGCACGGGCCAAGTCATGTTGGCTGGGCAGTCGATGTTCGATTTGAGCGAAGACCAACGCGCTGCGGTGCGGGCCCAGCACGTGGGCTTTGTGTTCCAGAGCTTTCAGCTCATGCCCAATCTGACGGCGCTTGAAAACGTCATGCTGCCGCTGGAGCTGGCGGGTCGTTCGGACGCCCGCAGCACCGCCACCGCCATGCTGCAACGTGTGGGCTTGGGCGAGCGGCTCAAGCACTTGCCCAAAGTCCTGTCGGGCGGCGAACAGCAGCGCGTGGCCCTGGCCCGGGCCTTTGTGGTGCAACCAGCCTTGCTCTTGGCCGACGAGCCCACCGGCAGCCTGGACCACGCCACCGGCGAAGCCATCATGGACCTGATGTTCGCGCTCAACCGCGAGCAGGGCACGACCTTGGTGCTGGTCACCCACGACCGCCAGCTGGCGGCCCGTTGCGAACGCATGCTGGTGATCCAGGCCGGTCGCTTGTCGGAATCGACAGCGGCACATTCATAAGATCTGTTGGCCCGGGCCCTTCAGGGGTGCGCGCAGGACCAACGATAATCGCTGCATGTCATCTCACAAAGTGCTGTACGGCTTTCATGCTGTAGGCGTTCGCCTCAAGATCGCCCCCCAATCCATCATCGAAATTCATTTCGAGGTCACGCGCCGCGATGCCCGCATGCGGCAGTTCATCGACAAGGCCCGTGATTCGGGCATGCGCATGATCGAATCCGATGGCGAGCGCCTGGCCAAACTGGCCGGTGGTCACGGTCATCAGGGCGTGGTGGCTTTGGTCAACCCCATTCCCCAGAACCACTCTTTGGACGATTTGCTCGACACCGTCGAAGGCCCGCCATTGCTCTTGGTGCTGGACGGCGTGACCGATCCGCACAATCTGGGCGCATGCCTGCGTGTGGCCGACGGCGCTGGAGCGCATGCCGTGATCGCGCCCAAAGACCACGCCGCTGGCATCAACGCCACCGTGGCCAAAGTGGCCAGCGGTGCAGCCGAGACCATGCCGTACTTCATGGTGACCAATCTGGCGCGCACCTTGGGCGAACTCAAGGAGCGCAACATCTGGATCGTGGGCACCAGCGGCGATGCGCCGCGCACCGTGTACCAGGCCGACCTCAAAGGGCCCACGGCTTTGGTGTTGGGTGCCGAAGGCCCTGGCATGCGCCAGTTGACCCGCAAGAACTGCGACGAGCTGGTGAGCATTCCCATGAAAGGCGCCGTCGAGAGCCTGAACGTGTCGGTCGCCAGTGGTGTGTGTCTGTACGAGGCGCTGCGCCAGCGCACTTGACCGAATGTGTTGGCTTGTTTGTCGGAGCTGAAGCTCCGACCTACGGACCAACGCAGGTATTTGTAGGTCGGCGGCTTCAGCCCCGACATGTTTTTTGTCCAAAGTTATTGAAGGGCGTTCGCCATGTCCAAAAAAATCAAACACATCGCACTGATCACCGCCGTCGCCGCTACCAGCTTGCTGGCCGCCTGCACCCAGGAGCAGCAAAACAAGATCAGCCGCGACATCCAGAACTGGACCGGCACCAACGGTGTGCTCGAGGTCTATGCCGGCGACAAAGTGGTGCGCCGCTTTTTGAAAGTGGACAAGATCAGCACCGCCTTGGGCACCGACGACAAAATGCCCCGTGCCTACCGTTATGGCTATGGCGTGCTCGATGAAAACCTGAACATGCAGGTGGATGACGGCGAGAAGAAGGTGTATTTCGAGATCAGCGATTACTCGAACACGGTCTTCTTCGAGAACCCGCGCTGAGCCTGAGACCCAGGGCCAATCAGACCCAGCCCAGTGCGCCCAGCAGGGCGCCCGCACCAATGAGCCACAGCATGTGGACTCGAGTGCGCCAGACCACCAGCGTGGTCACCGCCGTCAAGACGTAAAGCGGCCAGTCCCGCGCAGGCTGGTTGTGGCTCATGGTCAGCAGCCAGGCGGTGGCCAGCAACAGCGCGATCACGATGGGTGCCATGCCCGATTTGAAGGCCCGAATACCGATCTTCTCGCGGTGCTGGTGTGCCCAACGTGTGGCGGTGTAAGTCAGGATGGAAGAGGGCAGCATGATGCCCAGCATCGTGACGACCACCCCCAGACAGGCCAGTCCCACGCTGACCCAGCCGCCGCCCAGACCCGACCCTGCATTGAGCCCCAGATTCCAGCCCATCAGCGCCACGAACAGAATATTGGGGCCTGGTGCAGCTTGTGCCAGCGCAATCGATGAGGTGAACTGTGTCTCGCTCAGCCAGTGGGTTTCGTCCACCAGATAGCGGTGCATATCGGGCGCGGTGGTGATGGCTCCGCCGACTGCCAGCAAGGACAGCGATGCAAAATGGTTGAACAGCGCCAGCCAATCGCTGCTGCTCAAATGCAGGACCGGGTTCATGTGCGGTCTCCTTCCGAGACGACTTGTCGGGCCAGTTGCACATAAGCCCAGCTGCAGGCCACCAAGCCAGTGCCCAGCAGCACATAGGCCAGTGGCCAACGCAAGATACCTACCCCCATAAAGCTGGCTGCAGCCAGGCCAATGCATACCGGCATGCCCATGGGGTTGCTGCGCAAGGCGCTGATCAATTTGAGGCCGACTGCTGCAATCAGCCCGGCGGATACGGCCCCCATACCGCGCAAGGCGCCTTGTGCCCAAGTCGCATCCGACACGCCGCCAAACGCGATGGCCAGCAGCAACACCACGATCAACGGTGCCGTCAACATGCCCGCCAGACCGGCCAAAGCACCTGACAGACCAAAGTATCGCCCGCCAATCATGAGTGACAGATTCACCACATTGGGCCCGGGCATGATTTGCGCCACAGCCCAGTCCTCCACAAACTGTTCACGCGTCATCCAGCGCTTTTTTTCGACCAGCTCGCGTTGCACCACCGCCAAAACGCCCCCAAAGCCTTGCAAGGCCAGGATGGTGAAAGACAGGAACAGATCGGTTTTCGAACGGGGCTGGTTCAGAGGCAAATTTTCAGGCATGTGAGCGATTATCCCTGCGCGTTTCAAGATGGGGCCTGGTCATTCAGCCAGACCAGTTGCCCGCGACCGCTTTCGCTCAGGCGGTGCATCAGGGCGGCCGTGTCCGACTCGGGCAGGGCAAAGTGCAGGGTGACCACGCTGCCATGCGACACCTGCTGCAACTGCGCTTGGGCCAACTCCACTTCGCGCCGCACCAGCCCTTCCAGCGCATAAGGCACGCTGCACGCCAGCAGGGCTTGTTTGATGAGGGGGATTTTCTCTGCCGTCAGCAGCGCTTGCGCCACAGCATCGGTGTAGGCCCGCACCAGGCCGCCTGCGCCCAGCTTGATGCCGCCAAAGTAACGCACCACAGAAGCCATCACGCCTTGCAGGTCCTGGTGCCGCAACACGTCCAGCATGGGGCGGCCTGCGGTGCCGCCGGGCTCGCCATCGTCGTTGGCAGCCGATTGCCCCCCGGTCAGCAAGGCCCAGCAGACATGGGCTGCATCATGGTGTTCAGCTTTGAGTTGAGTCACGCGGGCCTGTGCCTCTTCGCGCCCGGTCATGGGCTCCACGCAGGCGATGAAGCGGCTTTTCTTGATGACCAGTTCGTGGTGGGCGGGTTGAGCGAGCGAAAACGGCATGGACAGAACAAACTTTAAACAGGAGATGGCAAAACGCTCAACGCAAAGAAAAATTCACACGGTTTTGGCCTGCATCCGTCCCGCCAGGGGCTGCGGTTCCGATTTTGACGGGCAAGAGGAAAATCCGGCTCAAGGGCACTTGGCCTTGCTCCACGAGCCAGCCTTGTACCACTTGCGCACGGCGTGTGGCCAGGGCGCGCAGCTCTTCGTCGCCAACCGACAGGTTGGCCAGCATCAGCTTTTCCATCTCTTCCACCGGCAGTGCTTTGGTCAAGCCCAGCACGTTGCGGGGTTTGGGGAACTTGGCTTGCTGGTAAGCGCGTGCCAGGTAGGTCGCGTAGTTGCTGCTGTCCAGGCGCATGTCTGCCAGTGGGGTGCTGTCGCGCTGCGACGGCGTCATGTCTTTGCGTTTCTCGCTCAGCACAGCCCGTTCCAGCATGGCGCGCCTGAGGCCTTCCGGGTCTGTGTTGCCGTCGCTGCCTGCGGTGATTTCCAAAGTCAGACCTTCGCGTTCGCGCATGGCCCTGGACAGGGTTTGCAGCTTTTGCACAGCGGTCTCGTCCAGGTCGGCTCGGCCTGGTGCAAAGCTCAGTTGAGAGAGTTCCTGGCCGTCGCCAAACAGCGAACCCAACAGTGCAAAGGGGGCGGTGATGGCTTTGACGATCAGGTTGCCAATGACCTTGAAGATCAAACCCCCGATTGAAAATTGCGGATCGTCCAGAGAGCCGGCAATGGGCAATTGGATGTCGATTTGTCCTCGGTTGTCTTTCAGAAGTGAGATGGCCAACTGCACGGGCAACTGAGTGGCATCCGGGCTTTCCACTTTGGACCCAAAGGTCAGCTGGTCAATCAACAGCCGGTTTTGTGCGGTGAGCTGGCGGTCCTGGAGCTTGTAAGTGGCGTCCATGGACAGTTTACCTTTGTCGATGTTGTAGCCCGCGTATTTGCCGGAATAGGGCGAAAAATCAACCAGATCAATGTCGGAGATTTTGGCCTGAAGGTCCAGAAACTTTTTCTCCCTCAGCGGATTGAAGCGGGCTGTGATCTGCACCGGGGCATTGCTGGCGTAGTTGCCGCGCAGATCCAGATCGGCCAGCGTGTCGGGCGCCGAAGACAGCCCTTTGACGCTGCCACCCAGATGGGTGACGGTGGCCGAGTAGTTGGGTTTGACGAAGCGGTCAGAAAAATCCACCCGCCCGTTTTGCAGGGTGACTTTGGCGATCTGAATGGGCATTGCAGCTGGGGGCACCGATGCGGCAGGCTTGGCTGTGCTGGCGTCATGGCTTGCTTGGGTGCGCAGGATGTCGGCCAAATTGAGCCGCCCTTGTGGGTTGAGGATCAGCCGCGAGTAAAAGTCCGACAGGGCGATTTCGCCGATGGTCAGGTGAACGGGTTCAAGCTCAAAGTCCACGCCGCCAAAGTACAGCGATTTCCACCTCAGAAAATCCGCGCTGTTGGCCTGGTCCACGGCACGAAACTGGCCCAGCGTCAGCCCGCCTTTGTAGCTGGCCAAGAGCTTGTCTGCAGGCTGGCGAATGTCCAGGGAGCCCTTATTGGAAAGCAGGCCCTGCACAATTGAGGTGTTCAGATACGGGGCCACATAGCCTTGCATCGGCACCACCGGCAAGGCCTGGGTTTCCAGTGCCAGACGCGCGGCCAGTGGCTGTAGCTTCACCGATCCGCTGACCTTGAGCTGGCCGGTCTGGTTGACCGTGGCCTTCAGTGTCAAGGTGTTTTCACGCCCTGGGTTGATGTCGAGCTTGTCTGCAGACAAGCTGGCGTGTGTCAATTCTTGAACTGCGGCAGGCGACAGGGTGCGGTCTTCAAAGCGCAGGCCGACTTCATCCAGGCGCAGGCGGCCCAGCATGCCCGACCATGCGGTTGTGCCAGATTCAGCCCCCGCTGTGGAGCTGCTTGAGCCGAGTGCTGGCAGCCAAGCCAGCGAGCCTTCGTCAGACCGGACCATGCGCGTCATGATCCCCGAGCCTTGCAGCACCTCGGCATCGATGCGGCGGGCCTGAAGGTCGGCCTGCACTTGCCGTGCCGACAGGGCTTGCACCCGCAAGGGCGCATCGGGTGCGTCCTGGCCCAAATGCAAACCCCTCAGGTCCAATTGCGCCAGCACCCAGCGCTGTTGCAGAGGACTGGACTTTTCAAGCTGCACGTCCAGCGACTCCAGCCCCAGCCAAGGCTTGCCAGCGGCATCGTTCAAGGCCAACCCCTGCAATTGCGCCGTGCCGCTGAGGCTCAAGGAAGGCGCGTCATCGGTCAATTGGGCAAAGTCCACGCTCAAACGGGTGTTGAGCTGGCCAGATTTCAGGTGCAAGGGCAGGCCGCTGGGCCAATACGCTTGCAACAGAGCCAAGTCCAGCTTGTCGAGGTCAATTTTCAGCGAGCTGGCGTGCGATTTGGCAAAGGGCAGACTGCGCCCCTCCAGTGCCAAGGGGGCGCCGTCCACCACCGCCGCAAAGGCGGGCAACACAAACACATCGGCCTTGTAAGGCAGGCTTGAGATGAATGGCAAACTGAACTTCACCGACTTGGCCGTGTGCACGGCGCCTTTGGGGCGGTCATCGAACACGAATTGGCCTTCCGTGATCTGGATGTTGTTCAGAGAAAAGCGGGGCAGGGGGCCCGAGTCGGTTGGCGCACCGCTGGTCCAGCGGTCCAGCCAGTCCGAGATGTCGTAGCGCCCATCGGCCAGGCGCGTGATGGCCACACGCGGGGCCTGCAGACGGATGACATCAACCACGATGCCCGCCTGCGCCACAGAAAAGCTCGAGAGGTTGACGTGCAGTTGCTCAAAGCCCAACTGCTCCACGCCCGCCCGGTCTTTGACAGACAGCCCCTGCACGTCTACTGACAGCGCCAGTGGGTTGATCGTGACACGCTCGATGGTCACATCGCGCTCCAGGGCCTTGCCCAGCTGCGACGCCAAGACTGAGCGGGCAAGTGGCGGCGCTGCAAAGTAGCCCAAGGCCAGGAGAACGAGCCAGCCGGCCAGCAAACAGGCCAAGATTTGGGGCGCACGCCCTGTGCGGAGTCGCCGGACACGCGCAAGCAATCGTTCGCTGAAAGTGGTCATGCTTCTGATCGGGATGAACAAAGGCGAATTGTCCCACTCTGGGGGCGTCTGTCCACGCATGATGCAGGCCTCGTTTCCAGGTAACGCGACTCAGGGCTTTCGGGGATGGCTTGATGGTCACCAATACCCATGTCACCCGCAAGCCCGGCCCCGAACGCCTACACTACCGGGTTATCCCGATACCAAGCCCATGAACGCCTTCACCGACGTCTCTTTTTTCCCGCGCGACGCCAAGCCGCTGACCAGTTACCGCAAGTACTGGGCGCAGCGCTTTGGCCCGGCCCCGTTTTTGCCGATGAGCCGCGCCGAAATGACCCAACTGGGCTGGGACAGCTGCGACATCATCATCGTCACGGGCGACGCCTACGTGGACCACCCCAGCTTTGGCATGTCGGTGATTGGCCGCATGCTGGAAAACCAGGGTTTTCGGGTCGGCATCATCGCCCAGCCCGACTGGACCAGCGCAGACGCCTTCAAGGAATTGGGCAAGCCGAACCTGTTTTGGGGCGTGACCAGCGGCAACATGGACTCCATGATCAACCGCTACACGGCGGACCGCAAAATCCGCAGCGATGACGCCTACACCCCGGGCGACGTGGGCGGCAAACGGCCTGACCGCGCTGCCATCGTGTACAGCCAGCGCTGCCGTGAAGCCTTCCCGGACACACCGATTGTTTTGGGCGGCATCGAAGGCAGCTTGCGACGCATCGCGCATTACGATTATTGGAGCGACAAAGTCCGCCGCTCGGTGGTGGTGGACAGCAAGTGCGACCTGCTGCTGTACGGGAACGCCGAGCGGGCGATTGTCGAGATTGCCCACCGCTTGGCCGCCCGCGAGCCGGTGCAGCAGATCACCGACGTGCGCGGCACCGCCTTTGTGCGCCGCGAGACGCCTGAAGGCTGGTTCGAGATCGACTCCACCAGCGTGGACATGCCCGGCCATGTTGAGGCGCATATCAATCCGTATTTGATGATTTCGGACCAGGCGCGGGAGCAGGGTGCGACGTGCGCCCGCGAGGAAGAGGCCAAAGAAGTGGCGGATGCCCACAACGCCCAGAATGTTGAAGCCGATTTGTCGGCCGCCGTGGCCCAGGCCCGCGCCGTGCAATCCGCCATTCAACCGCTGACTTTTGTACCCAACCCGGCACTGCGCGGCAAAGGCACCCACAGAGTCCCGCCGCGTGACAAAAGCGTGATCCGCCTGCCCAGCTACGAGCAGGTCAAGCAAGATGCTGTGCTCTATGCCCACGCCAACCGCGTGCTGCACTTGGAGACCAATCCCGGCAACGCCCGCTGCCTGGTGCAGGCGCATGGCGAAGGCCACACTGCGCGTGACGTGTGGATCACACCACCGCCCATACCGCTCACCACCGCTGAGATGGACCATGTGTTCGATCTGCCGTACGCCCGCAGCCCGCACCCCAGTTACGCCGATGAAAACGGCAGCCACGACGGCGCCACCAAGATCCCCGCGTGGGAAATGATCCGCTTCAGCGTCAACATCATGCGCGGCTGTTTTGGCGGCTGCACCTTTTGCTCCATCACCGAGCACGAGGGCCGCATCATCCAAAGCCGCTCTGAAGAATCCATCATCCGCGAGGTCGAAGACATCCGCGACAAGGTCAAGGGCTTCACTGGCGTCATTTCTGACCTGGGCGGTCCCACGGCCAATATGTACCGCCTGGGCTGCCGCAGCCCCGAGATCGAATCGGCCTGCCGCAAACCCAGTTGCGTGTTCCCTGGCATCTGCCAGAACCTGACCACCGACCACGGCCCGCTGATCAATATGTACCGCCGGGCGCGCAACTTGAAGGGCATTAAGAAAATTTTGATCGGCTCCGGGCTGCGCTACGACCTGGCCGTGCAGTCGCCCGAGTATGTGAAAGAGCTGGTGCAGCACCATGTGGGCGGCTACTTGAAGATCGCGCCCGAGCACACCGAGGGTGGCCCGCTGTCCAAGATGATGAAGCCGGGCATCGGCACCTACGACCGCTTCAAGTCGATGTTCGACAAGTACAGCGAAGAGGCGGGCAAAAAGCAGTTCCTCATCCCGTACTTCATCGCCGCCCACCCGGGCACCAGCGATGAAGACATGATGAACCTGGCCATCTGGCTCAAAAAGAACGGCTTCCGGGCCGACCAGGTGCAAACCTTCTACCCCAGCCCCATGGCCACCGCCACGGCCATGTACCACTCCACACGCAACCCGCTGCGCAAGATCACGCGCGACAGCGAAAAAGTGGACATCGTCAAAGGCGACAAACGCCGCCGCCTGCACAAAGCGTTTTTGCGCTACCACGACTCCAACAACTGGCCCCTGCTGCGCGAAGCGCTCAAGGCCATGGGCCGGGCGGATTTGATCGGCAATGGCAAACACCACCTGATTCCGAGTTGGCAGCCGCTGGCCGATGGCGGCTACCAAAGCCCACGCAGGGCCAACAGCACCCCGGTGTCAGCCAAAGCGCCTGTGAAGGGCAAACCTTCAGTGGGACTCAAAAAGCCCACGCCAGCACGCAAGGGGCAGTTGCTCACGCAACACACCGGCTTGCCACCGCGCAAGAAAAGCTGAACGTCCACCGCAGGGGATTGACTTGAGCCATTCAGATTGCTTGTTCGATGCCCCTGACAAGGTTTGGGATGTGCTGGTTGTCGGTGGCGGCGCGACCGGCTTGGGTGTCGCTGTTCAGGCAGCGCTGGAAGGTCGTCAGGTGGCGTTGGTTGAGGCGCGTGACTTTGCCAGCGGCACGTCTTCCCGGTCCACCAAACTGTTGCATGGCGGCGTGCGTTATCTGGCGCAAGGCCGTTTGCGCTTGGTGCGCGAGGCTTTGCGCGAACGGGCCATCGTGATGAAACTGGCGCCACACTTGGCGCAGCCCCTGTCTTTTGTGTTGACTGCGCCGGGTTGGCTGTCATGGCTCTGGATGGGTTTGGGCCTGAAGGCTTACCAATTCTTATCCGGCCGTTTGGGTTTGGGGACCACGGTGGCCTTGTCTCATGCGGCCTTGGCCCGGTGCTTGCCCGGCATTCCGGGGGCTGTGGCGGGCTGGCGGTATTGGGATGGGCAGTTTGAAGATGCCCGTCTGGCCCTGGCTTTGGCCAAGACCGCGCGCGCTTCTGGCGCGAGTGTGCACAACCACATGAAAGTGACCGCCGTGCGACGCGCAGCACAGCTTTGGCAGCTGGAGCTTGAAGACGCACGCACCGGCCGAAGCCTGCGTGTGCAGACCCGCTGCCTGGTGAATGCCACCGGGGTATGGGTGGATGGCCTGCGCCGCATGGCTTTGTCGCCCCGTGGCGAAGCGAATGCCGGCGTGCCGCCCCTGGTCACGGCCAGTCAAGGGGTGCATGTGGTGGTGTCGCGCGAACGCCTGCCGATCAATGAGGCGGTGCTGATTCCGAAAACAAGCGATGGTCGTGTTTTGTTTGCCGTGCCGTGGCTCGGGGCCACGGTGATTGGCACGACCGATACGCCGCGCGAGGATGCGCCTTTGGAGCCCCTGCCGTTCAAGCACGAGCTGGATTTCATTTTTCGGGAAACCCGTCAGGCGCTGGGTGTGCAGCTTAGCCGCAGCGATGTGCGCAGTGTCTGGGTAGGCCTGCGCCCCTTGGTCGGTCATGCCGCAGGAGCAGCCACCAGCCAAATGTCGCGTGAGCACCTGATTGCGCGCGATGCGCCGGGGTTTTTCACCATCACAGGGGGCAAGTGGACCACCTACCGCAGCATGGCTGCCGAGCTGATGCAGGCGATGGTGGTCAGCGCCGATTTACCGGCCGCAAGGGGCGGACCAGGCGATACGGCGCACCACTTGCTGACGGGGACGCCAGCCGCTTTGCCTGGGGCGCACAGCTTGCACGATGCCCCGGGCTTGCATTTGTGGGGGGCTGAGGCGGACGAAGTGTTGCGCTTGCCTGGCGCGCAGCGCGATCTGGGTATGGGGCTGACCGAGGCGATGGTGCGCTTTGCCGCACGATCCGAATGGGCGATGACGGTGGAGGACATGTTGGCGCGCCGCTGGCGTGCGCTGTTTCTGGACGCTCGAGAGGCTGCCCGCATGGCGCCAGAGGTGGCGGCCGTGTTGCAGCAAGAAACAGGACTGGACCCACAACTGGCGGCCTTTTTGCGCTTGAGTCAGCAATACCAACTGAGTGCAGAGGATTGACAGGCGAGGCGTCTTGCCTGGATGCAAGGCGGGCCAGCCCTGGGCTTAAACGGGCAATGTTTCGAAAGACGCCAGTTGGCTATGGCAAAACGCCAGACTGGCGCCATCGCGGTAGCCAAAATCGCGCACGGCGCCCAGCACCAGCAGATGGTCTCCAGCTTCGATGACCTGGTGCAAGTCGCAATCGAACCAGGCAATGCAATCGCTCAAACGCAGGCGCTGGCTTTTTTGCCTGTGTACGGGCACACCATCAAACCGCTGCGGCATGGAGCCACTGGCAAATTGCCAGGCCAGCGGGGCCTGGCTTTGTGCCAGTACGTTCACCGTGAAGCCGCCCGATTGGGTGAACGCGAGCAAACTGCTGGCTTCCTTGCGGATGCTCCACAGCACCAATTGGGGGTCGAGCGACACTGAGCTGAAGGAGTTGCACGTCATGCCCCAGTCCTGGCCATCGTGGTGGGCGGTGACCACCGTCACGCCGGTACCAAAACACGACAGGGCTCGACGGTACTGCTGCAGATCGGTGGCAGGCCGCAGGGCCCGCTCAGTGGGTGTGGAATTCATGCGTGTGCGACTCAGACGGCTTGCAAGGCTTGCAGCAATTCAGTTTCGATTTCAATTTGTGCCTTGTTTTGTTGCAAAGCTGGGCCGCTGATCAGGAAAGTGTCTTCCACGCGCTCGCCCAAGGTGCTGATCTTGGCCAGTTGCAGGTCGATGCCGTGTTTGGCCAGCACAGTGGCGATGCTGTACAGCAAACCAATGCGGTCACTGGCCGAGATGCTGAGCAACCAGTTTTGCGCCTTGTCATCGGGCTTGAGCGTGACACGTGGCGTCATCGGGAAACTCTTGACCCGGCGCGAGACCCGGCCGCGCGACGGGGCGGGCAGGGGGCCTTGGCGCTCGATGGTCTGTGCCAGACCCGACTCCACCATGGTGATCAGTTCTCGGTAATGCTCGGGCAGCATGTTGGTCACGATCTGAAAAGTGTCCAGCGCCCAACCGGTGCGGGTGGTGTGCACCTTGGCGTCCAGAATGCTGAAACCAGCCTGATCGAAGTGCCCACAGATGCGCGCAAACAAATCGGCTTGGTCGGGGGTGAACACCAGCACCTGCAGGCCTTCGCCCACCGGCGAGATACGCGCGCGCACGATGGTGCGCGGGCCGTTCGGATCGGGTTTGGCCACGTGGCGCGACAGCTGTCTGGCGTGCCAGGCGATGTCGCTGGCGTCGTGACGCATGAAGTAGCCCACGTCCAGCGTGTCCCACAAGGCCTTGTGGCCTTCATGTGGCTCGGCGTGGCGGGCCAGTTCGATCAATGCTTCGCGCTTGCGCGATTCGATTTCGGCATTGGCATCCGGCGCACGCCCGCCCAGCACGCGCAAGGTCGATTTGTAGAGGTCTTCCAGCAGCTTGCCTTTCCAGGCATTCCAGACTTTGGGGCTGGTGCCGCGGATGTCGGCAACAGTCAGCAAATACAAGGCAGTCAGGTAGCGTTCGTTGCCCACACGGCGGGCGAACCGGGTGATGACTTCAGGGTCGCCCAAGTCTTCTTTTTGGGCCACATGGCTCATGGTCAGGTGTTCGCCCACCAAAAACTCGATCAGCTGCGCATCGGCTTTACCCAGTTGGTGTTGGCGCGCAAATGTGCGCACTTCGGCCTTGCCCAGCTGTGAATGGTCACCGCCACGGCCTTTGGCAATGTCGTGGAACAGCGCCGCCGTGTACAAGATCCAGGGCTTGTCCCAGCCTGCCGCCAGTTGCGAACAAAACGGGTATTCGTGGGCATGCTCGGCCATGAAAAAGCGCCGTACATTGCGCAGCACCATCAGGATGTGCTGGTCCACCGTGTAGGCATGGAACAGGTCGTGCTGCATTTGCCCCACGATGCGCCGAAATACCCACAAATAGCGACCCAGCACCGAGGTCTGGTTCATCAGCCGCATCGCGTGCGTGATGCCAAAGGGCTGCTGCAGGATCTGCATGAAAGCCTGTCGGTTCACAGGATCGGCACGAAAGCGACCGTTCATGATGGCCCGCACGTTGTACAGCGCTCGCAGTGTGCGTGCCGAAAGACCGGTCACACCAGGCGTGGCCTGGTAGAGCAAAAAGGTTTCCAGGATCGCGTGGGGGTGCTTTTCGTAGAGGTCGTCGCTGGCCACTTCGATCAGGCCGGCTTTTTCGAAAAAGCGTTCGTTCAACGGGCGAAAGCTGCCGAGCGCCTCGCCTCGGTCACTTTTGAGGCGGTCTTCGATGTTGAGCAGCAAAATCTGGTTGAGCTGCGTGACCGCTTTGGCGGCCCAATAGTATTGGCGCATCAGCTTTTCGCTGGCGCGCAAAGCCAAACGCCCATCGGGCAAGACATCGGCGCTGTAGCCAAAGGACTCGGCCACACCGGTTTGCAAATCAAACACCAGCCTGTCTTCGCGGCGGCGCGCTTGCAAATGCAGACGCGCCCGGATCAGGCCGAGCAGGGCTTCGTTGCGCTTGATCTGCCGGATTTCCAACGGGGTGGCCAGGCCTTTGCGGGCCAGATCGTCCCAGCTGCGGCCCAGACCGGCGGCGCGGGCGACCCACAAAATGATTTGCAGGTCGCGCAGGCCTCCGGGGGACTCTTTGCAGTTGGGCTCCAGGGCGTAAGGCGTGTCTTCAAATTTGGTATGGCGCTGGCGCATCTCCAGTGACTTGGCCACGAAGAAGGCCTGTGGATCCATCGCGGCACTGTATTGCTGTTGAAAATCCGCAAACAAGCGCGCGTTGCCGGTGATCAGGCGCGACTCCAGCAAAGACGTTTGGACCGTGATGTCTTTGGCCGACTCGGCCAGGCATTCGTCCAGATTTCGCACACTGGAGCCGATTTCCAGCCCCGTGTCCCAGCAGCTGCCAATGAAGCGCTCCAGCTGGCTTTGCAGCTCGGGCGAGGTTTCCGGTGACTGCCCAGCGGGCAAGAGCAGCAACACATCCACATCGGAAGCCGGGAACAACTCGCCCCGGCCAAAGCCACCCACGGCGACCAGGCACAGATCGGGTGCAAAGCCAGCTTGGCGCCAAAGCGCCATCAGCAAACCGTCGGCCAAAGCCGCCAGGTGTTTGAGCGTGCGCTGCAGGCCGCGCGTGCTGGCCTTGGTCTCGGCCAGTGTTTGCAGCACCGCTGTTTTGTCGCGCTTGTAGGCTTCGCGCAGCGGGGCCAGCTCGGTCATGTCAGGCTGCTTTGGAGGTGATGAAGTCAGGGATGGCCGGGCTGCCTGCAGACAAGGTCAACACCTCGTAGCCGGTTTCGGTCACGACCACGGTGTGTTCCCATTGGGCCGACAAGGAATGGTCCTTGGTCACGATGGTCCAGCCATCGCCCAGTTCCTTGATTTCCTTGCGACCGGCGTTGATCATCGGCTCAATCGTGAAAATCATGCCGGGCACCAGTTCCACCAAGGTGCCGGGTTTGCCGTAGTGCAGCACCTGAGGTTCTTCATGAAAGCCTCGGCCAATGCCATGGCCGCAAAACTCGCGCACCACCGAAAAGCCATGGCCCTCGGCAAACTTCTGAATGGCATGGCCAATGTCGCCCAGATGGGCGCCGGGCTTGACCTGCTCGATGCCTTTCCACATGGCGTCGTACGTCAGCTTGGCCAGGCGCTTGGCCGCAATGGAGGCTTCGCCCACCATGAACATGCGGCTCGTGTCGCCATGCCAGCCATCCTTGATGGTGGTGATGTCGATGTTGAGCGAGTCGCCTTTTTTGAGCGGCTTGTCGTTTGGAATGCCGTGGCAGACCTGGTGGTTGATCGAGGTGCAGATCGACTTGGGGTAGGGCTTGTAGCCCCCGGGGGCGTAGTTCAGGGGTGCGGGGATGCACTGCTGCACATCGACCATGTAGTCGTGGCACAGCTTGTCAATCTCGTTGGTGGTGATGCCCGGTTTGATGAAGGGCTCAATGTAGTCGAGGACTTCCGAAGCCAGGCGGCAAGCGATGCGCATGCCTTCGATGTCTTCGGCGGTTTTGATGGTGATCGTCATATCCTTTAATTATCCCATTGAGTCCTGTGCGCTGCTGCTGTTCGTTCCGATCAACCCCATCGCGCGAAAGATTCACTCAAATGGCCTTCCTCGCAGGCCCATGGCCATGCCCGTGCGCGGGTAAATACGGGTACTCTTTATGGGTGATATTCGTATTCTGTATTCAGAAGAAAAGTTGTGACGATAACGTTTGCGTGAAAAATCGCGTCCGTGTTGTGCCGAGCAATGACCACTTTTGAAGACCGAAAAAAATGAACCTTCACAGCAAACTCCTGCAGCGCGCTGCCGAAAACCGCCCTATCCGCATCGGCCTCATTGGTGCGGGCAAATTCGGCTCCATGTACCTCGCGCAAATTCCGCGCACCCCCGGCGTGCACCTCGTTGGCATTGCTGATCTGTCGCCCGACGGAGCCCGTGCCAACCTGGCCCGCGTGGGCTGGAATCCCGAGCGCCTGACTGCGAGAAATTTGGACGAGGCGGTGAAACTGGGCACCACCCATGTGGGTGACGATTGGCAAAGCCTGGTGCGTCACCCGGCCGTGGATGTGGTGGTGGAGTGCACCGGCTCCCCCCTGCACGCGGTGGACCACATTCTGGAAGCCTTTGCAAACCGCAAACATGTGGTCAACGTCACAGTGGAAGCCGATGCCTTTTGCGGCCCTTTGCTGGCCACCCGCGCTCAAATGGCGGGTGTGGTCTATTCATTGGCCTTTGGCGACCAGCCGGCCTTGATTTGCGACTTGGTGGATTGGGCGCGAACTTGCGGATTTCCGGTGGTCGCGGCGGGTCGGGGCCATAAATGGCTGCCGCATTTTTGCGAATCCACCCCCGAAACCGTGTGGGGCTATTACGGCCTCACGCCGGAACAAGCCGCGCGCGGCGGCCTCAACCCCAAAATGTTCAACAGCTTTCTGGATGGCTCCAAACCGTCTATTGAAAGCACTGCCGTGTCCAACGCCACCGGTTTGGGCGTACCCAGCAACGGCTTGCTCTACCCACCCGCCAGCGTGGAGGACATCCCCTACGTCACCCGCCCGATTTCGGAAGGCGGCGTGCTCGAGCGCAAAGGCATGGTGGAAGTCATCTCCAGCCTGGAAAAGGACGGCCGCAAAATCCCCTATGACATCCGCATGGGCGTTTGGGTCACAGTGGAAGCCGAAACCGACTACATCAAAAACTGCTTTGAAGAGTACAACGCCCACACCGACCCCTCGGGCCGGTATTTCACGCTCTACAAGCGCTGGCACCTGATTGGCCTGGAAGTGGGCGTGAGTGTGGCGAGTGTCGCCCTGCGCAATGAGCCCACGGGCGTGGCCATCGGCTGGAACGCCGACGTGGTGGCCACCGCCAAGCGCGACCTGAAGCCCGGCGACATGCTGGACGGGGAGGGCGGCTACACCGTCTGGGGCAAGCTCTTGCCTGCAGCGACTTCCAAACGCATGGGCGGTGTGCCGCTCGGCCTGGCGCACGGCGTGAAAGTGCTGCGCCCTGTGGCCAAAGGCCAAAGCCTGACTTGGGAGGACGTGGCCATGGACACCAGCACCCACGCCTACAAAATCCGGCGCGAGATGGAGGCGACTTCGGTGCAGGGATGAGGCTTGATGGGACTTTCGCGCAGAAGTAAGACGTTCCACCGTAGGTCGGCACCTTCAGGTCCGACATTTTTCGGCATGGCAAAAGTCCGTGTCGGGGCTCAAGCCATTGACCTACCAGTTAAAAGACCGTTAAGGGCTTGATGGTCCGGACTGACCCGGTGGTACAGATCTCCTTTTTTTCAAGTGATCCTGATCTGTCTTTGATCTGTACATTGAGCCTGAAAATCAGGGTTTCCCCGGCTAAAATATCGACTTTGCCGGTCAGCCCCAGTCAGCGGCCCCGGCGCTACGGTTTCCCGTCTCTTTACAAGGCCACCCCGTGTCCCTGCACATCACGACTTTCGAAGGCGCCAGCGCCCTCAGCGACTTTCGCATTGCCCAAGTTTTGCCACGTCTGGCTGAAATTTCGCCGCAAATTGTGGGCATTGCCGCCCGTTTTGTGCACCTGGTGGCCACGACCGCGCCGCTGGCAGAGGCCCAAAAACAGACCCTTTCCGCCTTGCTGACCTACGGCGAGCCTTATGCCGGGCCGGTGGATGGCCCTGTGATCGTGGTCAGCCCGCGTCTGGGCACGGTGTCACCTTGGGCGTCCAAGGCCACCGACATTGCGCACAACTGCGGTTTTGAGGTGCGCCGCGTGGAGCGCCTGACCGAATACCGTTTGACGCTCAAGTCGGGCTTGCTCAGCAGCGCCAAGCTCTCGGCCGAGCAATTGGGTCAAGTGGCCGCTGTGCTGCACGACCGCATGACCGAGTCGGCCATGCCCAGTCGGGATGAGGCGGCAGCTTTGTTCACCGCGCTTGACCCCGCGCCCATGGACCATGTGGATGTGCTGGGCGGTGGCCGCGCAGCACTGGAAGCGGCCAACAAGGGCTGGGGCCTGGCCCTGGCCGAAGACGAAATCGACTACCTGGTCAACGCGTTCAATAGTTTGAAGCGCAACCCGACCGATGTGGAGCTGATGATGTTCGCGCAGGCCAACAGCGAGCACTGCCGCCACAAGATTTTCAACGCCGAGTTCACCATCGACGGCGTGGCCCAGCCCAAGAGCTTGTTCGGCATGATCCGCAACACGCACCAGCTCAGCCCCCAGCACACGGTGGTGGCGTATTCGGACAACGCTTCGGTGATGGAAGGCCACACGGTGGAGCGTTTTGTGGCCAGAACCAGCGGGAAGGGCGCGGCTTATCAAGCAGAACAAGCCTTGCACCATGTGCTGATGAAGGTGGAAACCCACAACCACCCGACCGCGATTTCGCCTTTCCCCGGTGCATCGACCGGCGCGGGCGGCGAGATCCGCGACGAGGGCGCGACGGGTCGCGGCTCCAAGCCCAAGGCGGGTTTGTCGGGCTTCACCGTGTCCAAACTCTGGGGCGGCATGTCTGACCAAGTGGGCGGTAAGCCCGGGCACATCGCCAGCCCCTTGCAAATCATGACCGAAGGCCCACTGGGCGGCGCGGCGTTCAACAACGAATTTGGCCGCCCCAATTTGCTGGGTTATTTCCGCGAATACGAGCAGACCGTGGATGGCGTGGTGCGCGGTTACCACAAGCCCATCATGATCGCGGGCGGTCTGGGTCAGATTGACGCCGAGCAAACCAAAAAGATTGAATTCCCTGCAGGAAGCTTGCTCATTCAACTGGGCGGCCCCGGCATGCGCATCGGCATGGGCGGTAGCGCGGCCAGTTCCATGGCCACCGGCACCAACACGGCCGATCTGGACTTTGATTCGGTGCAGCGCGGCAACCCCGAGATTGAGCGCCGTGCGCAAGAGGTCATCAACCACTGCTGGGCGCAGGGTGCCAACAACCCGATTTTGGCGATCCACGATGTGGGCGCGGGCGGTTTGTCCAACGCCTTCCCCGAGTTGACCAACGACGCCGGTCGCGGCGCACGCTTTGACCTGCGTGCCGTGAAGCTCGAAGAATCCGGCCTGTCGCCCAAAGAAATCTGGTCCAACGAGAGCCAGGAACGCTATGTGATGGCGATTGCGCCCGAATCGCTGGACCAGTTCACGGCGTTTTGTGAGCGCGAGCGCTGCCCGTTTGCGGTGATCGGCGTGGCTACTGAAGAACGCCAATTGGAAGTGGTGGATGCTGGTCATGAAAGTCCAGTTGATATGCCCATGGACGTGCTCCTGGGCAAACCGCCCAAGATGCACCGCGACGTGAAGACCGTGGCCCGCCAGTCGCCCGCCATGAACCTGACCGGCGTGTCGCTGCAGCAAGCCGTGATCGACGTGCTGAGCCACCCCACGGTGGCGTCCAAACGCTTTTTGATCACCATCGGCGACCGCGCCGTGGGCGGCCTGACGCACCGCGACCAGATGGTTGGTCCCTGGCAAGTGCCTGTGGCCGATGTGGCCGTGACCCTGGCCGACTACGCCGGCTTTGCGGGTGAAGCCATGAGCATGGGCGAGCGCACGCCGCTGGCCTCGCTCAACGCCGCTGCCTCGGGCCGCATGGCCGTGGCCGAGGCCATCACCAATTTGCTGGCCGCGCCCATCGAGCTACCCCGCGTGAAGATGTCGGCCAACTGGATGGCCGCTTGCGGCGAGCCGGGCGAAGACGCCGCTTTGTATGAAACCGTCAAAGCCGTGGGCATGGAACTGTGCCCGGCGCTCGACATCTCGATCCCGGTTGGCAAAGACAGCTTGTCGATGCGCACGCAGTGGCAAGCTGATGGTCAGACCCATAAAGTCACCTCGCCAGTGAGCTTGATCATCACCGCCTTTGCCAGCTTGCCCGACGTGCGCGGCACGCTGACCCCGCAGCTGGATGCGCAGACCGACGACACCAGCTTGCTGCTGATCGACCTGGGTCAGGGCCAAAACCGCATGGGCGGCAGCGTGCTGGGCCAGGTGCTGGACCAGTTTGGCGACCAAGTGCCTGACTTGGAAGACCCCCAAACCTTGGTCAGCCTGGTCAAGGCCGTCAACGCCTTGCGCGCCAACGGCCAGATCCTGGCCTACCACGACCGAAGCGACGGCGGCTTGCTGGCTGCTGTGGCCGAGATGGCGTTTGCCGGTCATGTGGGCGTGGCGCTCAATGTGGACATGCTGGTCACAGAAGGCGATGGCATTTCTGACAGCCGCGCCGACCATGGCGACGCCAAGAACTGGGCGGGCCAGGTCAGCGCCCGCCGCGAAGAACTCACCCTCAAAGCCCTGTTCAACGAAGAGCTGGGCGTGGTGCTGCAAGTGCGCACGTCCGAGCGCAATGCGGTGCTGCAAACCCTGCGCGAGCACGGCTTGTCCAGGCACACGCATGTGATCGGCAAGACCCGCCCGAACAACGCCTCCATCCAAAAAGGCGTGGGTGAACTGAGCATCTGGCGCGACACCAAAGAGGTGTTTGCCGCCAAACTCGAAGACCTGCACCAGGTCTGGGACAGCGTGAGCTGGAAGATTTGCCAGCAGCGCGACAACCCCGCTTGCGCCGACGCCGAACACGCCGCCGCAGGCCAGGCCAGCGACCCCGGCATGCATGTGGCGTTGAGCTTTGACCCGACCGAGAACGTGGCCGCACCGTTCCTCAACCTGTCGCGTCCCAAGGTCGCCATCCTGCGTGAGCAGGGTGTTAACTCGCATGTGGAAATGGCCTACGCCTTCCACAAAGCGGGCTTCGAGTCGCACGACGTGCACATGACTGATTTGCAGTCTGGTCGCGCCCAATTGGCCGACTTCCAGGGCCTGGTGGCTTGCGGCGGCTTCAGCTATGGCGACACCTTGGGCGCTGGCATCGGCTGGGCGCGCAGCATCACCTTCAATCCGCTGCTCTCCGAGCAATTCAAAGGCTTCTTTAGCCGCGCTGACACCTTTGGTCTGGGTGTGTGCAACGGCTGCCAGATGTTTGCCGAACTGGCCGACATCATCCCCGGCGCTGAGGCCTGGCCACGCTTCACCACCAATCAGAGCGAGCGCTTTGAAGCCCGTCTGTCGATGGTCGAGGTACTGGAATCGCCCAGCCTGTTTTTGCAAGGCATGGCGGGCAGCCGCTTGCCGATTGCCGTGGCGCACGGCGAGGGCTTTGCCAACTTCAAGCACCGGGGCAACGCGGCGCAAGCCATCGCAGCCATGCGCTTTGTGGACAACCACGGCCAGGCGACTGAGCAATACCCCTTCAACCCCAACGGCAGCGCGGGCGGCCTCACGGCCGTCACCACCGCCGACGGGCGCTTCACAGCCATGATGCCGCACCCCGAGCGCGTGTTCCGCAATGTCCAGATGAGCTGGACGAGTGGCGACATCAATGCCACCAGCCCCTGGCTGCGCGTGTGGCAAAACGCCCGCAAGTGGGTGGGCTGACCATCTGTGCGTGTGAAATCCGAAGTGTCTGAGCAGTGGTTTCCACCGTCTCAGCTGGCCTTTTACTTTGACTCCAATGCATGGGCCAAGGGCACGGCCTTGTATCTGCAAAACGATGTCATTCAAGCTCAGCTGACGCCCGAGGCTGACGGCTGGAAACTGGTGGCACAGGTGCCAGAGTTGCAGGCCTCACCATTCACCGTTACCGCGCATTTGCGTGTGTCCGAGGGCGGCAACCTGCAGGCTTGGCGTTCCACCTGCACTTGTGCGGTGGGCCGCATGTGCAAACACGGCGCCGCTTTGGGCATTCATGTGGCCATGCAAGGGCAATCCTTGCACGAAGATCTGCTTGATGAAGATGCTTCGGGTGAGTTGACAGAACAGCAATTGCAAGCCCGCAAAGAGCGGGCCATGCAGCAGTCGGAATACCAGGTGCGCGACTGGCTTGGGCGACTCGAAACCGCAGATGTGTCGCAACATTTCAGCTTGCCCAGCAGCACGCCCGAACATTTTTTGTACTGCATGTCGGTGGACACCGCGGGCCAAAGGCCCGTGTTTCACCTGACCATCAAACGCGCCATCCTCAAGCGTGAGGGCCTCTGGGGCAAGCCGAAAAAAGTCACCACGGAACCCTTCGCGCACGATCCGATCTGGCAGGGCACTGCGGCCACCGAGCGCGGTATTTTTGACCTGTTCAAAGCGTGCCCAGCCACCAACAGTTTTGGCTCGTATGGTTTTCACAGCGCGGTCAAGCTGCAAGGCTTGGCGGCTGAACTGTTGCTGCAAAAGTGCAGTGAAACTGGTCGCCTGATGTGGGAAGACGGCAAAGCCATGACACCTTTGCAATGGACCGATGAGGCCCTGACCATCACCGGCAGCTGGCAGGCTGTGCCCGAGCAAGACGGCAGCCCTGCAGGCTGGAGGCTGCACATGCAAGCCGGCTCAGAAGGGGTGGTTCATGGGCTGAACGAGCCACCGATTTTTGTGGATGTGGCGCGTGGCCGATGTGGTCGCCTCGACACCCAGGGCCTGAGCGCCGAGCGCTTGCTGCTGCTGACGCAGTCGCCCGTCTTGCCCGAGCGTGTGGCCCTCAAGTTCCAGCAGCAATTGATTGAGCGACTCGGCCCCATGCCACTGCCGCCTGTCATTGAACAGCTGCCCGAAATCCGGGGCGTGGAGCCTGTGGGCGTGCTGCGGATTTCGGCGGTGCCTTTGCAAAAGCGCATGGACCACGGGATTTTTCAGGCGCAATTGAGTTTTGATTACGACGGCCAACAAGGCCACTGGACGCATGCCCAAAGGCGTGTGGCCGTGGGCAAAGGCTCGTCTGCCCGCATGCTGCAGCGTGACCTGGTGGCCGAGCAGCGCATTGTGGAGACGCTGGAGGATTTGGGTTTCGATGTGACGCAAGGCGCCACACTCAGCCTGACCGGATCGCAAAGTGCGGCACTCTGGCTCGAATGGCTGGAAAGCGACTTTGAGCCCCTGCGTGAAGCCGGCCTGCAGGTGCATGCCGACAGCGGCCTGAACACCTGGCTGCGTTTGGCCGATGACGTGCACATCGATCTGTCGGGTGAAGATGGCTTCGATGAAACATCGCCGTGGTTCAACCTGTCGCTGGGCATGGACATTGATGGCCAGCGGGTCAACATCCTGCCTTGGGTGCCCGCCATTTTGGCGGCCTTGGCAGGCGTCAAAAGTTCGGGCGATCTGGCCGACATGCAGGGCCTGCCGGCCCATTTGTACCTGCCTGATTTGCACGGGCCCGGTTATGTGCGCCTGCCCACAGCCCGCATCAAGCCCTGGCTGAGCATGCTGATGGAGTTGCATGGCGAGCGCGGCCATGACTGGGATGGCGATGCATTGCGCCTGTCGCGCATGGATGCTTTGCGCACCGCCACATCGCTGGGCGAGGGTGCACACTGGCAAGGCGCCGGCCGCTTGTTGAGCCTGGTTCAGCAAATGCGCGGCCATTCGGCTTTGACGCCTGTTCCAACACCGGAGGGCTTGCAAGCCACCTTGCGCCCTTACCAGCAGCAAGGCCTCAACTGGTTGCAGTTCTTGCGCGAACACCGCCTGGCAGGCATCCTGGCTGACGACATGGGCCTGGGCAAAACGCTGCAAACGCTGGCCCACATCCTGACTGAAAAGCAAGCCGGTCGCCTGACCCAACCGGCCTTGATCGTTGCGCCGGTGAGCTTGCTGGGCAACTGGCAGCGCGAAGCGACCCGCTTTTGCCCGGCGTTGAAAACCCACATCCACCACGGCTTGTCTCGCCATGAAACCGCAGAGGAACTCTGTGCGTTTGATGTGGTCATCACGGCTTATTCGCTGCTCTCGCGTGACCGCGAGATGTGGCTGGAAGTGCCCTGGCATCTGCTGGTACTGGATGAAGCGCAAAACATCAAGAACGCCAACACCAATGCCGCTCAAGTGGTCTCCGAAATCCCGGCCGTGCACCGCTTGTGCCTGTCGGGCACGCCGATTGAAAACCATTTGGGCGAGTTGTGGAGCCAGTTCCACTTTTTGATGCCGGGATTTTTGGGCAGTCAGCGGCGCTTCACTGAGCTCTTTCGCAACCCGATTGAGCGCCAGGGCAGCGTTGAAAAACTCGCCCAGTTGCGCGCCCGCGTGACGCCTTTCATGCTGCGCCGGACCAAGGACCTGGTGGCCAGCGAGCTGCCACCCAAGATTGAAACCCTGATGCCCGTGCCCCTGCAAGGCCAGCAGGCAGATCTGTACGAGACGATTCGCTTGGGCATGGAAAAAACCGTGCGCGAAGCCCTGCATACTCAAGGCTTGGGCCGCTCGCAAATCACCATTCTGGATGCCTTGCTCAAGCTGCGTCAGGTCTGCTGCGATCCACGTTTGCTCAAGCTGAATGCGGCCAGTCAGGTGCAGCAGTCGGCCAAGCTGGAGCAGCTGCTCGACATGCTGCCCGAGATGGTCGCGGAAGGTCGCAAGATCTTGCTGTTCTCGCAGTTCACCGAAATGCTGGACCTGATCGAAAAAGCCTTGCCTGCGTTGGGCATCCCGTGGGTGAAGCTCACCGGCCAAAGCAAAAACCGCGATGCGATCATCGACAAGTTCACCAGCGGCCAGGTCCCGCTGTTCCTGATCAGCCTGAAAGCCGGTGGCGTTGGCCTGAACTTGCCGCAGGCCGACACCGTCATCCACTACGACCCGTGGTGGAACCCTGCGGTGGAAAACCAGGCCACCGACCGCGCGCACCGCATTGGCCAAAAACAAAGCGTCTGGGTGGTCAAACTGGTGGCGCAAGGCACCATCGAAGAGCGCATGCTGGCCCTGCAAGAGCGCAAGGCTCAGTTGGCACAAGACATGTACGAAGGCGCCGTGCAGCGCAAAGAGCCGCTGTTCGGAGAATCCGACCTGAACGAGTTGCTCAGACCTTTGGACTGAAAGGCGGCCTTTTTGCAAGCCAGCCACATGCCTCGTTCTTGAGGTGGGGCGTCAAATAGCCACAGTTTTTGGCAGGCACACCACTGCACGTGTTCCGGCGCCTGTGTTCGTGAGCAAAAGGTGCCCACCGTATTGGCTCAGAATGTTGTTGGAAACGGACAAGCCCAAGCCCATTCCCGAGGGTTTTGTTGTGTAAAAAGGCTCTCCCGCCTTTTGCGTGGCTTCTTGACTCAATCCAGAACCACTGTCGGTTACACCAATTTGTAGTTCATGATCGTTTTGGATGATATCCAGATGGATGTGGCGCTCAGTTTTCTCCGCAATCGCCTCCATCGCGTTGCGCAGAACATTGAATAAAACTTGTGATATCAGAACAGTATCCGCTCGAACCCATACCGGCTCAGGCATATGAGCCGTAGTGACAGTGATTGCAGAATGCGCAATTTCATGGGCCAAAAGCGCCAAGACGTCGTCCAGCACGGTCCGCATGTCAAAACGCTCAGTGTTTTGACTATGGCGGGGTTGAATGAATCGCCTGATACGCCGGATGATTTCACTGGCTCGAATGGCGCTGGCGATGATGTCATCCAGCACATTTCGTGTCGTTGCAGTCGCGATTATTCCTGAGCGCTGTTCTTGTTTCAGCAACTCTGCATAGTTGAGGATAACCGCCAAAGGCTGATTCAGTTCGTGCGCAAATGTGGCGGACATGACCCCCAGACTTTGTTGTCGCTCAAGCTGTGCGAGTTGAGACCGCAAGCGTCGGCTTTCTTCTTCTTCACATGCCAGTGCTGCAGCGGTTTTGGTCCTTGAGTCGTTTTGTTCTTGAATGCGCATCGCCACATAAGTGAAGTACCGCAGCATGCCGAATACAAAAATTGCAGACCAAATCCCAAGTGTCCACGCATCTTGTCCGAAAGTCTCTACACCCCACCCGGTGAGGGCGCCTTGCATGCGCAACAAGTGTAAAAGTCCCAGCCCTGCCATTACCCAGCGCATGTGCATCGAAAACCGGTTGCCCGTCAGTTGGAAATGCACATGAGCCGGATAAGCCCCCCAGATGGACGACAAGCCAAAGGCAAGGCCAGACAAGATCAAGGTGATTTTGGGACCTGCATATATACGGGACAACTCCATGCTCACCGTATAAACCACGGTCGCCACGCTCAGCGCTAGCAAGCTGGGCCAATGTGGGCCATGTCGATAGAGACGGGAAATGCCCAGCCCCATCAGGACAAAACTGGCGCTGTTGACCCCGATGGGGATGCTGTATGACCACAGCGGCGGCAACTCGCTGCGAAATACGGTGGCCATGCCCGTGATGCCCCACAAAATCGTGGCTACAGTCCAATATTTAGCCGAAGTATCCAGTCGCTTGAAATAAAGACTCGCCACGCCACCGCCCAAAAGGGACATGATGGCGAAGAAAACGAAGAGACTTTGTACGTTGTAGGCGGCCATTTTCCATGCCAATCATGAGGGCAGAAAACTCATTCTCTCTTGTCCTTGGACTGCATCAATTTGCAGACCAGTGCGCCATCGATTTTGACCACTTTGGAGTTTGTTTTTTGTGTCAAATCAATGCGCGCCAACGGCTGGGCGTGTCTTGTAAAACTGGACAGGGCTCTCAGGTGGTGCATTCAGCACCGACTTTTTGATCTTGCCCACCACATGCATTTCGCAGGGCTTGCAGTCAAAGCGCAGGGTGAGTTTTTCCTTGCCGTTGATCAGCTGCAGGGGCTCGGCCCGCACAGTGCCTTGCACGCCCGTGACGCCTTTGGCCTGCTTGGGGCACAGGCTCAAGGAAAAGCGCACACAGTGCTTGGTGATCATCAGGCTGACTTCGCCCAGCTCTTCTTGCGCCTCGTAAGCGGCGGCGATCACTTTCACACCATGCTTGGCATAAAAGTCACGGGCTTTTTGGTTGAATACGTTGGCCAGATAGGTCAGCGTGTCTTCGGGGTAAGCCACGGGGGGCTCCACAGGCAAGGCGCGTGGCAGGCGGTGCAGGCCCAGGGTGAGGGCGTTTTCAAGCGCCTGCACGGCATCGCGGCGCAGGGCGTTGAGCTGTGAGGGCGGCACAAACCACGGGCGGGGCAGGGTGAGCTGCACATCCAGCGGCTCGAACAGGGTGTCGCCCAGCTTGCCCAAGGCGGTTTTGAGTTTGTCCTCGGCTTGGGCGCTGTCTTTGGGCGCTTGCCAGGCGATGGCCATTTGCGCCGTGCCGGTGTGGCCCGCCTCGTCGGTCACGGTCAGTTGCAGACCATTTGTTGTTTCGGCCAGTTGCATCCACACGCCCATGCGGCGTTCGGCCGATTTTTTGTCCAGCGTGCGCACCCAGCTCATGTCGCGGTTGCGGTTGACCTGCACGCCTTTGCGCAGGTCTTTGAAGCCGTCCATCGGGTCTTTGGGAAACAACTTCCAAACCCCTTTGGCCTTGGTGGCTTCGGCGCGGTTGATTTGCAAGCCGATCAGTTCTTTCTGCAGGTCGTAGTAGCACAGGCCGTCGCCGTTGTGCAGCTCGGTGGCCGGGTCGTCGGTGGTGATTTCGACGTGTTCGGGTGTGACCTTGCTGACCCAGCCAATCGGCTGGCCGGGGTTTTTGGGGGTGTCAAACGCGCCAATGTCTTCCTGGCGCCCTTGCACAAAGTAGTCGGTGAACTCGCGGTTGAAGTTCTGGTTCGGGTCGGGCTCAAAGCTGAAGCTGGTGCGGCCGTGCGAGGCAGCGGCCAACTCGGGCCGCTCGGCCAGCACTTCGTCAAACAGCTTGCGGTAATGCGCCGTGATGTTTTTCACATAGGCCATGTCCTTGTAGCGGCCTTCGATCTTGAAGCTGCGGATGCCAGCATCGACCAGCGCACGCAGGTTCTCGCTCTGGTTGTTGTCTTTCATGCTCAGCACATGCTTGTCGTGCGCGATGATGCGGCCTTGCGCGTCTTTCACCTCATAAGGCAGGCGGCAGGCTTGCGAGCAGTCGCCCCGGTTGGCGCTGCGCCCGGTGTGGGCGTGGCTGATGAAGCACTGGCCGCTGTAGGCCACGCACAAAGCGCCGTGCACAAAAAATTCAATGACTGTGCGCTCGGTGTCGATCACGTCGCGGATCGCGCTGATTTGCGGCAGCGTCAGCTCACGTGCCAGCACGATCTGGCTTAAGCCGGCGTCTTGCAGGAATTTGGCTTTTTCAGGGGTGCGGATGTCGGTTTGCGTGCTGGCATGCAGCTGGATGGGTGGCAGGTCGATCTCCAGCAGACCCATGTCCTGCACGATCAGCGCGTCCACGCCCGCGTCATAAAGCTGCCAGGCCAATTTGCGGGCGCCTTCCAGTTCGTCGTCACGCAAGATGGTGTTGAGCGTGACAAAAATGCGGCTGTGGAAGCGGTGGGCGTATTGCACCAACTTTGCGATGTCCTGAATGCTGTTGTCCGC
>JACCDU011234538.1_pt1 | contig 29730 bp, 28 predicted proteins | sample 7446081 | NCBI WGS metagenome assembly JACCDU01 (sample SAMN15323447, study PRJNA562643) | freshwater metagenome | isolation source: river surface water | place: USA:Blue River Watershed | collected 2017-08-17
CACCGTTCCCCTGGGTCAGTGCCACGATTCCCGTATTGGTGATCTGGTTACCCGCTACAGAGATCCCAGAGCCGGCACTTAAAGACGTCAATGGAGATTGACCGGCGGTGGCGCTGGTGATTCGCCCGTAGGCATCCGTCGTAATTGCCGATGGGTAGGCGGTAGTGGCTGCTGTTCCTACGGTAGGGAGAGCGATCGTCTTATTCGCATTCGTTCCAGAAATCGTCACACCGTTCCCCTGGGTCAGGGCCACGATTCCCGTATTCGTGATCTGATTGCCCGCTACAGAGATCCCAGAGCCGGCACTTAAAGACGTCAATGGAGATTGACCGGCGGTGGCGCTGGTGATTCGCCCATACGCATCCGTTGTAATTGCCGATGGATAGGCAGTAGTGGTGGCAGTTCCTACGGTAGGGAGAGCGATCGTCTTATTCGCATTCGTTCCAGAGATCGTGACACCGTTACCCTGCGTGAGGGCTATGATTCCTGTATTGGAAATAGTGGATCCTGTGATATCAATTCCCGAGCCGCCAGTATAGGTTGTAGGAGCGGATCCAGCTGTTACAGAAGTCACGCGTCCATAGGTATCCGTAGTGAGACTCTGGGGATAAGCATAGGTATTCGCTGTTCCGACAGAGGCAAGTCCAATGGTGGTTTCTCCTACTGTAGTGGAGGCGGTGAGTTCGCCCGTATTCGCTTGGATGGATGTAATTGGCCGCGTTCCCGTTTCAACATCTATGACCCGACCGTATTCATCCACTTCTATGGAGGAAGGCCAATATGCTGTCGTCGGCATTCCCAGTGTTTCTAAGTTTATTTGAGGGGTTGGAACAGAACCTGTGAGTGTGATTCCATTTCCTGCAGCAATACCTACCAGCGTGCCATCCGGCGGATCAAAATAGGTTACTTCTCCAGAAAGTGGGTTGTATCCTAAGACATATTGCTGCGATAGAAGTTCTAAACCTGTCAATTTCAATGTTTCTGTCTCAACTTCGGAAGCATCCAATACGGCTTTGTCAGCACAGAGGATGTCTTCGGTCAATGGATTTTGAAGACCGGGTGCAGAACGTGGAATGAATGCCATTCGTACTACTTAAGGGACAATAAAAAAGATGAAGGGGATCTCCGATAATCTACAGGGGTCATAGGATGACTTCTGTAGATGAACGGTTCTGGAGCTATGTTGATAAGACGAATGATTGTTGGTTATGGACGGGTGCGATGGATTATGGATATGGGCGATTCTATCTGGAAAAGAAACATATGCGGACCCATCGGCTTTCTTTAGAATGGTCTTTGGGTCGGCCGATCGGCTCTGGTCTTGTAGTACGACACAAATGCCGGAATCGTAACTGTGTCAATCCAGAGCATCTGGAGGAAGGCACACAGAAAGAGAACGGTCAGGACAAAGTTCGTGATGGGACCAGCCCACGGGGAACAAAAAATCATAAGTGCAAACTCACCGATCAACAAGTTCTGGCGATCCGGGCAGATTCACGAACTCATAAAATAATTGCTGCAGAGTATGGAATTAGTCGGACTACGGTGAGCTACATCAAAACTGGAAAGAACTGGGGCTGGCTATTGAATGGTTTTCTCTCTACCGAAGACGAAGAAGACCCACGGAACTGCAGACAAAATTGGCAACCTGACCAGCATTGAGAGTCCCTGCTAACTGAAGCGCAATGGATCCGAGCGCGGGTTGAATCACGACGAACGAAAAAACCCCGATTCCCTCACCGGCGGCACTCCAGGCGTTCTCATCTTGAACAGCAACAATATGCGTGGATGCATCCGAAAGAATGTATTGTAATGCGATCTGATTTGTATGGGCGGGATTATCCAGTTCAATTTCGCAATTGATGAGATATACACCGGCAGGTTGGTTGCTAACATTAAACACATCTACGGAGGTAGCAGGATTCGTAAAGGCAATGACAGTACCCGGAGCGACTTGGGGATAGGCATTCCACTGGGAAGGAACGATTGTACCCGTTGCGGTGATATTGCCCGTAGAAGTCACCGTAGCCCCTTGGACTGTACCCGTCGCGGTAACCGAAGCACAACCCACGTCATCCACTCCCGTAATATTCTGGACTCCAGCACCAACAAATGCCAGATTACCCACAGAGATATCAACAGATTCCGTAGAGAGACTGAGTGATGTTAGAGATGCATCTACGATCATTCCACCCTGAACCGTCATTGCACCATCCACCGTAAGCGGATACTCTAACGTGGGATCCACATTCGGACCTCCTATCGTAAGCTCACGCTCATTCGGTCCTGTTACAATATACATTGCTCCAGTGGCCATAGTTCCGGAAGAGATAGAACCACCACCAGCAATATCAAACCCCGCACAATTCAAACTGGCCTCCATAGGATTCTGAACATACTCCCCTGCACCGGACGGGATATAGGCTGGGAGAATCTGACCATTGGGTCCAAGAATATTGGCTACACTCATTTTATTGTAGGGAAAGAAAAAAATGAGAGGAGCCACATTGAATGGATTGGGTTCTTCTACTTGTCTCAGCAGAAGGAAAGTGGCCACTTCCAGGGATATCTCTATATAGAGAATGGACGGCATCTGGCCACTTTCTACTTGGCAAAGAAGAAAACAACCAGGTTACTGCTGATTTGGAAGAAATGCCCGTTGTTCTGCGATAACAACACCTGGATAATTTTTATAGATACACGCCCACCGACCTAAACGTTTTAATTCTTTGGCTTGATCTGGATCTAATCCTCCATAGGATGTTGCAACGGAAATGAGAGCTCGCGCACTTGTACTCATTGGATATACAACCAGATACTGCGCTTCCGATAAAATCAATCGGGTTTTCTTATAGTTAGAAAGATAATGTGATAGAACACACATACTGGTTCGTGTGTGACGTCCCTGAATTGCCAGATCGTCAATGAGTTTCTGAACGACCGTAATGTATGGTTTATCCAAAGTGTCAAAGTCATCAAACACGACCATACAATCTTCAAATTCTTCCAGGGCTGGATAATCTTCCACTAATGAATCCAATGAGATGCGTTTTGGCCGACCAATTGTCATTGAATCCAACGTATCATCGTGCTGAAGTTTTGAAATTAAGTAAATGGACCGATTCGGAAAGAGTTTCGCATACTTTTCGCATAATTTCCGACAGAAATATGATTTTCCTGAACCACTCTGGCCAGCAATATAAAAAACTTGACGCTTTTCGGGATCAATAGATGGTAATACTTCAAATTTAGATTCTCCTTCTAATTTTATGTCGGAAGGGGAATGATTCCGATCATCTAATAATGATAACACTTTACCGTCATCATCTCCACCACGTACCACCGCCATTGGAACAGCTTTTTCAGAACGTTCAAATGTAAGAGTTGGCATTCTATAGATACGTATTATTTTTTTCCAGATAAGAATTGTAATATGCTACGGATCTCTACAGGGGGTTCGGCTCCACCACCCAGTGCTGACGTAACAACACCCGTAATACCATCCGTGGAAATCGGATCCGCTGCTAATTCCTCTTGAAGGGCCTGGATTTCCGCCATTAATTGGGGAATTTGATATTTCTGGGCCAGAGCTTCCAGATCACGGGTCTGTGCCTGGGAGAGCTCCGGGGCCTCCAGAACATCCGTAGCCCGTCCCTGAGACTTCAGAAACCTCTGGCGCTGCTTATATGCCGTCGGGTTTTCCATAAACCGAAAAAAATTGAATTGATTCCGTACTTGTTGCTGGGATGTTGGTGCATATTTTCGCATAATCGCCTGACGTTCTACGTGTTGGGCTTCCGTACGTCGTTTCAACTCATTTTGGAGTTCCATTAGTTTCTTTTCCTTTTCCGCCGTTTGACCAATCCGGGCTCCTACATTTGCGATCCGGCTGATCCGACCAATCACTCCCGGAACATTCTCTCCCAGACTGGTTACCGTTTCCAGTGTATCCAGCGCCTCTGATCCACCGGCATAGTGAATCGCTTCTGCCAATGTCTTTCGTCTCATTTGATTTATACACGGATTTTTTTATTCCTCTATAGTAAAGATGGAACAACGCCAGAAGCAGTTAGAATTCGCCCACGCTGTTCAGAAGAAACTTGCCGATCTCCGCGGACTGGAAAAACTGTCCCAGCAGCCCCAGTTAGCGACAGGACATCCCGGTGCGCAGACCGTTGCCGAAACCCGTCGGGGTGGAGGTGAAGCCGGTCTCCGTCGTGTCATTGGGGGCGCGAAGAAAATGAAGGCGGCTCCCAAGGAGGACGATATGTGTGATGCCCATAGTCAGGGTCGTATGTTAGCGGAACATTTCGGAAAGATGTATGGTGGTGCGTATATGGCAAAGTTTATGGAGGGTTACAAGTCCCATCAACTTCCTGCAGGAGGGCAGACCGTTGCTCCCGGCGCAGTGGCTCCGATGGCTCTTGGAGGTGTTCCCCAGGCTCCTGAATCGTTTCGTCGTGGTGATGACCCCCTAATGGAACGTGGGAAGCATCCGAAACAGTATGAGACCACGCCTGTAATGGAAGGAGGCGCAAAACCAAAGCGTGCGAATGCCCGTGCGCAGGCCATTGGAAAGCTGATGCGCGAACAGAAGATGTCTATGGCCGAAGCCAATAAGTATATCAAGGAGCACGGATACTAAATAGTTTCCCCGGTTAATTTTTTTGTGTATATATAACAAATGGCTACACAAACGAATCAGATGTATCATCTGGAGAAACAGCGCACTGCTATGAAACAGACCCGTGACTTCATTCATACCAATAGTCTTGCGGATTCTCGTCGTCGTGATCCGTCTTTCAAGGGGACTCCTGGAAATCCACGGGCGAACGGCGAACGGGCCAACGTGTTTATGGCGGTTCCTCAGAATCACAAACCTCTCTCCGAATTATCGGGTGGCGTACTTCAGGATGATGCCTACCGTCGGCAGATCCTGGAACAGCGAAAGCGCGACTACGAAATCCAGGAAGCCATTCAGGAAAGTTTGCCGCTTCCTCCCGTCCAAGCTCCTGCCCTCTCTGAAGAAGACGCGAAGAAACTGGAACTCAATAGTCTTCTGGATCAGCTCTACGAAACGATCAATAGTAACGTTCAGGAGGTCAGTAGTGTTGGCGAACTTCTTCGTAAGATCAACCGTTTGGTCCTCCAGCTGGCTGCGACGATGGATTCAGGGGATATTGGCGAACTCCTGGATGTTTTTACGGATCTTCTGACGATTGTGATCAGTAAGATTTCGGATAAGACTCCTTCTTCTCCCTTAGATGCTGAACCCGTGGGTGCCTTGCGGTTTATGGAACGTGCCCTCACTGCTCTCACTGGATTTCTCAAGGATATCAGTGGATCTGTATCACGGGGAGAGAAAGATTTTCGTCTGGCCATTCAGTCGGCAGCGAAACGTCACTTTGGGAAGGAGGCGATGAAGTTGGTGACTCCTTCTCTCAAATCTACGATGGAGGTTTATAGTTCAGAAGCTGACAAAGGTAAAAAACGTGTGACAAAAGAAGATATTATTCTTGAGATTACTGGTAACCGTGATGTTACAGCAGAAGAAATTAAGAATCTTAAAAGAAAAACAGTGGCTCAATTACGGGATATTGCACGGCGTACGGCGGCTGCAACGGCGCGGAGTGTTGAACCCAGTGTATCCGCTTCAGCGACAGCGGCTCCAGTCGTGGAAGGAGAGGGTATGAGTGGTGGGTTTCTTCCGACGCTCACTATTACCGAAAAGCCGCTACTGATTCCAGCCAAACCAGATCCTGCTGCGTATGCTCTTCGTACTGCCTTCCCTCCGCAGAAGATTCGTCGTCGTAAGGGAGGGGCGGATGATGAAGATCCCGTCGGTCCTCGGGAATACACGGAAGAAGAACTCATTGAAATGATTGCGCAGCTCATTCACGAACGGGATGGCCTCATTGCTGATACGAATCCTGCAACGGCGGCTGCACGTGGGAAACGTCGGAAGGAAATCACAAAACTTCTACGTAAATACAAGGATCTCTTGGGAGATATGGCGGATGATCCCAGTGGTGGAGGTCGTCGGCGTCAAAAAAAAAAGACTACCTAACAATGATCCGTAAGAATGCGGTTCGTTATGGTATTCCAGCGGACAGTGTAGAACTTGCGACGGATGGAGTCCATAAGATTGCGGTGACGGATCCTGAAGGCAAAGTCCATTACGCGGGTCGTGTGGGGATGAATGACTATCTTCTGTGGCAGATGAAGGAGGATGCAGGAGAAGTTCCACGGGGGACTGCGCGAGCCCAACAGAAATCATATTTGGCACGTGCTTCGGCAATTCGTGGCGACTGGAAGACCCAGAAGTACAGTCCGAACAATTTAGCGACAAAAATTCTTTGGGCTTGAGTGGCCACTTCCAGGGATATCTCTATATAGAGAATGGACGGCAACTGGCCACTTTCTTTAATACCCTCGTAAAAGTAGAAAAAACTTCTCCAAAGAATTTCTTTCTCCTATATAGAAATGGGTTGCAACAAACAAAAAGAGTGCGAACAATGTGGGAAAACGATGCGATCGGACCATCTTGCCCGTCATCGGCAGAGGGCCCACGGGGAGCCGCGCTGGCGCCTCCAGGACCCCACATATCTCCCGGCCGACAAGGTCCAGACCTACTGGGAAATGACCTTCCGTGACCTAATACGTCACGATCCTGATGTGAAAAAATTATTGGAAGAGCAGGTTGTGACGTGGAAGGAGGATGATCCTACGGTGGATTATCGTGCCCTGCTCCTGGACGTGATCCGAACGTGTAAGAAGGCCATAGAACGGGTCAAGGATTTGAAACGGGAGAATGCAGCTCTTCAGTCCGAATTAGAAGAGACTCCTGCGAAGATTGAACAGGCGGTCACCCTCTGTTATCAACAGCTCCTACGGTCGTATGGATCCTCTCGGTAAAAAACACGATCAAAATTCTTCAACCTACGTAGAAAGAAAAAATGCCCGGAGATCGGAGTCGGAATCGCAATCGTTATCTCCTCTGTGATGCGTGTCAGAAAACAATGCGATCGGATACATTGAAACGTCATACGGAAGTCCATCATACAGCGACCACCATCACGATTCAGGCGACCACGACGATTCAGACGGTGGAGGATGGGGATCCGATGGGATACGTCTATTGCTTTACGAATGAATGTATGCCGGGGATCTGTAAGGTCGGAATGACATCACGGAGTCCATTGGATCGGCTGGAGGATGCGAATCAGAGTGATACCTGGCGCCCACCAGCTCCCTATCGGTTGGCCTATGCGAAACGCGTACGCTTCCCCCGGACGATTGAACGATATCTCCATACGATGTTACAGGCGGATCGGATCAACCCGAAACGGGAGTTTTTTCGTCGTTCTCCCGAGGCGATAATGCCCCTGTTTCACACGGTGGAAGGGACGTGGTGGGAAGAGCCAGAAGTGATTTATACCGGGGTGAAACGACACATCTGGCGTTCCCATTCTGAGCGTGAATCTCGCGAAATCGTGACTCTGCCTCCTCCAGTCGTTGCGCATAGTACTCCCGCTGATGTCCTGTAGCCGCCTCCAGCCGTTTCGTACAGTATTTGATACCAGCCCGTGCTGTATCCAATGCTTTAGAGTGTTGGGACCGTGATTTATTCATTCTATGATCCCCCCGGACTCCCCAGAATCTATCGCTGTCACCTTTTCTACTTATCTCAGCTGAAGGAAAGTGGCCACTTCCAGGGATATCTCTATATAGAGAATGGACGGCAACTGGCCACTTTCTACTTGGCGAAGAAGAAGAAATCCCCGGAATTCTGGATCCGCGGCTTGGGTCTAAAAACTTTTTCTCTTATACAAGTAGAAGAAATGGAAACGTCCCCGGATTTTGCTGCGAAGTATGCCCATCATCTCCAACGAGCCCGCGAACGTCAGACGAAATATTATTATGAGAATGCGGATTCCCGACGTGACTATGCGAAGGACTACTATCAACGGAATAAGGAGTTACGTCTCCAGCAAGCGAAGGAACGATATCAATTGAAGAAGGCCCTTGCTGCAGCTGCTGCGATTACCTCCGAAGAGGAATAGATCCATCTCCCCCAAATTCTTCCGAATGATCCCCTGAATGGATCCTTCTGATGAATCCCCCGGAGTTTCTTCAAGAACGTCAGTAGGATTCTTCTACTGTGGCCACTTGCCGTCCTTTTTCTATATAGAGATATCCCTGGAAGTGGCCACTTTCCTTCTACTTGGCGAAGAAGAAGAAACCCCCGGAATTCTGGGGATGGGGACCCGGATCCGCGGCCTTGGTCTAAAGATTTTTTCTCCTTGTATAAGTAGAAGAAAATGTCCCCGGCAATCCGCATCACCCAAGGTATCCGCTCCTCCATTGATTCCTACACTGAACTGTCTCTTGAAACAACTCTTCAGACCATTTCCCGTATCACAAAGGAGGTCTATTGCGAAGTCCTCCACGAAGATTCCCCGGATCCCAAGAAGCCCCATCGGTCGGTAGGCTTCTGTCGTCCGTATGGTGACTTTGATATGTATTGTGTGGATGAAGCCGATATGAAGTACAAAGATGAATGTATGCTGACGGCAATGAAGACCGCCTTTGCATCTGGTACGCGCCCGAATGCGAATGGTGATATGGTTGCGTGCGAATTTTCTATGATGACCGCATCGGGATTCAGTCACGAAAAGCAGAAATGGAAGTCCTCGTGGCGATTCGTAGTAGCCGGCCTCTATGGAACGAAGCAGATGTCCCGTGTGTTTGTGGAGGAAATGATTGTGCCAAAGATCAATGAAGAACTGGCTGCGATTAATGCGGGATTTACTGTGGAAGCAGATACCTCTATTTATAATTCAGGACGAAAGATGCGTATGCTCCATTCGGATAAGCCAGGAGAAGGTCGTCCTCTTCGTCTTGTCTATGGAACTCCTGAGGATACACTGATCACGTATATTCCTGAGTACTGTGTTGGTCCGATCTTTGATTCTCAGCCTACTGTAAGTACTTCTACTGTCTCTTCCAAACAGAAGTCAAAAAATGCGAAGGAAGTAACTCTTACGTATGGCCAGCACATTCTCACGGATTTTGACTATGAAGGCAAGAAGAAACTGGCTGATCTCATTGCTCTTTCATACATTGAAGATTATGGTGTTTGTATCAAATTAATGATGGCCCTCTGGAATACCGAACGCTCCGAACGGATGGAAGATGTCATCGTAATGATGCTTCAGAAGTCCGCAAAGTTTGATCCTGTCAATGGACGTAACTGGATTCGTAAGACCGTAGCTGCCGCCGATCAGAAGAATACCTTTGCCACCATTGCACATTATGCCAAACTATCGGATCCAGCGGGTTTCAAGGAAGTTGTCAAGGCTCACCCTTATCAATATTATGAAGAACTCTTCCAGCAGTCTCTGGCTCCTACTACGGAAGAATATTGTGAGCGTTTTGTTCGGTCCCTTCCGATCCAACAATACAATACGATCGTTCTTCAATCTCAAATGGGTACGGGAAAGACGTATCAGATTATGGGAGATGCTGATAAGAATATTGCGGGAATCATTGTTCAACATAAACGTATTCTGTACATTTCTGGTCGTAAATCCTTCACATCATTCGCCTATGGGGAAATGAAAGAACGCGGTTTCAACTTTGAATCGTACGATCAGACACAGAAGTCTTTAAGTAGTGTAGATCGCCTCTTTATTCAGGTGGAATCGCTATGGAAACTCAAGAATGGATTCGCACCCTATGATCTGGTTGTAGTGGATGAGTCAGAAACGATTTGTCATCAGCTCCATTCTATCACGACCCACAAGGATCATATGATTGATAATCACGAAGTAATGGGGCAGATTATCGCAACAGCGAAGAAAGTGATTGCAGCAGATGCGTTCATTACGGATCGTACATTTTCTCTACTCCGTGAGCTCCGGGGGACAGAAGGGATGCATTTTATCAAGAATACATTCCAGCCGTATCAGCGTGAAGCAATCCAGATTCTATCGTGTGAAAAGGATCATCGTGTGGCCAATCTGGCGAAGTTTGCGGAAACGATTATGGAACGTGTCAATGCGGGGAAAAAGGTTGCAATCGTTTGGACCAGTCGGAAGCGTGGGAAGGCCTTTGCGGAACAGTTTTTAGAACCATTAGTAACGTCCCGCAATCTTCGTTATCGTTTTTATTCGGGAGAATCCAATGCGAAAGACCGTAAGGAACTCCAGAATGTGAATGAAACGTGGCGCCATTTGGATGTTCTAATGTATTCCACTGCGATCACCATTGGGGTCAATTACAATCCAGAGAATGTGGCGGATCGTTTTGATGAACTCTTTCTCTACGCGTGTTCGTCCAGTGCGTTACCCCGTGATATCGCTCAATCGCTTCTCCGTTGTCGTTATATTAATGCCAATCGTTTGACCTATGTATGTGAGCTTCGTACGGCAATGACTCCAGTGGTTGGAATGGAAGCCACCAAGGAATATTTCTCTGCTAAGACCAATTACCTATCTCTCATCAAAGGCTGGAAAGAAATCCCTGCGTGGGCCGAAAAGAACTTCCTTTACAATGAAAATGAAAAGCGTATTAGTCACAATGAATATCTACGGGTTCTTCACGAATATCTTCAGCGTTCAGGTTACACATTGAAGACGGAAGGTGGTGTCAGTACATTGGATGTTCAGTCATCTACAGAGATTCCCTATGATGAAATCCCCAAGATTGATTCGTGGGATGCTCAGGATATTGAATTTCGTATTATGAAGGATGAAGCAGATGTAATGGAACGTTTGAGTCTCAAAAAGTTCAAATTTCTTCAACTCCTTCGTGATGATATTACGGAAGAACGGGCAATGTCCATTTGGGAATCCTATATGCTCAAACCGGAGACCGAAAGTCGCTTCTGGAATATTATCAATGAAAAGGTAACTACGGTAGAACAGACCGTCAATAAGGAACTCCGCGAACGCTATGCGATTATGGCGAAGCGAACAATGGATCAGCGGATTCGTTTAGTCAAAGTACTGGATCTTCTTCAGATGAAATCCACACAGGATGCAAAACAACTCACCGAACAGGAAATGACTGCGCTTCTGCCGCAACTCAAAGAAATGGAACAAGATATTCGTCACGTCTTTGGGCTGAATAAAACTGAACGGAAAGGAGAATTCACAGTACAGAACGCACACGATTTGCTGAATAGTGTCTTCTATACGTGGTGTGGAGCAAAATTCAAGGCAGAAACCCAGCGCAAGCAGCTCAATGGAAAACGTATTCGGCACTATGAATATATTCTGACTCAACAGATCATAGAAGAGGAATCAGGTCTTACCCTCTGGGCCGCATTGAAGTAAGATTGGGTTCTTCTACTTGTCTCAGCAGAAGGAAAGTGGCCACTTCCAGGGATATCTCTATATAGAGAATGGACGGCAAGTGGCCACTTTCTATTGACGTTGTTGAATACTCATTGGGGGAGGCCGGGTTCGCGGGGAGGTGGTGGTGGTGGATTCACGGGATCCATTCGGGGAGCTTTGGGTTTCGTGAGATGGAGGGGTTTCGGACTGGTGGGCTTCGGTCCATCATAGGGCGGAGGCGGAGGAGGTAACCGGATACGGATCGGCACGGGGTTCGTGGGATCTTCATCGGCACCGCCGCGTTTGGGCCATTGGAGTTGGAAGAGCTTGGGCAGCGGTAGGAGTTTCTTTTCCTCCATCGCCCGTTTTGAGGCATTCTGGAGGAGCATATTCAGGGTGTCTTCAATGACTCCTAACGTGGAAAGTACAGCGGCCTTCGTACGGATATCGCCCTTTTCCAGTGCTTCCACGGAGGATAAGAGAGACGGTTCCTGTTTCAGATAGGCTGGAAGTCCAACATTGCCCAGTCGCACACGAATACTCTCCATTTCGCTTGTGATATCTGCTGAATGTGGGAGTTCTATGAGCATCTGGAGAGTCTGGATGTCACTGAGCGTCGTATAGAGAATTCCCAAATCCGAATTCAAAATAGATAGAATCGTTCGTTGATATTTGGTGGAGCGGGTGATTTGTTTCGTGAGGGAATACATCCGTTTCAAAGCCTTGAAGTAGTTTTTGGAGGCCAGATAATAATAAATATTTTCTTTGATGGACTGTACGGGTTTCACACTGACGGGGTTGATATGCTTCCCCTTCACATAGAAATCATAGATACAACTGACTTCCGTATAGGAGGATTCGCTGGGCAGAAATACGACGAGATCCATTTTTGTGAGGGCAGGAGTCGCCATTGCGCGTTCCAAGGAGATAGACCCGTGACGTAACTTCTTTTCTCCCCGTTGGATTTCTGTAGGGGTCCAGCGGAGTAATTCGGGACGGATCTGTTGTTTCGCATCAATGTACGTAACGGGATCCGTAATGCCTTGAATGAGGTGTTTTGCTTCGGTCTTTTCGGAATCCGTGAGGGCAGGATGTTGCTCTACACGACGGATCAGCTCCGGTTTATCCAAGGACCGAACCTTTGTAATCGGAAAATCGGCAGGAAAGATTCGCCAATCCACGATTTCGCCACATTTGATGTCAGTAATGGTGACGTGTTTCATAGATGCTAATGATTGAATGATCCGCTGGAATTCGGTGACAATTGTACGAACTGATGCCCGTTTTACGGTTTGAATGAGATCAATATCACTACTCCAGAACTGTTGGCGACTTGCAGCCGATCCCACAATGACAGCTTCTGATTTCGTAAAGGTCAATGCTTCAATAATCTTCACGACATCATCCGAATAATTCTCGGGAAATCGTTTCGTAGCCATATTGTTACTAAGGAGAAAGTTTTTAATTGTCCGGGTTATATAGAATGAGTTCCACTGATCTCAAAGCGGCGCGCGAATATTGTCTGAGTGACGAAGATGTGAATACGTTACTCTCTCCAAATACCCGTATCGTAGTCTATACAGATCTCTATCGTATGAATCGGATTGATGATGCGTTGGATGGACTGGGGCGGTGTATTCTCTTGCTTCCGGTGAGTTCTCCCACCAGCGGTCACTGGGTATCACTTTGGAAAGAGGGAGATGTGTTACATTATTTTGATCCGTATGGATATCCCCCCGAAACATTTCGTGAATGGATTCGTCCAGCAGGTCGGGCAATTGGAATGGGGCTACGTCATCAGGTTCTGTTGGAATTACTCAAGACCAGTGGGTATGATGTACGAATCAATCAGTTTCCCTATCAACGGAATCGGGATGATATCAATACGTGTGGGCGACACTGTGTAACCCGTTTGATGCTCAAAGATTATGATGCGAAAGCGTATCACAATATCGTAGCAATGTCAAAAAAGTCCCCGGATGATTTCGTGACGCTCTTCACATTAGAACAATTAGGAAAGTAATTCCCGGATAGAAAAATATCGTATCCAATGATAGAAGAATGAGTTTCCTTGGAGCCACGACATTTAGTACTATGAAAGACGATGATATTGATCCCGATATCAAGTACTGGAATGCGACCATCACGAACTCCTCTACGGATCTGGGTGGGCATATAGATCCACAGGTCTATTTCAATGAGAGTCGTGATACTCCGATCGTACGGGATGCCTCTAAGTATGCTTTCTCTATTGTACGGTTTTCTATGGACGGGATTGGTCGTGATCTGCCGCTGTTCATTCCCCTGATTCGGCAGGGCGCACTGAACCCTACGAATAATGTCAATCTCACGATTTATAGTATCACAATTGAGAATGCCGTGAATTATACGGTAGGACCTGTGACGGTGAATCAGACCTTTACCTCCCTTCAGCCGATCATCTATACCCCGGAAACTCTGGATCTTTCTCAAGCCCCGGTCCCGGATCCTTCCACGTGTCAGACCGGTCAGATCATTGATACCCGGTATTATTGGGTTTATACCTATTCTCACTGGCTTTCTATGGTGAATACAGCACTTCAGGCAGCAATGACGGATATTCAGAGTCAATTTGCGACGGCTTGGACTGCTGCTGGGGGTGTGGGTCCTGCCCCGACTCTCCAGACAGAAGCCCCGACAATGGCCTATGATCCCTCTACGGGTCTCTTCTCCATTTATGCCGATCGTTACGGGTTTGGTGGGGCAGATCGTACGGCAACGGCGCCATCGGATGAGAACTGTAAGCTGTACTTCAACGCCAATATGTTCGGTCTCTTTGCGAACTTCCGGAACCTGTACGTGAATCTCCCGAACGAACGTACGAACGAAATCTTCATTGGGAACATCCTGTATCAGAACATTCTGACGGTATCATCTCCCCCGGCTCCGGCTGCAAAGTCCTATTGGGCGATGGTCCAGGAAATGAAGAGTACGGATCAGCTCTGGTCCCCGGTGTCGTCCATTGTCTTTTGTTCTTCACTCTTGCCCCTGGTGAATGAAGAGACTGGCGATCCTATCCGGATTGGGGCAGGCAACTTGGGAACTTTCAATGGATCACAGAGTGCTTTTGAACCGATCATTACGGATATTACTCTGGATCAATCGGAAGAAGGAGCCTATTCCTACAAAGGATCTCTCCTCTATGTTCCCCAGGGTGAATATCGTATGACTTCATTCCTCCGGTCCAAGAATGCGATCAACAATATTGATATTCGGGTCTATTGGCGCTGCCGCTATGACAATAAGATTCGCCCGGTGACGATGTTTAATAGTTCCACTGTCAGCATCAAATGTATGTTCCGGCGTCGTGGTCATTCCAATGTGCCTCATCCGACCCAGTATGGATACGATGTCTAATTGTGGATCCCGAACCTTCCCGGATTTTCATAAAATTTCAGATCAAGGCCGAAAAGTCTTTCTCTGAGATCTCCGGTTCCCAAAAGTTTCCGCCAAAATAATTTTCGTTCTGTATAGTAAAAGATGAACGATATCCAGAAGCTCTCTGTCTATGATGCCCGTATCGTCCAGAACCAGGCCAAGTACGCTGTGGATAAGGGTGCCCTTTCCAATACCTCAACTTCCTTTGCCGCCATCTCCCAGACCGCATCGCAATTCACATTTAACGTCACGGTTCCATCACAGAACGTGTTTCTTGATAGAGCGATTGATTGGGAAGCGGAATGCTATCTCAGTATGGATGTGTTAGTTGCTGGAACCCCTGCTGGTGATGAAGTTGGCGCACCCGTGGTTGTCTTCGGTCGTGATGTAGCCCTTGCACCATTCCCTCTCCATCAGCTTGTCAGCACTATGCAGGCCAGCATTAACGACACCAGTGTGGTTCTCAATACCCAGGATGTTCTCAACGTTCTCCTCCGTCTCACGGATTACAAGAAGAACCGTATGGTCCGCACTTGTCCTACTATGCTTGATAAATTTCAAAATTACAGTGATGCAAATGGCGCGATTGGTAGTCCGATTGCCTCATATGTAGATACTGTGGATTACGATAATGTCCCGAACGGCGCCTATTATGATGTTGAATTTACTACTCCTTGCCCGCCTACTACTGCTGATCTTAACAAAACTTATACAGTTGATTTCAAGTTCAAGAGTACTGAAAAGCTCGTCCTCTCTCCTTTCATCTTTGCCGGATCTCACGAGCAGGAAACGGGCCTTTTTGGTTTATCAAGTATCCAACTCGTTTTCAACATTGGTTCTTCTCTCCTGAATCGCGTTGTTCGTAACAATCCTTCTGGTGCTGCGTTGAATGGCCGCACGATCTCCAACGTCCGGTTCCAGACTGTTCCTTTCCGTAACTCCAAGATCACCTGTACTTTCCTGACCCCTTCTCTGGACCTCAAGCTCCCGGAACGATCCGTGGTAAATTATATGGAATTTCCCAGATACATTACGAACAGTCTCGCAAATATTACAGCTGGACAGAAGGAGCTTGAGGTCCAGTCCAATAACATTGTTCTCCCTATGATCCCGGATATGCTCATCGTGTATGCCCGTGGTATGCAGAAGGCAGGATCTGGACCTTATGCGGGTACGATTGGTGGGCCTACTGTCGGTGATTACTACCTCCCCATTGAGAAGATCACCATTAACTTTGATAACTACTCTGGTCTCCTCTCCAGTCATACTAAGCAGCAGCTCTATGCAATGTCTGTCCATAATGGTCTTGAAATGGATTACAACACCTGGAGTGGTTTCGGTAAGTCATCTAAGGCAGCTGGTAACATTCCTCTTGTCGGTGGTCCTCTCCTCCTCAAGTTCGGTAATGACATCGCGCTCCAGGCTTCTCAGGCTCCTGGTCTCCTGGGTAACTTCAACTTACAGTACAATGTAAAGGTAAGTAACCAAACTTCATCTGATCTTGATGTGGTTCTCTACACGATCGCTGTCAATTCTGGGTTCTTTGAAACTGTTGCTGGCTCTTCCCGTATTGTTCGTGGTGTCACCGAAGCTGAAGTCATCTCTGCCCCAATGATTGAAGATTCCAGTCGCGAAGGTCTCGCCCGTGTTGTTGGAGGTGGCTTCTTCGGTCGTCTCGGTAACATCCTCAGTAAGGCCAAGGATGTCTATGGGATGGTGAAGCCCGGTTCGGATATTGGCAAGGCGATCTCTGGTGTGAAGGGGGCTCTCCCGGAAGGGATGGTCAAGGAGGTCCTCGGCAAGGTTGGCTACGGTCGCTCTGCAGGTGCCCGGTCTGCCGGCGGCAAGAAATCGCTTGAGGATCGGTTAATCTAAACCAAAATAAATTCTTGTAATTAAGTAGAAGGATTGAGAACGAACGACGTAATTGCTTAAACCACCGCCGGACTATTATCCCGTTTTGAGACTTTCGGTAAAAAGTCCATTGATCGGAAGTCCCCCAGATCGTGAATACCACATTGAATAGATCCAGTTGTGTTGGACGAAAGATCCCCGGAAAAGAAACCAGTTCCTTTGTTTTCCAGTGATTATAACCAGCCCCAAGTCTTTCCAGTTTTGATTCGGCCCACAATATTCCAACTAATTCCGTACTCTGCTGCGATTACTCTTAGTGTTCGTGGATCAGCCCTGATCGCCAGTACTTGCTCTTCGGAGAGTTTGCATTTTGGATGTTTTGTTCCCCGATTACTGGTTCCATCACGAACCCGATCCTGACTATTTTCAGAATATGTTCCCTCTTCCAGATGTTCCGGATTGACACAGTTACGATTCCGGCATTTGTGTCGTGCTACAAGACCAGCGCCGATCGGCCGACCCAAAGACCATTCCAATGAGAGACGATGCGTTTTCACCAGTTTCTTTTCCAGACGGAATTTTCCATAGCCACAACGATCCAAACCCGCAGTCCATAGCCAGCACTCTCCTGACTTATCAACCTTCTTCCAGAACCGTTCTTCTACAGTTCGCATCCTACCCCCCACAGAGGAACCCCCACCGGTCCGTCATCTTTTTGTTGTCCCTTAAGTAGCAATGAGTGTAGCCAATATTCTTGGAGCCGATGGAAAAATCCTTTCTCAGTATCTTCCGGCTGGTGGAGGAGGAGGCGGTGTAACTAATCCTCTTTCTGAATCTTTGGATTGTAACGGGTATCAGCTTACGAACTCTACGTATGTCCGAACGAACGTTGTAGAATGTGAAACGCTGGAAACGAAGACATTTGGTGTTCCAATTAACTGCGATTCGGACCTTTCTGTTTCTCCGGGTCAGCTGATTCGGGTGGATACCGTAGCCGTAGATACTCTTCAGACACGGAATGGTGGTCCGATTACAGCCGAAGGACAATTTCGGATCCAGTCGGATGTCGGTGATACAGCCCGGCTTCTCTTTACACAACTTCCAGAGAATGTTACGGATCAAATCACTGTCGGTGATGATCGTACGTTTGTATTCAGTGCGCCAGTGGATGTTCCCTACGCGTATTATAGTCAGCAACAGGGATTCCCCTACCCTCTCTACGGGACAGGAAATATCAATCCGGGTCTTCCCATCAATAACGGTGGTTTTGTTGGAAACTTAATCAATATTGCCCCATTCCAAATCTTCACGACAGATTTCCGGAAGGATTTGTCTCCAACGGGTCTCTATCTCATAGATCTTGAACTCTATCTCTATTCTACTGTGAATGATGTATTTGAGATTGGTGCTACGTCTGCAGATGTAACAACGGGCTTTGTAGAATATCCCGGTCAGATCACGGTATCTACTGGATCGTGGTGTGCGGCTCTTCCTGGAGCGGTAGGAGGAGGAAACTATCGGCATACAGTTCGTCTCCAGGATTACTATGACCTCAATGCTCTTCCTGAAACCGCGTTATGGGTCCCCCTCATTATTATAAAGACGACAACAGTAGCTGGCCCCGTGAATCTGATTGGAGGACGTTACTCTCTTTCTATTAGCCCGGTGAAGTAAAATATTTGCCTTCACTAAAGGAATGCCTGTTCAAGTAATGACCCCTGCACAGTATGCCGAACAGGTCCGAATATTCTACGAAGCAAATAAAGCAAATCCTGTTATCAAGAAGCGGAAGCTCGGACCGAAGGATGTGTTCTTCACCTACACACCCCCGACCCCGGTTCCAGAAACCGACGAATGAGTTCTTCAACAACGTCAATAGAAAGTGGCCACTTGCCGTCCATTCTCTATATAGAGATATCCCTGGAAGTGGCCACTTTCCTTCTTCTTTGCCAAGTAGAAGAACCCACACGATCCGATTCTGTTTGGTTCTCCCGGATCTGTAAAAATCTCATTGTAGAATAGAAAAATGACAACCGTAGTTCATCGTATTGCGATTCCCGATGCAGAGTTTCATCAGATCCATAATGTGATTCGTCATCATCGTTATGGGAAGGTCTTAGAGAACAAGAAAGGTGACGCAATGCGATTCTATATGGAGGAGGGGAAGATGTACGCGAAGAATACGAAGACTGATGAAATTCAGGAAGTGATTGCTCTTTCTGTTGCCCAGGCTATTGTGAAGGAACAAGAAGAACAGAGTTACCGTAACGTAATGCTACGCCGTCTCCGTAAGGACTTCCCTCAGTTACCGAATGAAGAGCTGGAAGCCTATGCTGATATCCTTAATGAGGGCAACACAGCAATCAAGGAACTAATGTGTCGTGGATATGCTCCCAGTGACGCAGCCAGTATCGTCCGCCAAGTCCTGGAACTCTCCGATAGTGATTTCCGTCGGATCCTCCAGTTGGATTCCATCCCCGAAGCCCCGGAAGAGGCCTAAAAGCCCCCGGAGGGACTTAATTACCGTGATAAGTGACTTGTTTTTAGTATTATCCCGGTAATTACCGTTGCGATTAGTAATAGTAATGTAATTTAACCGGTTATTTTACTGTCGCAATACTGTTAGAAATGGTAATTACCATAATCTTACTAAAATAAGTCACTTTACACGGTAATTAAGTCCCCGGGAGATTTCTACCCCCTCTATAGAGAATGAGTAGCCATATCAGTCATTCCATTCAATCCCGCACAACACCGAACGATGTCTTCTATACTCCAGAGTCAGCCGTCATAAAACATCTGTCACTTATACATCATAACCCTACTGATAAATGGTTGGATCCGTTTCTGGGTCAGGGTGCTTACTATGATCGGTTCCCTACAGAGAATAAAGACTGGACCGAAATCTCTAAGGGACGTGACTTCTTTGACTATACAGGTCACGCGGATATTATATGTTCTAATCCCCCATATTCAATGATTGATCTGGTCTTAGAAAAATCCGTCCAAGTAAAGCCCCGTATCATTTCCTATCTCATCGGTCAGGGCAATCTCACTCCGAAACGCATTGCGTATATGAATCAACAAGGCTACGGACTTACCCATATTCATATGCTAAAAATCTTCAAATGGTATGGGATTTCCTATATCGTTGTATTTGAAAAGGGTGGATCCAATTGCGTATCGTTTGACAGAATCGTCCATAAGTGATTCGTATAAATCCCCCGGTATTCTGGTAAAAAAATCTTCGTAGGAATTAGAAACAAAATGCCTCCAATTCGTACGACCGACTTTATGCTCCAGCTCCAGAAGTCACTTGTGGATGACCGCAAGATCGGCGAAAACACTGCTACTCAATATGTCCAATTTCTCTACAAACTCAACGGTTCTGCGCCATTCAATAATCTGGCTTGGACGAAGAAGAAGGAAGACATTCAGAAGGTGATTGATACCTACAGTAATAGCACGCAGAATACTCAGTATGCCGTACTTACATCCGTACTTAGTCTCGTCAATGATAAGCCAACCTATCGTGCGACTTACAATTATTGGCGCAAGAAGATGATGGATAGTAAGAAGGCAAATGATGAAGCTGGTGCAGGACGGGAAAAGAATGAAAAGCAGAAAGAGAACTGGATTGAATGGGATGACGTATTAGAAACCCGTGACACTCTTAAGAAGGATGTGGATACCTTCATCACGAATAAAACTCTGAGTTCTTCCCAATACGATAAACTATTACAGTATGTGATCGTATCACTCTATACTGATATCCCTCCCCGTCGTAATGAATACCAGGATATGTACGTTGTGAAGAAATGGACAGACGCAATGGATGCCCAGAAGAACTACTACGATCTTACTACCCACACGATGATCTTCAACACGTACAAGACCGCAAAGAAGTATGGTGTCCAGACGGTCGTGATTCCCGAAACTCTTCAGACAACTCTCAGCCAATACTTCAAGCATCATCCTGAACTGAAACAGAAGGGAACAAAAGAAGCCCCTCTTCTGGTTCGGCAATCAGGAGAACTCTTCACCGCTCCGAATGCAATCACCCGTGTTCTCAACAAGGTCTTCGGAAAAAATATTGGATCCTCAATGTTGCGCCACTCCTACCTATCCGCCAAGTACGGGGATGCCGTAGATGATCTGGAAGACGATACGAACGCAATGGGAAACAGTCCAGCAATCGCGATGGAATCCTACATCAAGAAGTAACGGTTCTTCAACAACGTCAGTAGAAAGTGGCCAGTTGCCGTCCATTCTCTATATAGAGATATCCCTGGAAGTGGCCACTTTCCTTCTTCTTCGCCAAGTAGAAGAATCAACTACAACGTTCTGTGGATCGTGTGGGGGAAATTTTGAATTCTTATTTTTTCCATTACAGTGGCAAAAATAAAAATATAATTGTTTGAACTTATACTGATTACATAAGGAGAGACTGATCGCCCCAAGAGAAATAGCCTTGACCATATGGGCCAGATCCAATCGGTCCATCGGTGACACTGAAGAGAGCCGACTTCTTGTCGTTGGCTTCTCCAATGTAATACTTCCAGCCAGTTCCAGGATTGAAGTAGCCAGAACCAACCGCAACGGCAGTAGAGGCATTGACACTGACACCGATGTTGCCCTGGACACCATCAATCGGGACAGGGATGTTCGGGTCAGGCTTTTCACCCAGACGGATGGGGAAGACTCCAGCAATGGTGGAAGTGTAGGCAATCTTGATGCGGTCACCGCCGTTCCCGTTATTGGCAGTGGCGTCCCAGAAAGTACGAATCCCAGTGATGGTAATCGGGTTGGCGGGGGCTGGAGGAGTGACAGGGGTAGTGGCAAGGAGAGCAGCGTAGTTGAATTCCACTTCGGTGTTGGGTTCGGATTCCAGGAAGATCGCATCCTTGAAGGCTGTGAGGAAGGCATTTTCGTTGGTGACACGAGTGGCCATATCCGCACGGACAGCTGCTTCACGGGTATCCACGTGGGCCATTGCGATGGCGTGCTTATCTTCAGCGAATCCAACAGCATATCCAGCGACTTCATTGTCACGCTGAATACGGGTGGCGATTTCAGAGGCAAGGGCTGCATCCACTTCCGCCTTCTTATCATCGGCATAGGAGAGGGCTTCCTGCTTCGCATTGTAAATCGCACCACTGAGGTCAGTCTGGGCAGCAGCAAGAGCGGCATCGGCTTCGGCCTTCTTCTGGGTCGCAAAAGCAACCGCTTCGGACTTGGCAGTGTAGATCGCACCGGAGAGATCTTCCTGAGCCGCAGCAAGCGCATCCTGGGCAGATTGGAGGGCCGCTTCACGGGCAGCAACTTCGGCAGCAAGAGCAGCCTGGCGGGCAACTGATTCATCATAAATCGCGCCACTGAGGTCGGTCTTCGCAAGAGCAAGTGCATCCTGGGCAGATTGGAGGGCCGCTTCACGGGCAGCAACTTCGGCAGCAAGAGCCGCTTCACGGGCAGCAACTTCGGTAGCAAGAGCCGCTTCACGGGCAGCAACTTCGGCAGCAAGGGCCGCTTCACGGGCAGCAACTTCGGCAGCAAGGGCCGCTTCACGGGCAGCAACTTCGGTAGCAAGAGCCGCTTCCAGATCTGACTCCGCAGAGGCAAGGGCTGCTTCCAGTTCTGCCTTACGGGCATCCGCATAACTGAGAGCTTCGGCCTTCTTGGAATCAGAATAGGCTTCCAGTTCCGCCTTACGCTGGGCAACAAGAGCCTCCAATTCCTCCTTCGCAGTGAGAATATCAGCATCTGCTTCGGCCTTGGCTTCGTTGATGCCCTGAAGGAGTTCCGATTTGGTAGAAAGAACAAAAGCATCGGATTCGGCCTTCTTCTGGGTCGCGTAGGTGATGGCCTCATCCTTTGCAGTGTAGATCGCACCAGAGAGATCGGTCTTTGCGGCCAGGAGAGCGGCATCGGCTTCGGCCTTCTTGGCATCCGTATAACTGACAGCTTCAGCCTTCTTTTCAGCGACTAATGCTTCCAGCTCCGCCTTACGCTGGGCAATGAGAGCTTCCAGAGATGCCTTTTCCGCCTGGAGAGAAGTAACGTCGGCCTTACTGACTTCAATTGCTGAGGCACGTCCTTCCACGCTGGTGAGTCGGGTAAGAGCCTGTGCGATGAATTCGTCCTGTGCGATATCTACAGGGGTTGGTCCCTGACGGAAGAAGGCTCGGCGGGTACTACTCATCTTTTATAATCTATAGAGAGATTTTTTATTCGGGGGTGGATTCCGGGGTTTGTTCGGGAACGTTGGTCTCTGTCACTTCAAGATCTATTACTTCAGGCTCAGGCTCCGGTTCCGGTTGAGGCTCAGGCTCTGGCTCAGGCTCAGGCTCTGGCTCAGGTATATTATCATAAATACCCTGATAATCACCATTATATGTATATCCTTCTATCTCAATCGCTTCCGAAACAATGCGTACGAACTCTTCCAGCGCTTTGATTTTGTTCTCCACAATGTTCGGAATATACTGCGGGCGAATTTTTCCTTCGTCATCCAGAATATTTGCTACTGACATATTACTACTCTATAAATGAGATTTTTTCTATTAAGGATACGACTCCACTTGTATGACGATTTCTATATTCCGTATTGTATAATCGGGTTTGCGTTTGATTCCAGTACGACGATAATCCCAATGCATCTCTATTCCGTGACGGGCATAAAAGACAATCTCCGTAGGTTTCGTAGGATCATTCACGATTATCGGTGACTGTAATGTCGTATTTACAACCCGTGGTGCATTCAAAAGATAATTGTTCGGAAGAGGCCACGCCGAAAATGGATAGAACGTGAAGACCGGACGATCCCGCGAACACATTGACGATGACGCATTCGGACTTGTCTCCATTGCGAACTGATAGAGTGGAATTGCCTCATTCACGTCACAGGCCAGCGTTGCCGTTACAAAGAATTTGTGCGTGTTCGGGGGAATATGAATCGTAGTCCGGGTGATTTCTCGGAATGTGATGGACTGTAATAAATATGGGACATTTTTCGGTGTATTCAGTACATACAATGTCTTATAAAACTGCGTTTGAAATCGTTCCAAATCATAGACAGACGCATACGAAGAGGATGTCTCATTGTACGATTCTAAAATCGCAACGCGGTTCTGGAGCCGTTCAACGTACTCCGTAAGATAGGCAAGCTCACCGTTCTGGGTCTGTTCCTGGGCAGGGTCACACATTTCTTCTACAGTATAAGCAGAAATTCGTTGGTAACTAAATCAATTTTTCAATGGAAATAAAGTCCGGGATTGTGGTGCTACTTGGATTGAGAACGGTTGCTTTGATTTCGTAGGCTTCCGTACCGTTGTCCGTATAGAGACACGCTGTATAATTGGTCATATTACCTACAGTGCCTGTAAATGCCGATGTAACCGGATATAATGATGTAGAGGAGAATGATTGTGATATAATCGTAGATGTTGTTTCTACCCCCCCGACTTCCATACGACACCATCCACTGAAGACGCGGGGAGATACATTGTTCCAACCGAAATACAGTTTTTTGGTGGTGGAATCAATCCAGGCTTCCAGGGAATGCTTCGGAGCAGCGGATCCACCCGTGAGCGTTCCATCCAATCCCCCCGATAGAAGTGTAACCTTTACGTTTCGGAGAACCATCTTTTTCACATACTGGTGGGTAAAGTATGGCTGGCCGTGAAAATAAAGATCTCCGTTGGCCGCAATATGCATACCCCCGTTGTTATTCCAACTGCCCAGAAAGAATGTTGTATTGTTATTCTTGGATCCTCCGTTATCACTTACCATTAATGAATAATCACTGGTGAGCGTGGATCCAGATTGCTGACCCTTGGCCGAAAAGTATGGATAGAAATCCAGGACTTTATTCTGGGATCCGATCTTTGTAATCGTGGCGTTCTGATTATCTATTCCGTTCGTACGACTGATCTGGAGTGTTGTCGCTGTCAGATCCGGATTCAATGTCAGAACGGGTTGCGCAGGATTCGCTGCAGTCACGATAATCTTGGAGTTTGCCGATGAGATGGAACTTACCCGTGCATTAATCAGGGACTGAAGATTGGAAGTCGTTGTATCCAGTGTCGTCTGGCTCACCTTCGTATTCAATTCCGTAGTCAAATCCAGAAGCCCCTGTGATAGTGCTGCTGTATCCGTCTGAGTCGCCACCGTATCCAAAATCGCATCGTGGCTGGTCACAGTTGTACTCACCGCGTTGATTTGACTCTGGAGGTCATCGGCCTGGGTCTGAAGAGCCGCAATACTCTGGGTGTTCGTAGAAGTATTGATCGCCGTCTGAAGCGATGTTACCGTTCCCGACAAGGATGATACTGTTCCCGATAAATTGGTCAGGGAAGTTTGATCCGCCTTGGATGCGACCGTCGTAGAGAGAGAAGAGAGATTCTGTTGGAGTTGTGTCACATTTTGATTCGTGGTCTGAAGATCCGACTGATTCGCCTTTGTTGCCAGAGCTGTAGTATGATTTCCTACCGTTGCCGACATTCCCGTTACGAAACCCTGAAGAGCAGAGAAGTCCGATTGCGATACTTTTCCTGTCAATTGGGTCGTATGATCCGTTACCGTCGTCTGGAGATCGGTTATCTGAGTCTGTAATGGGACAAGATCACTGGTAGCCGCTTTTGTATCTACCGTAGCACTCAATGTCTGGAAGGCCGTATAACTCACTCCCGAACCTCCTCCCCCTCCGGACGATTGATTCTCCTGATAGAAAATTTCGTTCGTGACCGGGTTATAGGAAAGAACGTGCGGCAGTAATTCTTCCGATTCCTCCAGTTCTACCCGGAGATCTTCCGCTACAATTCGGCCCACATCCGTAATATCCTTCCCATTCATTTTGATCGTGGTGGCGACGTTCCCGTCAAAGCGCGATGACTGACGAATAAAGGCCATTCTCTTTATTAGTAGAAGATATTTTTCTACGCAATGTAATAAGAATGCTCACTCATAAACAACAATTTCTCAAGAAGCACGGATTTCCACTGGATGAGTCATTATCATTTCAAGAAATCGCAGAATTATCCAATATTCCAATAGAAGCTCTCTTTGAAGTCTATAAACGGGGCATCGGTGCGTGGAAATCCAACATCGCCAGCGTACGACTCCAAACAGACTACACGAAAAATCCCGATACCCGTCGCTTCCCACGATCCCGTCGGCTTGGAAAAGAACAATGGGCCGCAGCACGCGTCTATGCCTTTGTGAATCGTACTCCAAAGGTATATTATGGAGCCGATAATGATATCCGCGAAGAATTCGGGCTGGATTGACAAACTGGTCTTCAACAACGTCAGTAGAAAGTGGCCACTTGCCGTCCATTCTCTATATAGAGATATCCCTGGAAGTGGCCACAGTAGAAGAATTTACTCCAACTGACATCAGCAGAAACATTCTGTGGGGGTGACCGAATGCGAATAAAATCTTTTCATTGGATAGAATATGCCCTACAAAATCATTGAGATCGCGCCCAACAAACACAAAGTTCTGAGTCTTCAATCGGGTCAGTATCTTTCTAAGCGGCCTTTATCGTATAAACGGGCTTTAGCACAAATGCGGGCCGTGATTCTATCGGAAAAACGGGAAGGGACCTACGGGGCAGGATTCTTCTCTTCCGCTCTTCAGAAGGTCAAACAATTTTTTCAGCCTTCGGAGCAGCCCGTACGGATTCAGCCCATCGCTCCTTCCAAGTTACTTCCCTCCTCCGACATTGCCCAACAATTTGCCGAAGCTGCCTATTCTATGTCACCCCCTCCCGTCATTGCAGATTGGCAGTTTCTGTATCAAACTCCGACTCTCAAATTCTATAAACGTGAATCAGTTATTCTTGTGGCGATTCGGGGAACAGCCGATGCCCGTGATGCCGTCGCCGATGCGAATATCCCATTCAATATGCTGCCCACTACAGATCGGTATCGTGATGATAAACAACGCATTGAAAAAGCCCATCAGGAATATCCCAATGATACGTTTGTAGCGGTGGGACATTCCTTGGGAGGTGCTATCATTGATCGTCTCTTAGAAGATGGACTCATTACGGAAGCGATTTCATTTAATGGCGCAGTAGAACCCACCAATTTCCAGAAAGAATCGCCTCTTCATCATCGGATCTATAAAGAATCGGATCCTCTCTATCAGTTAATGGGTCGTCAGGCGAAGAATGTTACCGTACGACCGGGTCGCCAACGTTCCATTGTGGAGAAAATCATATCGGGCGTTCCACTTGGAAAAGCTGTGGCGGAAGCCTATCACCGATTCAAATCCCATAGTATCAAGGGACTCCAGGGTGGTGGTCCAGGAAGTAGTGGAATCCGCCATATCAATCGCGGAATGAAAGGACAAATCGCTCCATTAGCCGTCCAAGTTGCTGAAAATATCATTTCAAACCGTGGGAATCCAGTGGGAATGCTTACTGATCTTGTAACAACTGCTTCGGGTGGATCCGGTGTCGGTAAGAAGTCCCCCAAGGCCAAAGTGGAAAATAAACCCGCAAAGAAAGTTTTGAGTCTCTTGGAGGAACTCAAAGCTGAATTGGCGAAGTCCAAAGAACAAACCGCGAAATACGAAGCCCTCGTTGCAAAACCCGTCATTCCTACCGATATCCCAGAACGCCCCACTGGACCCTCTGCGGTCTCTCCCCGTGTGCGTGAAGGGGTCGCCGTTCCCAAAATGAATCTGGGTTCCACCGAAAAGACCGGAGGACGTTACCGTACCCAGCGAATCAAGGGACTCCGCAACCACGAACTCCGTCTGGAAGCCTCCTGAGTCTTCTTCTTCGCGAAGTAGAAGAAAAGTGGCCACTTGCCGTCCATTCTCTATATAGAGATATCCCTGGAAGTGGCCACAGTAGAAGAATCCATTCAGAGATACTGTCGGATTTATTTATTCGGAATTTCTAACGTAATCGTATCACCGACACGCACATTACTGGGTTTCGGTGCTACGGGAGTCTCTTCATCCGCATACATTTTGGGGGGATCCGTATTGGGAGGTTTATTGTAACGACTGAAGTTCGGTGTGGATGGCGGAGCCCGTAGAAAGAACTCCTGGGTATTGGAATTCTTTTCGTAGGCCTCTACCGCGTGGATCCCGTTGATTTCTTCGGGACGGGTAAAGTCCTTCACATCCGAAAACTTCTTGTTGAATTCATCCACAATACGGGGAGGGATCTGTGGAGAGATTTCGGCCAACCGATCAAACTCCTGTTTCACGTACTTGAGTAACTCCGATGGACCCAGACGTTCATCACGGGGAAGTGACATTTCCAAACTCACGAACCGAAACAGTTTCCCGTACGAATTAGACGATATTTTGTGGGATTCCGCCCGACGGGACCAACCAAAGTAACTCTGAATCGTATTGAGGAGGCTCACGAACAACGCAACCATTCCAATATAGACCGATGCATACTCATCCTCTTTGAAAATCTGTTTGCTGCCAACACTCACGAATCCGTTGATGGCCCCAATGATGATCGTCGGCATATCCAGAAAGATCGTACGGTGACTAAAGAGCCCTTCTGATTTCCGATGCAACCACGCAAACGCCTGGCACTTCTCCGCAATATCCGTGAAATACTGCTCTAACCGACTGGACCACGTGATCTCTTTGTTGATGGCTTCTTCTGACATTCCTCCTACATTCCGGGCAGAAAAAAGATGTGTCACACCACAGAACTCCGGGGGTTTCTTCTTCTTCGCCAAGTAGAAGGAAAGTGGCCACTTCCAGGGATATCTCTATATAGAGAATGGACGGCAACTGGCCACTTTCTACTGACGTTGTTTGAAGAACCGGGACTTTAGAACCACGTGACCTGAACCTGCCCCCCTGCGCCTGCAGATGGTGGTAGATTATCCAGCTGCGACATAAGTGTATAAAATCCTCCGTGGCCACCCCCACCATATCCTGGGCGTGGGGCTTGTGTAGAGAAAACTGCACTGCCGCTTACCAGTGAAACAGTTCCAAACCCACCATAGGGACCACCTCCTGCTCCACAACCCGCACTCCAATTATTACCAAGTGAATCCGTTACGACTGGAGATGCCGAAGACCAATTAATACTGTTATATGGCCAGAGAGTATAATTCATTCCACCAGCACCACCAGGAAGATCTGTTTTACCAAATCCTTGGAACTGGCCATTTGATCCATTCTGACCCCCATTCGCAACATCTCCTGCACCGCCAGAACCATATGTAGAACCAGCTGGTCCATACCCATTTGTACAACCTCCACCTCCACCACAATATCCTGCACCACCATTGGCTCCATCATCATTCTGTTCGGAGGCTGATGTATCACGACCACCCTGTCCGCCACGTACATAGTATGTTTGTTTGACTCCATCCACAGTTAGAGTAATCCAAGTCTCTCCACCATCTCCCCCTGGGCCGCCATCTCCAGCTGTAGGCGGCGACGCCGGTGGTTGATAACCAGCTGTCCCCCCTGCTCCAACAGTAATACTATTAATCACACAACTGGAGTTGAAAGCAAAGGTTTTTGTGAGACGATATCCCGATCCACCACCACCTCCGTGACCGGCAAACCACTGAACACCACCCCACGCGGAGGATGCACCAGAACCACCTCCTCCACCTCCAACGAGAGTAATCTGAAGCGATCGGGCCTGCGCAGGAGCCGATATGTTAGTCTGATTTGATGTATAGTTGTTGTCGGAATAGGGGGCAGCAATAGACGCACTCACCCGCCCATATACATCCACCGTAATAGACGCAGGACGCAACGTGGCCGCCGTACGAATTGCCCCCAGATCCAGTGTCGTAGTTCCTGACACTGTAGAAGCCGTAACGCGATCCCCCATCCCATTCACCACCAGGATTCCCGTAGGGGCGGAGCCAGCCGTAACAGAGGTCAATCGTCCATAGGCATCCGTGGTGAGACTCTGCGGATATGCGTAGGTATTGGCGGTTCCCACGGAGGGTAACGCAATCGTCTTATTCGCATTCGTTCCAGAGATCGTCACACCGTTCCCCTGGGTCAGTGCCACGATTCCCGTATTGGTGATCTGGTTACCCGCTACAGAGATCCCAGAGCCGGCACTTAAAGACGTCAATGGAGATTGACCGGCGGTGGCGCTGGTGATTCGCCC
>JACCDU011236223.1_pt1 | contig 29698 bp, 29 predicted proteins | sample 7446081 | NCBI WGS metagenome assembly JACCDU01 (sample SAMN15323447, study PRJNA562643) | freshwater metagenome | isolation source: river surface water | place: USA:Blue River Watershed | collected 2017-08-17
CTGCGGCTTTTGCGGATCAGGCAAGCCACCGGGGACCCGAAAAATTTCCAATCAAGCAATACCCGAACCGGTCTCCGCGCGCCCTGCGGCTATAATCCCCGCCCATGAACTTGCACAAAACGCTGGCCACCGTCTCTGGCATGACGATGCTCTCGCGCATCACCGGCTTGCTCCGCGAGTTCCTGATCGCCCGCACCTTCGGCGCCTCGGTCTACACCGACGCCTTCTTTGTCGCATTCCGCATTCCCAACCTGCTGCGCCGCCTGTTTGCCGAAGGCGCGTTTTCACAGGCCTTCGTGCCCATCCTCGCCGAGTACAAGAACCAACGCGGGAACCGCGCGACCCGCGTGCTGGCCGACCATGTCGCGACGGTGCTGTTCTGGGCGCTGCTGGCGACCTCGATTGCCGGCATCGTGTTCGCGCCGGCCATTGTGCTACTGATGGCCAGTGGCTTTGCATCCGACCCGGTCGCCATGTCGCTGTCGGTGTCGATGACGCGCATCATGTTTCCCTACATTCTGTTCATGTCGCTCGTTGCGCTGGCCGGCGGCATCCTGAACACCTGGTGTGAATTCCGCGTGCCGGCATTCACGCCGGTATTACTGAACCTGTCCTTCATCGCTGCCGCGCTGCTGCTGGCGCCGCAGTTGGCGCAGCCGGTCTATGCACTGGCGATTGCGGTGATCGTCGGCGGCATGCTGCAGCTGGCGCTGCAAGTGCCGGCGCTGCGCAAGGTGGGCATGCTGCCGCGTATCAGCCTCAATCCTTTCCGTGCGTTGTCGGATGAAGGCGTGCGCCGGGTGCTGAAGCAGATGCTGCCCGCGACCTTCGCGGTGTCGGCTGCGCAGATCAGCCTGATCATCAACACCAACATTGCATCGCACCTGACGGATGGCAGCGTGTCGTGGCTATCGTATGCGGACCGATTGATGGAGTTGCCGACCGGCCTGCTCGGCGTCGCGCTCGGCACTATTCTGCTGCCCAGCCTGTCCAAAGCCCATGCCGTGGGCGATACGGCCGAATATTCATCGCTGCTGGACTGGGGGCTGCGGCTGACTTTCCTGCTGGCGGCGCCGGCCGCGATCGCGCTGATGGTGCTGTCGGAGCCGATCACGACTACCCTCTTCCATTACGGGAAATTCGATCCGCTGTCGGTGACAATGACGGCGCGCGCACTGGTCGCCTATGGCGTCGGATTGATGGGACTCATCCTGGTCAAGATCCTCGCGCCCGGTTTTTACGCGAAGCAGGACATCCGCACGCCGGTGAAAATCGGCGTCGGCGTGCTGATCGCCACGCAGCTGATGAACCTCGTGTTCGTGCCATGGATCGCCCATGCGGGGCTAGCGCTGTCGATCGGCTTGGGTGCCACGCTGAACGCAGCCTTCCTTTACGTTATGCTGCGCAAGAAGGCAATCTACCGACCCGGACGCGGGTGGCTGCTGTTCTTTGTGCAGCTGGCAGGCGCACTGCTGCTGCTGGCTGGAATCGGCCTGTGGGCGGGTAGCCATTTTGACTGGATCGCGCTGCGCGAAACGCCATGGCTGCGGGTGGCGGCACTGGGCGGCGTGATTATCACGTGCGGTATCGTGTACTTCGGTGCGCTGTGGGCGATGGGCTTCCGCTTCCGTGACTTCCGGCGCGAGTCGCATTGAGCAGTCCTGAGAAGCAGTCACCCCAAGCAGTCACACCAGGCAGCAGCAGGCAGTCAGCAAGGCAGTCAAGACAACAGCAGTCAACACTGAGCTATACCGAGCAATAACAGTCAATACCAGGCAATACCGGTTTTTACCGATGGCGCAGTCGATCACACATTGAGACAGCGGCAGGGACAATGACACGGCGATGATCAAGGCCCTCGATTATTTTGCATCCCTGGTACAGGATGATGAACAGATACCGCTGTTCGAAGCGGCTCTGAGCATCGCGCAAGACGATGATCCCACGCTGGACCTGACCGCCTGCCAGCTCGAGATCGACAAGATGGCCGCACGCCTGAAACGGCGCTTGCCGGCCGACATAGCGCAGATACCGAAGCTGCGCCTGCTGAACAACTACTTCTATCAGGAGCTGGGCTTCGCCGGCAACCTGAACGATTACTACAACCCCGACAACAGCTATCTGCACAAGGTGCTGGCCACGCGGCGCGGGATACCGATCTCGCTGGCAATCATCTACATCGAGCTGGCGCAGCAGATCGGGCTGGACGTGAAGGGCATCTCCTTCCCCGGCCACTTCCTGATGAAGATCTCGGTCAAGAGCGGCGACATCATTCTCGACCCCTTCAATGGGGCCAGCCTGTCGCGGGAAGATATCGAGGAAAGGCTGGAGCCGTATTTCATCCATGGCCGCAGCGCCAGCGATCCGCCGCTGGCCAGTTATCTGGCCGACGCCACGCCTCGGCAAATCCTGGTGCGCATGCTGCGCAACCTGAAGGCGCTGTTTGCCGAGCATCCGCACTGGAAGGAATTCCTGAACGTGCAGCAGCGGCTGGTAATCCTGCTGCCGGAAGAAATCAGCGAAAGGCGCGACCGCGGCCTCGCGTATGCAAGCCTCGATTGTCCGCAAGCCGCGTTGCAGGACCTGGAGGCCTATCTGGAACGCTGCCCGCGCGCCAGCGATGCCGAGTCGCTGCGTGCACGCCTGCCCGAGTTGCGGGCGGCGACCCGCAAGCTGAATTGAGCAGGGCCGGCAGGCGCCTGCGATGACAATGATCACGCGCCTTTCGCGCGTGCCTCGATCTCTTCCCAGCGCTGCAGTGCCATCATCAGCGCGTCATCAATGTCTGCAAAGCGCTGGTTCAGGCGCTGCACCTCGCCCGGTTCCTTGCGATACAAATCAGGATCGGCGAGCCGCGCCGATATGCTCGCCTGCTCGGTCTCGAGATCGGCAATCTGTTGCGGCAGCTGTTCGAGTTCGCGCTGCTCCTTGAAGCTGAGCTTTTTCGGCTTCGTCGCTGCAGCGGCCGGTGCAGCAGCGATGGTGTCCGCCTTCCCTGCCTTGTCGCTGACTGCCTTATCGCTGACTGCCTTGTCAGGCCTCGGCGCAGGCTTGTCCGCCCCGACATCAGGCAAGGGCTTGCGCACGCGCTCCCAGTCGCTGTAGCCGCCGACATATTCACGCCATTCGCCGCCGCCTTCGGCAACGATCACCTGCGTGACCACGTTATCGAGGAAGGTACGGTCGTGACTCACCAGGAATACCGTTCCCTGGTAATCCTCCAGCAATTGCTCGAGCAATTCCAGCGTATCGATATCGAGGTCATTGGTCGGCTCATCCAGCACCAGCACATTCGCCGGTTTCGCGAACAGACGCGCCAGCAGCAAGCGGTTGCGCTCACCGCCGGACAAGGACTTGACCGGAGAACGCGCACGTTCGGGGGCGAACAGGAAATCTCCCAGATACGTCATCACATGCTTGCGCTGGCCATTGATCTCGACCCAGTCGCTGCCGGGCGCTATCGTGTCCGACAGTGTCGCGTCATCATTCAATTGCTCGCGCATCTGGTCGAAGTACGCGACCTGCAGCTTGCTGCCCTGGCGAACGGTACCGCTGTCGGGCGCAATCTCGCCGAGGATGAGTTTCAGCAGCGTGGTCTTGCCGGCGCCATTGACGCCGATCAGGCCGACCTTGTCGCCGCGCATCAGCGTTGCGCTGAAGTTACGCACGATTGCGCGCCCTTCATACGCCTTGTTCACATCGATCAGTTCCGCGACGATCTTGCCGGAACGTTCGCCGGCAGCGACTTCCATTTTCACCTGGCCCTGCTGCTCGCGGCGGCGCGAGCGTTCCTCGCGCAGCGCTTCCAGCCGTCGCACGCGACCTTCATTGCGCGTGCGACGCGCCTCCACGCCCTTGCGTATCCAGACTTCTTCCTGCGCGAGCACCTTGTCGAACTTCGCATTCTCGATCGCTTCCACCGCCAGCTGGTCGGCCTTGCGTACCTGATACGCGCTGAAATTGCCCGGGTAGGACAGGATGCGGCCACGGTCCAGTTCGACGATACGGGTTGCGATGTTGTCGAGGAAGCTGCGGTCGTGCGTGATGAACAGCAGGCTGCCACGGAATTCGCGCAGCAAGCCCTCCAGCCACGCAATCGACGAAAAATCGAGATGGTTGGTCGGCTCGTCCAGCACCAGCACATCAGGCGCAGCCACCAGCGCACGCGCCAGTGCGACTCGCTTTTTCATGCCCCCCGACAGCGTGCTGATGATGCGCTGGCCATCGAGGCTCAGGCGCTGCAAGGTGGTCTCGACCCGGTTAGACAGATTCCAGCCGTCGACCACATCGAGCTGCGCCTGCACTTGATGCATGCGCTCCATCAGCGTCGCATCATCGCCGCTGCCCATGCGGGATGCGAGACTGTCGTACTCGGTCAACAAGGCCTGGATGTCGGCCACACCAGCGGCCACCGCATCAAAAATCGATGAGCTTGCATCGAAAGCCGGTTCCTGCTCGACATACGCAATCCGCAATCCCTGCTGCATTACCAGCTGCCCGTCATCCAGCTTGCCCTGCCCCGCAATCACCTTCAGCAACGAGGACTTGCCGGTGCCGTTACGGCCAATCAGACCGACCCGTTCGCCCGCCTCCAGCGACAGTTCGGCATGGTCGAGCAAGGCCACATGGCCAAACGCGAGCTGGGCATCGGAGAGAGAGAGGACTGCCATGACAATCAGACGTGGAGCGCACGAAGCGCAGTAGACGGGAACAAGGGCTCTATTCTACCGACCGGCCGCTGGCGATGCTGCAATTCGACACCAAACGCAGGCAACACCGGCTGCACAGGGGTGAAGCGCGATGTACCTGCAAGGTGCTGGGCTATAATCCGCTCCGTGCCATACTGCAAAACAGGCACCAGCGTCTCGCCGTAGTTCAATGGATAGAACGAGTGCCTCCTAAGCGCTAGATACAGGTTCGATTCCTGTCGGCGGGACCATGCACCAGACCGGCTGTCGCATTGATCCCGTCAACTCGCGAAGAAAGGCTGCCGTGAACCGAGCCGCGAATCGTGCTGTGTATGCCGGCACCATCTTCTCCAGTGCCTTCCTGCTGTTTCTTGTACAGCCCATCGTCTCCAAGCATATCCTGCCGTGGTTCGGCGGCTCCGCCGCCGTGTGGGCGACTTGCCTGGTGTTTTTCCAGACGCTGCTGTTGCTTGGTTATGCGTACGCGGATGTCGTGAGCCGGCGGCTGGCACCGAAGACGCAGGTCAGTTTGCATGGTTTGCTGCTGATCATCAGCCTCGCCAGCTTGCCGGTACTGGCCGGCGATGCATGGAAACCGGCAGGCGATGAAGACCCGAGCCGCTACATCCTGCTGCTGCTCGCAGCGACCGTCGGCTTGCCTTATCTGATGCTGTCCACCACCGGCCCGCTGATTCAGTCGTGGGCAGCGCGCAGTGGCGACAGCGTGCGCGTGTATCGCCTGTACTCGCTGTCCAATCTTGCTTCGCTGTTTGCATTGATCAGCTATCCATTCCTGATCGAGCCGCGCCTTCCATTGCAGGGGCAATCATCGATCTGGTCGGCTATTTATGCCGGCTTCGTCGTGCTGTGCATCGTGTCGGGCTTGCTGCTGTTGCGCAGCGCCGGGCTGTTACGCGGCATCGCGGCGAATGATGATGCATTCGACACCGCCATGTCTCCCAGTGCGTCTGTCACTACCGCCGGCGCTGCTGGCGCTGCCGGTGCTGTCAGTGCTGCCGGCACTGCAGGCACCGCTGACACTGGCTTCACCGCTGCAGCACCTTCCATCGGTACGCAAGTTCTGTGGGTCGCACTGGCGGCACTCGGTTCATGGCAGCTGCTGGCCGTCACCAACCACCTGACGCAAAACATCGCTGCGATTCCGTTCCTGTGGCTGCTGCCGCTGGTGATCTATCTGTTCAGCTTTGTGCTGTGCTTCGAGAGTGATCGCTGGTACCGGCGCCAGCTGTTCTCCTTACCGGTGTTTGCGCTGTTGTTTGCCTGCGCGTACGGGCTGGCCGACAACAAGATCGGTCTGAACCTGAAGATTGCATTGCCGCTGTACTGCGCCGGCTTGTTTGCGACCTGCATGTTTCTGCATGGCGAACTGGCGGCACTGCGACCCGCACCCCGGCACCTGACGCGCTTCTATCTGGCGCTGTCTTTCGGCGGCGCACTGGGCGGCATTCTGGTCGGTATCGGCGCGCCCAAGCTGCTGCCGGCGTATTACGAGCTGGGCATCGGCTATGTACTGGTCGCGCTGCTGGCAGCGATCGTGTTCCGGCCGTCGCGCCTGATGATCGCATCATCGCTGCTGCTGTGCGTGGCATGTGCGATCTTCCTCGGTCAGCAAGTGGCGACCGACCTGAAATCGGCGCGTCTGCTGGAGCGCAATTTTTATGGACGACTACTGACGCGCGACGTCGGTAATGACAGCATCCACATTCGTCGCCTCACGCATGGCGCGATCCTGCACGGCGAGGAATACCTGGACGGGCCCAATCGCCACAAGCCAACCACGTATTACGGCATCTCCTCCGGTATTGGCCGGCTGCTGACTGCGACTGCGATGAACGAAGCACGCCACATCGGTGTGATCGGACTGGGCACCGGCACGCTGGCAGCATATGGCGAGGCGGGCGATCGTTTCCGCTTCTATGAACTGGACCCGGCCGTGATCCGGGTTGCGCGCGAGGAGTTCAGCTACCTGCGCTCAACGGCAGCTGCGGTGGACGTGGTGCTGGGTGATGCGCGGCTGAATCTCGAGCGTGAAAGGCCGAATGGCTTTGATGTGCTGGTGATCGATGCGTTTTCCGGCGATGCGATCCCGGTGCACCTGATCACGCGCGAAGCCTTGCGCGTGTATCGCAGTCACATGAAGCCCGATGGCGTGATCGCATTTCATGTATCGAACCGCTACCTGTCACTGGCGCCGGTGGTGCAAAAGCTGGCCGAGGATCAGGGACTGCATGCGGTGCTGGTCGCCGACGCACCGCAGGCGCCGCTGCTGAAAACGGACTGGGTGTTGGTGGCCGCCAATGAACGCATGTTTGCAAAACCCGCCATTGCCGACGCTGCGAGCATGCCGGAGATTATCCCCGGCCTGCGTACCTGGACCGACGATGCCAACGACCTGTTCAAGATCCTGAAATAAAGGTCGGTTGCATCAGCTCGGATGCACGCACACGCGGTCGCGGCCGCAGCGCTTGGCTTCATACAATGCGTGGTCGGCGGCAGCAATCAGATCATCCGGCGTGTGGATGCTGGCAGCGACGGTCGCCACGCCGATGCTGACCCGATAACTGATCGCATGCTCGCCGGCACGCACGGCTTGCTTCGCAACATTGGCGCGAATACGCTCGGCAATCTGGCGCCCCATCGTTTCATCGGTGGAGGGCAGCAGCACGGCAAACTCTTCGCCCCCCAGCCGCGCGACGACATCGATGCTGCGCACGCTGCGCAACATCACCTCGGCAAGGTTGCGTATCACCTGATCTCCGACCGGATGACCGTAGGTGTCATTGACCTGCTTGAAATGATCGATATCGACCAGCAGCAGCGCAATGTCCCGCGGCTTGCGCTGGTAACGCGCCAGTTCCATGCCCGCCGCTTCATGAAATGCGCGGCGGTTCGCCACCCCGGTCAATTGATCAGACGTTGCCTGGCGCAGCAGCGATTCCATGCTCTCGCGATGGTCTGATATATCGCGCACGATCAGATTGAATGATGCGGGCTGCGCGCCCGGCTCGCTGGCGGTGATCAGCGTATGCCCCCAGAAGTGGGTGCCGTCGCTGCGGTGCATCCATCCTTCCGCAAAGCTGAGGCCGGTGTGCCTGACTTCCTCCAGACGATCGACCATGCGATCCGTCGTGATCGCATCCGGTGGGAACAGGATCGCATAGAGCTGCCCCACATAGCGCTCGGCGCCGGAGACAACGCCGGATTCTGCAACCGACTTGTGACCAAAAAGTGTGGCCATGTCGGCATTCCAGTCGGTGATGCAGCCATTCACATCCAGCCGCACCAGCGCATGGCGGCTGACACCGGCCATCATCGCGTTGATCCATGCATCCTGCTTGTTCAACAAGATTTCGCGGCGTAAGTCGACCGAGATGTCTTCCACACTCGCCATCACGGTGTCGGCGGCGACCTTGACCACGGTCAGCGCGTAATGGACGGGCTCGCCGTGACCCCGTACACCGTTGGGCAATGCAATGCGGTGTGACTTCAGCAGCGTGCCCGCCGGCGGCGTGAAAGCGGCCGCCAGCCGCGGCAGGTCAGGCACGTAAGGATCCAGCGTGATGAACAGGTTGTCGAGGAAATCGCCCTGCTTTGCCAGCGGCATCAGCAGATTGACCGCCACCGGATTGATCAGCTGCACCTCACCCTGGAGATTGGTCTGCACCAGCCCGATCGCGGACTGGTACAGGTACTCCATCAGGTGTTCATAGCGGGGCTGATCGCCGGCGGTCATGCAGTGATCTCACCCAGTCGCTCGATCAGCAAGTAGCTGGTCGGCGACGACGGCTGGTGCAGCAGACGCATCTTTACCCGGGTCTTGCTGGCGCGGAAAGCGAGCACGTAATCCATCGTCGCATCCAGCGCTTCCTTGCTGTCGACCGCACGCAGGAAACGATCCGCCACCATCCCGTTGTCCATGCAGCGTGCAATCTCTTCGAAGAACTTGCGGCCGATGACTTCGGCCGGCGCAAAGCCCGCCTGGCTGACTTCGTAGTGGTTGTAGCGACGGGCGCGGCCCTCTCGGTCCATGCCGATCACGCCATACGGCAGCTGATCGAGCTCCGCATCACTGGCCTGATCCAGCCAGGCATGCAAGGCATCGACCGTGAAATCCATGGTTTGCGTGTTCATCAGTTCACTTTCGGCTCTGGGCGCAACACCGGCAAATTCGCTTGCACGATGACGCGCGGGCTGTGGGCCATATAAGTATAAACTCTACAGTCGCTTTATGAACTGGCGAGGCAAAGCTTGCAGCCGAACGCGTTGCACTGGATATAAAAATGAAAACGCCCCGTCGGCATCACTCGACGGGGCGCGGATCAGGCTACGGCATCACGCAGAGACCCGGGGGCCAGCCCGGCCTCGATCTGGCGTTGAACCAGTCCTTACTTGCACAGTGCCTTGATGAGTTCGTCGTCGGTGCTGCCGGCTTTCACGCTCGTCAGTCGCAGTGGCGTCTGCATGTCACCGACCAGCGCTCCCTGGCCATCCTTGCCGGCGTAACGCAACACCTGCTCGGCGCCGGCCTTGCGGCTCGCGCAATCGATGGTGGTCAGCGTTTTTTCGGACGCGTAGTCCTTCCCTTCGAGGCTGGTCAGCGGCTTCGCGAAATTGGTCAGGGTCCACAGCTTCACGCGCCCCTGCTCGTTCGCGACGAACACATTCTCATACAGCTCGTCGGCATCGGCCCGCTTCTGGTACGCCACCCAGGCTGCGTGTGCAGGCGAGACGCTGGTAAGTACCAGTGCTGCGCCCGTGATGTTGGCAATAAGGTGCTTCAAGATCTGCCGCCTCAGTTCAGCTTGCGCGGCTTGCCGAAGTTGCCTTCCTTCGGAAACAGGAAGGTGGTCTTGCTTGGGCCCATGCCCACGATCTGCACCATGGCCGGCTTATCCGTGATCGAGCCATCGTAATGGACCGCGCCGGCCGGGTGGAACATGTAGCTGCCGACTTTCAGCGGCGTGGTCGATTGCGGATCCCAGCTGTCATCGGTACCGGCATTCCAGGTGCCTTCGACGACGATGATGTGACGGTCTTCGCCATGGAAATGCGGCGCACTCATCACGCCGGCCGGGAAGAAGGCGCGGATCACATACATGCCCGGTTGCGACGGGTCGCCATGAATGACCGCGACCCTGGCACCGGCACCGGCGTCTTTCCAGACGATTTTCTCAGGCGGCACAATGATGAAGTCATTGTCGCTGTTGGCCGAATGGCTGGGTGAGATCGCGAGCACGGACGCAAGGACCGACGCAGCGGCGAGGAAACGGAATCCGGTTTTCATAAGGGGACCTTTGGGAAATCAGTAAGGCAATCGAGACCGTCAAGCATGCAGTATCGGAATTATCACCGATAATCATTGCCACGGCGACATCGCATGATCGCCCCATCCATCCCACCTTTTGACGGAGACAAGACATGAAGCTCGTACGCTATGGCCGGCCCGGCCGCGAAAAGCCCGGACTGATCGATGCCGATGGCAAGTTGCGCGACCTGTCGGGCATCATTGATGACATCACGCCGGCGCAGCTGTCGGACAAGGCGCTGGCAAAACTGGCACGCATCAAGCCGGCCAGCCTGCCCGCGGTGCGTGGCAAGCCGCGCTTCGGTGTGCCGGTCAATGGCGTCGGCAAGTTCCTGGCCATCGGCCTCAATTATTCGGACCACGCGGCCGAATCGAACATGCCGATACCGAAGGAACCGATCCTGTTCACGAAGGCGATCACGTCGCTGTCGGGCCCGGATGATGACGTGATGCAGCCGAAAGATTCGACCAAGATGGATTGGGAAGTCGAGCTGGGCGTCGTGATCGGCACGCGTGCGCATCATGTCAGTGAACGGCAGGCGCTTGCGCACGTGGCCGGCTATTGCATCGTCAATGATGTATCGGAGCGCGCGTTCCAGCTTGAACGCGGCGGCAGCTGGGATAAAGGCAAGGGTTGCGATGGCTTCGGTCCGGTCGGTCCGTGGCTGGTCACACGCGATGAGATCGCAAACCCGCAGCGCCTGAACATGTGGCTGGATGTGAACGGCGTGCGCCGCCAGACCGGCAACACGAAGACGATGATTTTTTCGGTGGCGAAGATCATCAGCTATGTGTCGCGCTTCATCACGCTGATGCCGGGCGATGTGATCGCGACCGGCACGCCCCCGGGCGTCGGCATGGGCATGAAGCCACAGCAATTCCTGTCACCGGGTGACGAGATGCACTTGGGTATCGACGGCCTGGGTGAGCAGCGACAGAAAGTGATTCGCTTCAAAAAAACCTGAGCAGAGACGACGCGAATACGCGAAGCGAACCATGGCTGTTTGCAGGCGGTCCGGGCTCACCGGGCCGCGATTGAAGCGCACACCCGTGTACTGCGTTGTAACGAAGCGGGATGCCCGGCGATGGTCCGGCATCCCGTTGTCTTATTCCGCGTCTGGCTGCTTCGATGGCGAGGCATCGATGAAGGCCGGCAGCTGCAGGCAGGCGTCGTTGATGCGCACGACGGTCGGCATCGCCGACAGGTCACAGTGCATTCGCTGCGCATTCGCGACCTGCGGTACCAGCAGGCAATCGGCCAGTGACGGCACATCGCCGTAGCAGAAACGGCCGACGCGATGGTCGGTGGACAGCACCTGCTCGACGGCTGCCAGTCCCTGCTCGCACCAGTGCCGGTACCAGCGATTCTTGTCGTCCTCGGACAGTTTCATCTCACCGGTCAGGTAGCGCAGGATGCGCAGGTTATTGATCGGATGGATGTCGCAGGCAATCGACAGCGCGACACTGCGCAGCCAGGCACGATCCCGTGGATCTCCGGGCAGCAGTGCCGGCTCCGGATATTGCTCTTCCAGGTACTCGATGATGGCCAGTGATTGCGTGATCACCGCGCCGTCATCGAGCTGCAGCGACGGCACCAGCGCATCCGGGTTCAGCTGCCGATACTCCGGCGTCAGCTGCTCGCCGCCGTCGCGCAGCAGATGAACCGGGACGATGTCGTACGAGAGACCTTTCAGGTTCAATGCGATACGCACGCGATAGGACGCGGAGCTGCGGAAGTAACTGTAGATTTTCATGGCGGGTAATAAAGGCGTGAAGTTCCAGATTCAGCCACCAAGATAAGCAGCCATCACCCTGCCATCCTGCAGCAAGACCGGGGCGCTGTCGCTGAACGCGATGCGCCCGCTCTCCATCACATACCCCCGATCCGCGACCGACAAGGCCTGGCGTACGTTCTGCTCGACCAGCAGGATGGTCACGCCCTGGGCGGCAATATCGCGGATCACCTCGAAGATGCGCTCGACCATGATCGGCGACAGGCCCATCGACGGCTCATCGAGCAGCAGCAGCTTGGGCTGGCTCATCAATGCGCGCGCCATGGCGAGCATTTGCTGCTCTCCGCCGGACAAGGTGCCGGCCAGCTGCGCATCGCGCTCTTTCAGGCGCGGGAAAATGCCGAACCAGCGCTCGATATCGGCATCGACCTGCGCCGCGTCATCGCGCACATAGGCGCCCATCTGCAGGTTCTCGCGTATCGTCATCCGCGCAAACACGCCCCGACCTTCGGGTACCATCGCAAGCCCGCGGCCGGGTAATGCATGCGCCGGCACGGTATCGATCGCACGGCCGTCGAAGCGCACCTGCCCGTTGCGCCGTGCGCGCGGCAAGGTACCGGTAATGGCCTTCAGCGTCGTGGTCTTGCCAGCACCATTGGCGCCGATCAGCGTGACCACCTCGCCCGCATGCACATCAAAGTCAATGCCACGCACCGCCTCGATGCCGCCGAACGCCACCGACAAACCACGGACTTCCAGCAAAGGCAGGCCCGCACTCATGCCACCTCCTTGCCGAGGTAAGCGGCGATCACGGCCGGGTCTTTTTTCACTGCGTCGGCGCTGCCATCGGCAATCACCTTGCCGTAGTCAAGTACGGTGATGCGGTCGCACAGGCCCATCACCAGTTTCACGTCATGCTCGATCAGCAGGATCGTGGTGCCGTTGTCGCGAATGCGGACCAGCAGCTCGCGCAAGGCTTCCTTCTCGGTCGCATTCATGCCGGCGGCCGGCTCATCCAGCGCCAGCAGCAAGGGTTCGGTCGCCAGTGCGCGTGCGATTTCCAGTCGGCGCTGGTCGCCGTACGACAGCGTGCGCGCGGTGCGGTGCGCGAGCGATGCAATACCAACGAAGTCCAGCAACTGCGTTGCCTTCTGCATGATCTGCGCTTCTTCATCGCGCGCTGCACGGTGACGCAGGATCGCCCCCAGCACGCCTTGTCGCGTGCGCAGATGACGCCCGACCATCACGTTCTCCAGTGCGCTCATGTCGCCGAACAGGCGGATGTTCTGGAACGTACGCGCAATGCCGGCCTGCGCGACGCGATGCGGGGCAGACGGTGAATACGCACGACCATCGAGCATGAACTCGCCGCCATCGGGTTGATAGAGCCCGGTGATCACATTGAAGCAGGTGGTCTTGCCGGCGCCATTCGGCCCGATCAAGCCGTGAATGTGGCCGCGCTCAACCGCGAGGCTCACCGCGGACAATGCCTGCAGTCCGCCAAAGCGCTTGGAGGCTGCGGTCACGGACAACAGCGTGCTCATGCGCGACTCCCGCTGGCGCTGGTGGCCGCACCGGTGGTCACACGGTCGGCAGCACCATCGCCCGCCTTGCCGTTGATGCCATCCACCGACGGCATCAACCGGTCTTCACGACGCGGCGACGGCCACAGGCCCGACGGTCGCGCGAGCATGATCAGCACCAGCGCCAGGCCATACAGCAACTGACGCAGCACTTCGGCCTCTATCCAGATACTGCCGAACAAGGCCATCTGTACCGGCTCCACCGTGTGCCGCAGGATCTCGGGCAAGGCGGCCAGCAGCAGCGCGCCCAGCACCACGCCCGGGATATGACCTATGCCGCCCAGCACCACCATCGCGAGCACTGCGATCGACTCCATCAGCGAGAATGATTCGGGCGACACGAAGCCCTGGAACGCGCCGAACATCGCGCCGGCCACCCCGCCGAAGCTGGCGCCCATTGCAAAGGCCAGTAGCTTCATGTTGCGTACATTGATGCCCATCGCCTTGGCAGCAATTTCATCTTCACGGATCGCGATCCACGCACGGCCGAGGCGTGAATGCTGCAAGCGGTTCGAACAGAACACGGTCGCCACGCACAGCAACAGGAAAAGGAAGTAATAGGCATTCACCGACGGCATCGCAAAACCAGCCACCTGCACGATGCCCCCGGAGCCGGGTTCACCAGCCAGCGACACCCCTCCTATGCGGACCGGGTCGATCAGGTTGATGCCTTGCGGACCATTCGTGATGTTGACCGGCCCGTTCAGATTGTTCATGAAGATACGGATGATCTCGCCAAAGCCCAGCGTGACGATTGCCAGATAATCACCACGCAGCTTCAGAGTGGGCGCGCCGAGCAGCGCGCCGGCAATGCCGGCCACGGCGGCCGCAATCGGCACGATCAGCCACACCGACAAATGAATGCCGCCGCTCGCAATATCCTGCCCCGCCAACTGCAGCAGCCACGCGCCGGCGGCCGGGTATTCGAGCTGCAGCGATTCAATGACCGCCGCAAACTGCGGCGACGCCAGCAAGCCGGCGAGATAGGCACCGATCGCAAAAAAGGCGATGTAACCGAGGTCGAGCAAGCCGGCAAAACCGACGACGATGTTCAGGCCCAGCGCCAGCATGATGTACAGCAGCGCGATATCGGCGATGCGCACCCATGAATTACCGAACGGCGCCGCGACAAACGGAAAGGCCAGCACCAGCAGCGTCAACAGCAGCGGCATGATCCAGCGGCGCTTGTCGTGATGCGAGACGCCCGTGTATCCGGTCTGTTGGTGAGAGTGCGATTGGCTCATCGGCTTGCGGCAGTGTTACGAACGATCGGCGACGCGCTCACCCATCAATCCGGACGGACGCAGCGTGAGCACCAGAATCAGCACGATGAACGCGAAGATGTCCTGATAGTGACTGCCGAGCACCCCGGCCGTCAGGTCGCCGATGTATCCGGCGCCGAGGCTTTCGATCAGGCCCAGCAGTATGCCGCCCAGCATCGCGCCATAGATGTTGCCAATGCCGCCCAGCACCGCTGCAGAGAAGGCTTTCAGGCCGGGCACGAAGCCCATCGCAAATTGCGCCGATGCGTAATTCGCAGCCCACATCACGCCGGCCACCGCTGCCAGTGCAGCACCGATCGCAAAGGTGAACACGATCACGCGGTTGGCATCGACCCCCATCAGTGCGGCGACCCGCGGATTCTCGGCCACCGCGCGCATCGCGCGGCCCATGCGCGTGCGTTCCACCAGCAGCACCAGCGCCAACATCGCAATCGCCGCGAGGACCAGCAGCAGTACCTGGGTCGGTGTGATCAATGCGCCGGCCACATGCAAGGGCTCGGTCGAGAGCACCTGCGGGAATGGCAAGGGGTTGCGGCCCCACAGCATCATCGCGAAGGTTTGCAGCAAGATGGATACACCGATTGCGGTGATCAGCGGCGCCAGGCGCGGCGCATCACGCAGCCGACGATACGCAATGCGCTCGATCAGTACACTGACGATCACGCAGACCGGCACTGCACCGGCGATCGCGATCAGCAATTGCACGATACCCGGCAGGTCGGGCGCGACCTTCTGCAGCCATTGCAGCAGGGTCCAGCTGGTCATTGCGCCGATCATCAGGATTTCGCCGTGCGCGAAATTGATCAGGTTCAGCACGCCATAGACCATCGTGTAGCCCAGCGCCACCAGCGCATACATGCTGCCGAGGACCAGGCCGTTGATCAGTTGCTGGACGAGGATATCCATACGCGGGCTGCACTCGGTCAGCGCAGCGCTGCCAGCCCCTTGGGCAGCGGGAAGGTCACGTGCTCCTCCACACCCTCGAGCGCGCGCACGCTCGCAGCGCCGAGCAGCTTGAGCCGCTCGATCACTTGCTGCACCAGCACCTCGGGTGCGGACGCGCCGGCGGTCACGCCGATACGCGTTACCCCATCCAGCCACGCGGGATCGATCTGCCCCGCGTGGTCAACCATGTACGCAGTCGCGCCGTGATTGGCGGCGACTTCGCGCAGGCGATTCGAATTCGAGCTGTTCGGGCTGCCAACCACGATCACCAGCTCGACCTGCGGCGCCATGAACTTCACCGCCTGCTGGCGGTTGGTGGTCGCGTAGCAGATGTCGCCTTTCTTTGGTTCGGCGATGCCGGGGAAGCGCCGCTTCAGCGCGGCGATGATCTCGATCGTGTCATCCACCGACAGCGTGGTTTGCGTCACGTAGGCCAGGTTGTCCGGCGATTTGACGCTCAGCTGCTCGACATCCGCCACCGTTTCGACCAGGTACATGCCGCCATTGCTCTGGCCCATCGTGCCCTCGACTTCCGGATGACCCTGATGGCCGATCATGATGATTTCGCGGCCCTCGTCGCGCATCTTCGCGACCTCCACATGCACCTTGGTCACCAGGGGGCAGGTGGCATCGAACACTTTCAGTCCACGCCCCTCGGCCTCGGCCTTCACTGCGCGCGACACGCCATGCGCGGAAAACACCAGGTGACTGCCAGCCGGCACATCATCGAGGTCTTCGATGAAGATCGCGCCCTTGTCGCGCAAGTCGGCAACCACATACGCGTTGTGCACGATCTCGTGCCGTACGTACACCGGCGCGCCGAATTGCGCGAGTGCGCGCTCGACGATCTCGATCGCGCGATCGACGCCGGCGCAGAAGCCGCGCGGCTGGGCTAACAGGATTTCCTTGGTCATGGCTTTGCTCGCTCGCTGTTGGCCGTGCGTTACAGCACGCCGATGATGTGAACTTCAAAGTGCACCGCCTGGCCTGCGAGCGGATGGTTGAAATCGAACAGCGCATCGCGCTCGCCCATCTCCAGCAGCACGCCGGCAAACTTGCCGCCGCCCGGTGCATTGAAATCGACCAGGTCACCCACCGCATATTCCTCGTCAGCGTCGGAATTCTCGCGCAGCGTTGCCAGCGACACCCGCTGCAGCAGCTCGGGATTGCGCGGGCCGAATGCGGTGCCGGCTTCCAGCTCGAAGGTCTGGTGCGTGCCTTCGGGCAGGCCCAGCAGGCAAGCTTCGAGCGCGGGCGCCAGCTGGCCGGCACCCAGTTGCAGCGTCGCCGGATTGTCGTCGAAGGTGGTCACGATCGCGCGGCCGTCGGCAGCCGACAGCCGGTAATGCAGCGTCAGGAAAGCGCCTTCGGCGACGACGGGGTGTGGCAAATTCGACATAAAACCTGCGTTTGAATAAGGACTGCGTATTGTAAGCCAGCCAGTGGCCGCCGCTGGCGCACTTCATCGCATGGCGGGCGCTAGATTCAGGCTTTTTCATCACCACCCGACGTGACGGAGGCTCGACCATGCGCATCACTGACTTGCCCCTGGCGCTGCGGCCACGCGAACGTTTGCTAGCCAACGGGTCCGGCGCATTGTCGGATGCGGAGTTGATCGCGATCTTGCTGCGAACCGGGACCGGGGCACGGAAGAGCCGGTGCAGCAGCAACGGCAGCGGCGGCAGTGACCGTCAGGGCCAGAGCGCAATCGAACTGGCGCAGTCATTGCTCGATCGCTTCGGCTCGGTCGGTGCGCTGCTGCGCGCGGAACCGGATGAACTGCAGGGCATCCACGGACTCGGGCAGACCAAGCGCGCAACGCTGTTGTGCGTGAACGCGCTACTGTCGCGCGCACTGGAGGGGGAGCTGCAGCACGCATGCGTGCTCGATTCCACGCCGGCGGTGCGGCGTTATCTGCGGCACCGCGTCGCATGGATGAAGACCGAATGCTTCATTGGCCTGTTCGTCGACATGCAGGGGCAGCTGATCGAGGCGGTCGAGCTGGCGACCGGCACGCTGGACCGCGTGAATATCTATCCGCGCGAAGTTATCAGGCTGGCACTACGGCTGAATGCAGCCGGCGTCATCTTTGCGCACAACCATCCGGGCGGCCGCGCGCTGCCGAGTGCGCTGGACAGGGAACTGACCAGCACGCTGAAACAGGCCATGGCCTGTGTCGATATCAAGCTGCTGGATCATCTGATCGTTGCCGGCAACCGAACCTGGTCTTTTCACGAGCACGGCCTGTGCTGAGGGCACCGCACGCGGCACCGGGACGCGATTTTCTTGCAAAAGCGTGGATTGGCGCAGGCAATTGTTAAATATTGTCGCTCGCCGCATGTCACAATTTTTATTCGCAAGTCATTGAATCTTCTTATTTTTTTCTGTACAATCGCGGTCTTTGCCAAATTCTGGATCAACAAGGAGTCTGCTGTGGCACGTGAATGCGAAGTTACCGGGAAGAAGCCGATGGTCGGCAACAATGTCTCCCACGCAAATAACAAGACCAAGCGCCGCTTCCTGCCCAACCTGCAGAACCGCCGTTTCTGGGTTGAGTCGGAAAACCGCTGGGTTCGTCTGACCGTATCGGGTGCGGGCATCCGCATCATCGACAAGCTGGGCATCGACGCGGTGCTGGCCGATATGCGCGCACGTGGCGCGAAAGTTTAATCAGGTTTAATCAAAGGATACCGAGACATGGCAACCAGCAAAGGCCGCGAGAAGATCAAACTGGAGTCGACCGCCGGCACCGGTCACTTCTACACCACCACCAAAAACAAGCGCACGATGCCCGAGAAAATGTCGATCATTAAGTTCGACCCGAAGGCACGCAAGCACGTCGAGTACAAGGAAACCAAGATCAAGTGATCGGTTTCTGACGACACAAAAAAAACCTCGCGACTCAGCGAGGTTTTTTTTCGTCTGCAGCTCTGTGGCATCCCACATCCTGCATTCACGAAGACAGCAGCGATCAAAGCCGCACAGCGTCGGGCCAGCACCATGAAAAAAGCCCCGCGATGCGTGCGCGGGGCTTCTTTGCGAGCAGCCGGCCGGCGCCGGCCTCCACTTACGCGTAGCTGCGCAGGCGCAGCGAGAACTCCTGCAATGAACGGATGCCGGACGCTTCTGCACGCGCGCACCAGTCGCGCAGTTGCAGCAGCAGCTGGTCGCTGCTGGAATGCGAACGTTCCCACAGCGCACCCAGTTCCACGCGCATTTCGTGCATGGTCTTGAGCGACTTGCTGTGCTTGAACAGCTCGGACAGTTGCTGTTGCTGGCCGCTTTCGAGGCTGGTCGGCTCGCGCTGCAGCAGCTTCTTGGCCGACTTCAGGAAACCCGACTCCAGCTTTGCATTCGCGCGCAGGTTGTCGAGCTCTTCACTCCATGCATGACGCAGCGAGCGTGCATATTTCGCGGTCACGTCGTAACGGTTGGCGACGATGGACTGCAGTGTGTCGAGGTCGGCCACCAGCTTCTGGCGATCGAACTTCGGCGCCGGCGCGACCTTCTTCACCTTGGCCAGGCCAAAGAACGACAGGATGGTGATGTACATCCAGCCGATATCGAATTCCCACCACTTGTTCGACAGCTTCGCCGACGTGCCATAGGTGTGGTGGTTGTTATGCAGCTCCTCGCCGCCAATGATGATGCCGATCGGCAGGATGTTGGTCGACGCATCCTTGCAATCGAAATTGCGGTAACCCCAGTAGTGGCCGATGCCATTGATGATGCCCGCCGCTGTGACCGGGATCCAGATCATCTGCACCGCCCACACGGTCAGACCAAGCACGCCGAACAGCGCGACATCGATGATCAGCATCAGCGAAACACCCAGCGCCGAATGCTTGGTGTACAGATTGCGCTCGATCCAATCATCGGGGGTGCCGTGGCCATATTTTTCGATGGTCTCGCGGTTCTTCGATTCGACACGGTACAGCTCGGCACCCTCGAATAGCACGGTTTCGATACCGCGCGTGACCGGGCTGTGCGGATCGTCGACAGTCTCGCACTTCGCGTGATGCTTGCGGTGGATCGCGGCCCACTCCTTGGTGACCATGCCGGTCGTCAGCCACAGCCAGAAACGGAAGAAGTGGCTCGGGATCGCGTGCAGGTCCAGAGCGCGGTGTGCCTGGCAGCGGTGCAGGAAGATGGTGACCGCGGCAATCGTCACATGCGTGACCGCCAGCGTGAACAGCAAAATCTGCCAGCCGCTGGCACCGGTGATGCCGTTGGTCAGGAAATCGAGGACGGCATCCAGGCCGGAAGTTTGGGACATTTTTTCTCCAATACGAAAAACAGGCTCGGGGACAGGCATGCGCCCGGCTCACCCGCAACCCCTGTCAAACCAACGCCGGCACGGTGCCAGCGGCGCTTGGTCAGGGGCTATTAGCCATGAGAAAGAATTGTACGCGCTTTTGGGCGCCAGGACCCCAAAACTTGACGAGTTTGCAAAGATAAAGTCTTTCGAATCAATGACTTGTTAATCATCATTGATAGATCTGACTATTTTTGCCGTGGCGCAGCCAGACTCACGCCACGAACTTTCAACATCGATAACAAGGCGAGGTTCACGGCTGACAGCACCGCAGCGCGCCCATTCTCCGGATCGCTGATCCAGAACGCGAACTCGACCTCCAGCCCCTCGGGCGTAAAGCGCAGCAGCATCGCTGTCGGCGCCGGCGTGGCCAGCACACGCGGCGTTGCGGCGATCAGTGGCAGCGCAGCGGCAAACAGCGCATCAATATCGGTGTCCTGTGCCACGATGAGCGTGGTAGCGATGCGCATGTTGCGATCGCTCAGACACAGGTTCTGCACCGGCGCCGACACCAGCAATTCGTTCGGTATCACCGACTCGGCACCATCACCACCCTTGATCACCGTGTAACGGGTATTGATCTGCACCACCTGGCCGCTGTAGCGATCGACATTGACAATGTCGCCGATCGACAAGCTGCGCTCGAGCAGGATCACGAAGCCCGACACATAGCTGCTGACCAGCTTCTGCAAGCCGAGGCCCAGGCCCACGCCCAACGCACCGCCAAACACCGACAGCACCGTGAGGTCGATACCCACCAGCGACAGGCTCACCAGTACCGCGACCAGGATCAGCGCCGCGCGCCCGATCCGCGACAGCACCGCGCGCAGCGACGAATGCATGGTATCGAGCGCCATCAAGCGCTGCTCCACCAGTGCCGCCGCCCACAGTGCCAGCACCAGCGTGATGCCGACATACACCACCGCCTGCAAGATCACCAGCAGCGATTCGCGATGGCGACCAATCGGCACGGTGGTCTCGTCGAGGAACAGCACGAACTCCGGCCACAGCCCGGTCAGGTAAATCGCGAGTCCCGACCACACCAGCACCGCAAACAGCTGTTCGAAGGCCTGCAGCACACCGCCGACACGGCCATTGCGCGCGAATGCCTTGCGCAACATGTAGAACACCACACGGATCAGCACGAAGGACAGCAGCAGCGGCAATGCGGTGCGCAGCAGCGCTACCGTTTGCCAGCGGCCGAGCACCAGGATGGCCAGCACGATCAGCAGCAGCGTGATCAATGGCGTCAGCACGCGCTGGAAGCTGTCGAATGCAACGCCGAAACTGCCGAGCTTCACCGGTTGTGCGGAGTAGCGCCGCATCAGAGCATGCGACAGCAGCCAGCCACCCATCACGCACAGCACCAGCGCCAGCAATTGCCAGCGAAAATCAGGACGGTCGAAGTCGGCGAGCAGTTCAGGCAAGAGATTCGACGATGATTGCATGGCATCAGCGGCAAAGTGGCCGGAAGTTTGTCAGATTATTTTTTGCGCTCCAGCACGGCCGCAAAAAAACCGTCCGTCTGGTGCCGGTGCGGCAGCAGCTTCAGATAATCGCCGCTGTCCTGCAGCAGCGGATGGTCCGCCAGCTTCTGCTCGGCCAGCACGGCCGGCGCCGGCACCAGCATGAATGCATCGTTCGCTGCAAGGAATTGCGCAACGATCGACTCATTCTCTTCCTGCAGCAAGCTGCAGGTCGCATACACCAGCCGGCCGCCGGGCTTCACCAGGCGCGCGGCGCTGGCGAGGATCGCGGCCTGCTTTGCGTTCAGCTCGAGCACGCCTTCCGGCGTCTGTCGCCATTTCACGTCCGGATTGCGACGCAGGGTGCCGAGGCCACTGCAAGGCGCATCAACCAGCACGCGGTCTGCCTTGCCGGCGAGGCGCTTGACCTTCGCATCATTCTCATGCGCGATCACCACCGGATGCACATTCGACAGTCCGCTGCGCGCCATGCGGGGCTTGAGCTTCGCCAGCCGCTTGTCCGACACATCGAATGCATACAGGCGACCGGTGTTGCGCATCAGCGCGCCGATCGCCAGCGTCTTGCCACCGGCGCCCGCGCAGAAATCGACCACCATCTCGCCCCGACGCGCGCCGAGCAAGTGCGCGAGCAGCTGGCTGCCCTCGTCCTGCACTTCGATGCCACCGTTCTTGAACAGATCGAGATTCTGCAAGGCCGGCTTGCGCGGCAAGCGCAGACCCAGTGGCGCGATCGGCGTGCGCTCGAACAAGACCCCGGCATGCGCGAGCGCAGCCTCGGCATCCTCCAGCGTGGACTTCAGCGTATTGACACGCAGGTCCAGCGGCGCCGGGCGGTTCAGCGCATCAACCAATGCGTCGGTGTCAGCCTCTCCGTATTGCGCATCGAAACGCGCGAGTATCCAGTCCGGAAAACTGGCGCGCATTGCGCGCGACAAGCTGCTGCGATCTATCGCCATCACGCGCGTCAGCCACGCGTGCTCGTCTTCACTCAGTCCACCCAGTGCGTCGATGCCCGCCGATTCGGCCAGCGCCAGCAGCGCGATGCGGCGCATTTGCGGGCCCTGCCCCGACTCGGCGAACTGCGTGAGCGCCGAGCGCTGGCGCAGCAGCGCATACACCGCTTCTGCAATCGCGCCACGTTCGCGGCTGCCGAGCTTCGGGTGTTCACGGAAAAAACGGGACAACACGACATCGGCCGGTCCGGTGAAGCGCAACACATCGCGCAAGGCTTCTTCGGTACTGCCGACGATCCAGGGGGGTAATCTCATGCTTTGCGGCGCACGCGCTCACCCTCGAGCCATGCGCGTCCTTCCAGAATATCGCGCACCGCGCGCGGGTAAATGAGGTGCTCCTGCTGCAGCACGCGGGCCGCCAGCGTGTGTTCGGTATCGTCGTCCATCACCGGCACCACCGCCTGCTCGACGATCGGTCCATGGTCGAGCACCGGCGTCACGAAATGCACGGTCGCACCGTGGAACTTCACACCGGCATCAATCGCCTGCTGATGCGTCGCGAGTCCCGGAAAACTCGGCAACAGCGAGGGATGAATATTCAGCAGCCGACCGTGATAGCGCTGCACGAAACCGGGCGTGAGTATGCGCATGAAACCTGCGAGCACGATCAGGTCCGGCGCATATTCATCGATCACGGCCGCGAGCGCCGCATCAAAGCTGTCACGGTCCGGATACTGTGTGTGTTCCACCACCGCGGTCGCGATACCGGCCGCAGCGGCCGTCTTCAATCCGGATGCATCGGCCTTGTTGCTGATGACGGCCGCGATCTTTGCCGGCCAGTGCTCGGCAGCGGACGCACGCAAGATGGCTTCCATATTGCTGCCGCGTCCCGAAATCAGGATGACGAGGTTTTTCATTGCGCGCATTCTAACAGTGGGCGATGCACGCCCGATGCGCGCTATCCGGTAAACGAAGCCTGTTCAGACAGACTGGTGGCGAACAACTGCGCGCAGGTCCTTTGCAGCCAGCAACCTGTCGGAGCAGGCTGTTACTGGCTGGAAAGATGGAAGGAGAAGAACACGCGGAACGCGACCTTCTTGTCGGCCCAGAAATCGGCCGCGTCGCGGAATACATCGAGCAGGTTCTCGCGCGCTTCCTTGTCGAATTTCTGCGTATTCGGCAGGTCTTCGAGCACCACCAGAAAGCCCGGCTGTTCGCCGGCGTCGGCCACGGTCGTCGTCAGGCAGTCGGTCAGCGCATCGTAGTTCTTGCCGAACGGGCGGGGGATATGGAAGGATTCCGTGATTGCCGCCAGCACCTGCTGGCGCGTCAATGCCTGCGAGCAATTCGCATACAGGAAGTGGTGGCCCATGCGGAGCGCCTCGGCCTGCAGCTCGTCGACCCGGAAAGCGCGGATCGATTGCACTACATTGTGAGGCACCGTGCGCAGCAAGCCGTCGCTGGTCAGCGGTTCCACGCTCTCTTCTTCGCGCTGTACAGGCGCGTTGAACAAGTAAATATTCACGGTCGTGTTGAGACAATCAAGTACACGCGCAAATCCGGATGGAAGCTTATTGTTATTGCAATATCCGCGCGTGGTCGGCGGGGATGCATGTCTGCAGGAAATCAAATGAACCCTGCGCATGGCGGCCGACATCGAGATGATACCTGCCCTTTGGTTCCGGAAAAACCCCTCAAGGCATTTTTGACCGAAAAGTCAGTAACATTTCGGCAAAATGGTCGCTAAATCACGATAAATAGCAGCCAAATCCCGGCAAATTGCAAAGTCGGATTTTTAGCGGGGCAGCCTCAGGCGAGCACTTCACTGCCCCTGACGGTGGCCGCTGGCGGCCTGAAAGCGGCATCGATGCCGAAAAAATGCAGCACTTCATCGCGCCGCGACAGCGTATCGATCTGACCCAACTCGATCAGCGACCGGGTATATGAAGCCTCAAACAGCAGGTAGGACGCGAGTGCTGCACCGCGGCGTTCGGTCGCGCCGATGGCCGACAGCAGCGTGCGTATCGGCAGCGGCAGGCTGCCGACATGGCGGCTCGCAATCGAGTCCAGCGGTTGCGAGGGCGTGATCGCCAGCATCTGCACCGGTCGCAGCGAGGTCATCGACATTTGCTCGGGACTGAGCAGCGCCAGCGTACGGTTAATGCGCGACAGCCGTTCGATATCGACCGCGAGGCCATCCAGAAAAATGCTGGACATCGCATGACCTGCCACCTGCGCGAGGCTGGGGTAGCCGGAAAATTCCTCGAAACGTCTTTCGGGGCCGCCGATGTTGCCGGCGCCGATCACCAGCACCTTGTCCGCGCCGAGATGAATCGCAGGCGAGATCGGCGCCACCTCGCGCAGCGAGCCATCGCCAAAGTATTCGCAACGGTCATTGCAGTACAGCGGTACCGCCGGAAAGATCAGCGGTATCGCCGACGACGCGAGCAAATGATCGACGCCGATCTGCTGCTGCACCGACATGCGCTGCACGCGGGTCCAGTTCGGGATCTCTTGCGCCGCCTGGTAATAGGTGACATGGCGACCGGTGGTGTAGGACGACGCGGACACCGCCAGTGCCGACAGGTGGCCGGCTTCGAGCGCGGCATCGAGCCGACGCAAATCCAGCATCTTGTGCAGCAGGCCGACCAGCGGTGCATTGTCGAGCAGCGAGTTCGGCGGTTGCGCACGCCATTGGCGCAACAACCAGCCGAACGACAGCAGAGTCAGCCAGCGCGCGCCGGAGCGAATGACGCCAAAGGAGTCGGCACGATAGACCTGCTCCACCTCCAGCTGGCGCCAGACGGTGAGCAGATCGGTGACGGCGGTCTCGAAGTTGTCGGCCTTGGATGCATAAGCGGTGGCATTGATTGCGCCGGCCGAGGTGCCGCACACGATATCGAAGGGGTTTTTCGCCGCCGGCCAGCCGGCCTCGGACAGCAGCGACAGGATGGCCTGCAACACGCCGACCTGATACGCGGCGCGCGCGCCACCGCCAGTCAGGAACAATGCGATTTTTTCGGGCCGGGACATGCAAGCAGATTACCAGCGGGCAAGGCCTGCGGACAATCGGATGATGGACTATTGCCCGTTTGCCACATGACGGGGGTCGCGCATGCGTGCGTATGCAGATGCGGTGAGGCGCATGCAGTGTCGCGGTGCACAGGGTCGAGGGTGCGCAGGGTCGAGGGTGCGCAGGGTCGGGGGTGTACAGGGTCGGGGGTGTACAGGGTCGGGGGTGTACAGGGTCAGGTGCGCACCGGCCCGCCCATGAAAAAGCCGGCACCCGCAAAGCGTGATGCCGGCTGATTGCAACCTACATCCGACCAACGCCGGGCAGTGCCCGTCGGCGTCGATCGTTGCAGCTGAAGAGACTTACTTCGGCTGCATGCGGATCGCGCCATCGAGGCGGATGGTTTCGCCGTTCATCATCGTGTTCTCGACGATGGTCTTGGCCAGGTGCGCAAACTCGACCGGCTTGCCCAGGCGCGGCGGGAACGGCACCATCTTGCCGAGGGCGTCCTGCACTTCCTGCGGCATGCCCAACAGCATCGGCGTTTCGAAGATGCCCGGCGCAATCGTCATCACACGGATGCCGTTGCGCGACAGGTCACGGGCCATCGGTAGCGTGAGGCCGACGACGCCAGCCTTCGACGCGCCATACGCTGCCTGACCGATCTGGCCATCATAGGCAGCCACCGATGCGGTGTTGATGATCACGCCGCGCTCGCCGGCTGCGTTTGCATCATTCGCGCACATCGCTTCAGCGGCAAGGCGCGACATGTTGAAGGTACCGACCAGATTGATGTTGATCACGCGCTGGAACACATCCAGCGGATGCGCGCCATCCTTGCCGACCGTCTTCACGGCCGGTGCCACACCAGCGCAGTTGACCAGACCCACCAGCTTGCCCATCGCGGTCGCTGCCGCGACGACCGCACGGCCGTCCGCGTCGCTGGTCACGTCGCACTTCAGGAACTTGCCGCCCAGTTCAGCCGCCAGCTTCTCGCCGGCCTCGACCTGCACGTCGGCCAGCACGACCTTGCCGCCGTTGTCGACGATCATGCGCGCGGTGGCGGCGCCGAGGCCCGATGCACCGCCGGTGATGATGAAGACGTTGTCCCTGAATTCCATGATGGCTCCGATCTGCTGAAGGTTGATGGCATTGCCCGGGACGCTGCGCCCCCGGCAAAAGCGCCTATGATACCGCCGCAGCAAAAAAGGCAGCCGAGGCTGCCTTTTTTGATTTTTAAAGCGGGTCTTGCTGCACCACCCACGCCCCACCCTCATCCCGACCGCTGCCCACGCTTGAAGCGGCACCGCAACCCGCGCGGGGAGCAGCGTCGGAAAGCGGGCCGGGATCAGCCGACCATGCCATTTGCCGCCAGCAGCGGCACGATCAGCAGCGCGACCAGATTGATGATCTTGATCAGCGGGTTCACGGCCGGGCCGGCAGTGTCCTTGTACGGGTCACCGACGGTATCGCCGGTCACGGCCGCCTTGTGCGCTTCGCTGCCCTTGCCGCCGTGATGACCATCCTCGATGTACTTCTTCGCATTGTCCCAGGCGCCGCCGCCGGTACACATCGAGATCGCAACGAACAGGCCGGTCACGATGGTGCCCATCAGCAGGCCACCGAGCGCCTTCGGCCCCAGCACGATGCCGACCACGATAGGCACGATCACCGGCAACAGCGACGGGATCATCATTTCCTTGATCGCGGCTGCGGTCAGCATGTCGACCGCGCGGCCATACTCCGGCTTCGCGGTGCCCTGCATGATGCCGCTGATCTCGCGGAACTGGCGCCGTACTTCCTCGACCACCGAGCCGGCTGCACGTCCGACGGCTTCCATCGCCATCGCGCCGAACAGGAACGGAATCAGGCCGCCGATGAACAGGCCGATGATGATCATCGGGTCCGACAGGTCGAAGCTCACGTTGATGCCGCGGTCATGCAGTGCATGCGTGTAGTCGGCAAACAGCACCAGCGAGGCCAGACCGGCGGAGCCGATGGCATACCCCTTGGTCACCGCCTTGGTGGTGTTGCCCACCGCATCCAGCGGATCGGTGATGTCGCGCACGCTGTCGGGCAGCTCGGCCATTTCGGCAATGCCGCCGGCGTTATCAGTGATCGGGCCATAGGCATCGAGCGCAACGATGATGCCGGCCATGCTCAGCATCGCCGTGGCCGCGACCGCAATGCCGTACAGACCGGCCAGTGCATACGACACCAGAATGCCGGCGCACACGAACAGTACCGGCCACGCAGTGGACTTCATCGAGATACCGATGCCTGCGATGATGTTCGTCGCATGCCCGGTGGTCGATGCCTGTGCGATGTGCTTCACCGGGTGGAAATCGGTGCCGGTGTAGTACTCGGTGATCCAGACCATCGCGGCAGTCAGCACCAGACCGACGACGCAGGAACCGAACAGGCCCATCGCGGTGGCTGCGCGACCGTCGGACATCGTCACCGCTTCCGGGAACAGGGTCGTGGTCACGAAGTAGAACGCAATCAGCGACAGCACGCCAGATACGATCAGTCCGCGATACAGCGCCGGCATCACGTTCTTCATGTTCGGGCTGGCCTTCACGAACATCACGCCAATGATGGACGCGATGATCGACACACCGCCGAGCACCAGCGGATACGTGATCGCTGCCGACGCTGCCGACGTGACCATCAACGCACCGAGCGCCATCGTCGCAATCAGCGTCACCGCATAGGTCTCGAACAGGTCAGCAGCCATGCCGGCGCAGTCACCGACATTGTCGCCGACGTTGTCAGCAATCACGGCCGGGTTGCGCGGGTCATCTTCCGGAATGCCGGCCTCGACCTTGCCCACCAGATCGGCGCCGACATCGGCGCCCTTCGTGAAGATGCCACCGCCGAGGCGCGCGAAGATCGAGATCAGCGAGGAACCGAACGCAAAGCCCAGCAGCGGCTTCAGCACTGCCGGGGTCGGCGTATCGACGCCGCCGATCAGGTAATAGAAGATCGACACACCCAGCAAGCCAAGACCCACCACCAGCATGCCGGTGATCGCGCCGCCGCGGAAAGCCACATCGAGTGCCGGGCCAATGCCCTGCGTCGCCGCCTGCGCGGTACGCACATTCGCGCGCACCGACACATTCATGCCGATGAAGCCGCAAGCACCTGACAGGATGGCGCCGAGCACAAAGCCGCCCGCCGTCATGCCATCGAGGAAAACGCCGATCAGGATCGCCAGCACCACACCGACGATCGCAATCGTCCGGTACTGACGCGCCAGATAGGCGGCAGCGCCTGCCTGGATCGCCGCCGCGATTTCCTGCATGCGCGAATTGCCGGGATCCTGACCAAGAATCCAGCTGCGGGAGATGAGTCCGTAGATGACGGCGATGACGCCGCACGCCACGGCAAACCACAAGCCTGTTGATGCCATATGTCTCCTCCTGAAGTTCACGACAGTTTTTATAACAACCAGCCTGACTGCCTTGTGTCGGCAGCTTGGGCGTTACTACAAACTTTTCGCTATCCCCCGCTTTGTCGTTCTGCTCGGTGCGGATGTCGGGATCGTACTTAAGGTCTCGCTATATGCTGCAACACGCATGCACGCCTACTGCTGTGGTCACGGTCCGAGCAAGTCGGACGCTACGCAGGTGGTGCATTCGTTTGGTAAAACCTGGTTCGCTTGTGAAAAAGCGGACCGGAGTCCGCTTCATGATGCCTTATTCCGCCAGCGCCGCAAAGGCTCGGTCGCGGATTTCTTCGACCGGTCCGACGCCCGCGATCTTGCGATACTTCGGCGCGCCTGGCTGTCCGGTTTTTGCCCAGTCGTTGTAATAACCGACGAGCACCTTGGTCTGGTCGTGATACACCGCGAGACGCTTCTTCACGGTCTCTTCCTTGTCGTCGTCGCGCTGGATCAGTTCTTCACCGGTCACGTCATCCTTGCCCGCGACTTTCGGCGGATTGAAGGTCACGTGATAGGTACGGCCCGATGCAGTATGCACACGGCGGCCGCTCATGCGCTCGATGATGGCTTCGTCCGGCACATCGATTTCAAGCACGTAGTCGATAGCGACGCCGGCTTCCTTCATCGCGTCAGCTTGCGGAATGGTGCGCGGAAAACCGTCGAACAGATAACCGTTCGCGCAGTCCGGCTGCTGCAGGCGGTCCTTGACCAGGCCGATGATGATGTCATCCGACACCAGACCACCCGCATCCATGACCTTCTTCGCAGCGATACCGAGCGGCGTGCCCTCTTTCACCGCGGCGCGCAGCATGTCGCCGGTCGAGATTTGCGGGATGTTGAATCGTTCTTTGATATAGGACGCCTGGGTACCCTTGCCGGCACCGGGCGCTCCCAACAGGATGAGCCGCATCGTAAATCCTTAAACTA
>JACCDU010418489.1_pt1 | contig 29652 bp, 30 predicted proteins | sample 7446081 | NCBI WGS metagenome assembly JACCDU01 (sample SAMN15323447, study PRJNA562643) | freshwater metagenome | isolation source: river surface water | place: USA:Blue River Watershed | collected 2017-08-17
CGCCAAATTGGCACCCCACCCCCGCCAAATTGGCACCCATAACCGTCAATGAACCGTCAATTGAAACATCACCTAACCGTCAGAAGACGCTTGCGCGTCCCGACGATGTTTCGAAGTTGGTGTGGACTGACTTTTTGTTGATCAGAAAAACCAAAAAGTCGGCATTGACCGAAACCGCGCTGTCGGGCATTCGGGCTGAGGCAGTCAAAGCCGGGTTGACGCTGGACCAAGCCTTGGCGATGTGCTGCACCCGTGGCTGGCAGTCGTTCAAAGCCGAATGGGCCAAGCCCGACGAAAAAGCAGCCGCAAAGGCTGGCGGCAAGCCAAAGGTCTACCACGACATTTCTGGCATGGATTACACCAAAGGAGTCACCGATGATGGCCGTTTCTGAGTCGAACGTGGTCGAGCAAACCCGCACCTGCACAACGCATGGGGACTACACCGTCAAACTGTTCACGATTGCGGGCAGTCCAGGGCATGGCAGCACACGTTGCCCAGCATGCGCCAAAGAGGCCGAAGAGCGCCGCAAAAAACAAGACGAAGAGCAACGCCTGCGCCAGATCGAGTTAAGCCGTGTGGCCCGTCATGAGCGCAGCAGAATCCCCTTGCGATTCAAAGCCCGTCGCTTTGCCAACTACGTGGTCGAGCATGACGCTCAGGCCAAGGCGCTGACCATTTGCCGGTCTTACGCTGAGAGCTGGGCCAAGGTCAGCCAGGCTGGCACGGGCTTGATCTTTTCTGGCAAGGCAGGGGCTGGCAAAACTCATCTGGCCTGCAGCATTGCACACGAAGTCATCGAGCAAGGTGCGCACGTCCAGTTCGCAACAGTGGCCGAAGTCATGCGCCAGATCAAAAGCTCGTTTGCCAAGGACTCAGAAACCACCGAGCAACAGGAGATCGATCACTTTAGCAACATCGAGCTGCTGATCTTGGACGAAGTGGGCATGGACTACGGCACCGACTTCAACAAGGCCCTGATTTTCGAGATCCTGAACAACCGATACGAAAACGTATTGCCCACCATTTTGCTGACCAACCTGGACACGGCTGCACTGGTCGAGTACATGGGCGAGCGCCTGGTGGACCGCATGCGCGAAGGCGGTGGCCGCATGGTGTCTTTCACATGGGACAGCTATCGCGGCAAAGCGGCCAAGGTGAGCGAGTGACCCGCACCCACGCCCTGACACAGCTGCTGGCCCATGGCGCCCTGACCATGGCCGAGATCATCACCATCACCGGCTGGCCAGCACGCGCTGCCCGCAAAACCGTTTCTTGGCTGTCAGAGTGCGGTCGCATTCGCTCAGCTGGTGGCAAGTGGACCACATGAACAAACCGACCTATGACATGCGACAGCTGCCCATCCTGCGAATACTCCAAACAACAGCCGCTCAGTGGGCTGTACAGCATGACCTGCACCCACTGCTGCGCCCGCTTGATCCGGTCGGCGCGGCCACTCAAAGGCGCTCAGCAAGCCATGCTGGCCGCCATTGGGCGACACCAGGGCGCACCATCCAAGGCGGCCATCTTGCAAGCCATCAAGGCCATGGACACCACAGCACCAAAAGGGTGAGCACATGAGAATCGACATTCGACATAACTTCCCTGACGTGATCAAGAAGCTGGACGCGTTGCGTGATGACATTGCCCGCCAAGCCACATCGCGTGCGCTCAACACCACCATCGCCCAAGCCAAAACATCTATGAGCCGCGAGATTCGGCAAGAGTTCATGATCACGGCCAGCAAGATCAATCAGTCACTGCGCATCAACAAGGCCAACGCATACAAGGGCGAGGTGCGCATGCAGGCGTCGCTTGAGTCGCCAGCCAAGCGCGGGCGCTCGCTCAACGTGGCCGCATTCGGTGCGCGTCAGACCAAGAAAGGCGTCAGCATCAAGATCAAGCGCAACGGTCCGCGCCACCTGATCCCCGGCGCTTTCATGATCAACGATGGCAAGACCGTGATGATCCGCGTCGGCCCCAAGCGTCTGCCCATTAAAGCAATTCAAACCATTGACGTGGCGCAGATGTTCAACACCAAGCGCATCAACTCCAAGGTGCAGCGTTTTATGGTCGACAAGTTCCCTGCGTTGTTTGATCGTGAGGTCAAGTACTACACCGAAAAGTTCAACCGGGCTGGATGACATGGGCATGCACGCACACCACCCCACCCCCCGTGTCGGGTCCTACGCAACCCCACTCCCCACGGGTCGAAACGAGCGCGGAAACCGACTGTTTCATGACTTTGCTAAGGGGGTTAAGTGAGGGCGGCTGAAGCACTGGATCGGCAGGGCGCTCAGTCTGAGCTGGCTGAATTGATCGGCGTGAGCGAGGGCCGGGTGAGCCAGATCATGTCCGATGGCATCGTGGAGCGCGGGCAGCCGCTGGCCCAGCAGCTGCGCCAGTACTGCGCCTGGCTGCGCGAGGTGGCCGCTGGCCGACAGTCCGAAGAAATGGGCGGGCTTGACCTGGTGCAAGAACGCGCCGCGCTGGCCCGTGAGCAGCGGCATGGCATCGAAATCAAAAACGCTGTGGCGCGTGGAGAGTACGCGCCGATTGGGCTGCTGTCTGAGGTGTTGGCCACGGCCAGCCAGTCGGTGGTGGAGCGCTTTGACCAGCTGCCCGCCGCCCTGCGCAAAACCTGCCCCGACTTGCCCGAGGCTGCGCGTGACCAGGTGATGAGCCTGCTGGCCAACGCCCGCAACGAATGGGTCAGGGCCACGGCTGACCTGGTGGCCAAGAACCTTGCACCGGCTGACGATGCCGACTTTGAAATTGAGGCAGACGAATGAGCCGCGCCCCATCCGAAACCTTGCGGGCCGTGTTGGCGGCGATCACTTCGGGGCTGTCGCCGTTGCAGGCGGTGGTGCCGCAGACGCTGAGCAAGTGGGCCGAAGAAAACTTCTTCCTGTCGGCTGAGTCCAGCCACACGCAGGGGCGGTGGCAGGCTTACCCGTTCCAGCGCGGGTGGATGGATGCGTTCAGCAATGACGACATCGAAGAGGTGACGGTGCGCAAGGCCAAGCGGGTGGGGTACACCAAGACCCTGCTGGCCTTCATTGCCTACAACGCCGTTCACCGCCGTCGCAAACAGGCGCTGTGGCAGCCCACCGACGATGACCGCGACAGCTTTGTGAAGTCTGAGGTCGACCCGATGCTGCGCGATGTGGACGCGATCAAGCCGGTGCTGCTGACGGGCAAAGAGGACACCATGAAGCTCAAGAGCTTTCTGGGCTCGGTGCTGCACATCTTGGGCGGCAAGGCGGCGCGGGCTTACCGGCGCATCACCGTGGCCGTGGCCATGCTGGACGAGGCCGACGGCTTTGACCAAAAGGTTGAGAAATCGTCGGACCCGATCACCCTGGCGCGTGGCCGTTTGGAAGGTGCCCCCTTCCCCAAGCTGATCGCGGGCAGCACGCCACGGGTCAAGGGCCTGAGCCATGTCGAATACCGCGAAGATCACGCCGACGCGCGGGTGACCTACCACATCACCTGCCCGCACTGCGAGGCCGAGCACCCCATTTTGTGGGGCGGCAAAAAGGTGGACCACGGCTTCAAGTGGGACGGCGCGGACCCGGCCACCGTGCGCCATGTGTGCCCGCATTGCCGGGGCATCATCACGCAGGCCGACTACCTGAAACTGTGGGAGCAAGGCGCGTGCTGGGTGAGCGAGTGCGGTGAATACCGCTACGGCCACGACGGCATTTGGCGCAACGCCCACGGCGACAAGCGCAACGCCCCGCGCCATGTGGCCTTCCACATCTGGACGGCCTACAGCCCCCAGCGCGAATGGTCCGACATCGTGCGCGAGTTTTTGGAAGCCAGCACCAAAGCCAAGGCGGGCGAGACCGGCCCGCTGGAAGGCTTTGTCAACGAAACGCTGGGCGAGTGCTGGGAAGAAACGCTCGAAAAAGCCGACGAAAACGCCCTGGCCCTGCGTGCCGAAAGCTACAAACGCTTCACCGTGCCCTTCGGTGGGCTGGTGTTGGTCACCGGGTGTGACGTGCAAGACAACCGCTTCGAGCTGGTCACCTGGGCCATCGGCAAGGGCGAGGAAATGTGGGCGGTCGACTACACCGTCATCCCCGCCAACCCCGCCGACGAACGCGAATGGGACAAGCTCGACACCTACCGCGAGACGGTTTTCAGCCACGCCAACGGGCGCGGCATGAAGATCGAAGCCATGGCCGTGGACACGGGCGGCCACTTCACGCACCAGGCCTACAACTACTGCCGCAACCGCGAACGCATGCGCGTGTTTGCCGTGCGCGGTGACCCGCAGCCGTCCAAAATGGTCAAGGGCAAAGCCACCATTCAAGACGTGAACTGGCGCGGCCAAGTGCTCAAGCGCGGCGTGCGCCTGTGGTACGTGGGCACCGACACCGCCAAAGACCTGGTTTATGGCCGCCTCATGGTCACCCAGCCCGGCGCGGGTTACGTGCACTTTTCCAAAGACCTGCCCATCGAGTTCTACACCCAGCTGACGGCCGAAAGCCGCGTGCCGCAAAAGACCAGCCGGGGCATCGAATACAAGTGGGTCAACACCAAACGCGCCCGCAACGAAGTGCTGGACTGCACTGTCTACGCCATCTTTTGCACCCACGCGCTGGGCCTGCACGCCTACACCTCGGCCATGTGGGAAAAGCTGGAAGACGCCGTGCAACCCCGCAGCGGGGATTTGTTTGCGTTGCCGACCACAAACACCGACACAAACAGCGAACAACCAGATAAATTTACAGGTCCAGACACAGCCGCCGACCTGCAAGCCGCCGCCGTCCACGCCGCCGCTGCCCAAGCCCAACAAAACCGCCCCCAAATGCGCCGCCCATCGCGCCAACAAGGACCCGCACGAACATGGTGAAGAAAACCGCCGCCGCCACAGCCACGCCCGCCGACCTGCTGGCCGACCATTTGCCTGACGCCAAGAAAATGGTCTCCCCCGCATTTGTGGCCGCGCCAGATGACCTGATCGACGATGTGCTCGACGCCGTGCTGCAGCTGGCCCCCGCCTTTTGCGCCGCGCTGGCCGAACACCGCGACCAGCTGGCCGCAATGGCCAAGAAAATCAGCGACCAAAAGCATCGGGAATACGCGGGGGATCGGGTCTACATCCCCAGCACCACCGAAACCGCCCGCCGCGAACGCAGCAGTCGCAACGCCGCCATCCTGCGCGACCACCAAAACGGCGAGCGCATGGCCCTGCTGGAGCGCCGCTACGGGCTGGGGCGCACGGCGCTTTGGAAAATCATCAACAGCAAGGGGTAAAGCATGAGCCTTGAAACACTAACATTCACAGCCGCTGAACTTGACGCTTTACTGGAAAAAAGAAGGCTGCATGACATCGAAGAAGCCAACCGCCGCGCAAACGCCAGTTGGACGCTGATGTGCGAAAAGATGGTGGTGGCAGAGCGTGAGGCTTGTGCAAGGCTGTGCGTTGGTATTTTGGAGCCCAAAAACTGCGATACACGTGAGAAAAGCCTTTGGTTTGAAGCATTGGAAGAATGCGCTGCCGCCATCCGAGCAAGAGGCCAAACGATTGCAGGCCTCCCTGTGGTCCTTGATGAATCAATCCCGCCAAACACGTTCAAAGTGGTGGGCGCGAAGCAAGAATGACCGCCCAACAAGGCCACCTTTACCAATTCCACCAGGCCAAAGTTTTGGCCATGAAATCGGGTGGGGTTTTGGTGCCGGTGCGGCGGCTGGTGGACGATGGCTGGGGGCTTGGCCCGGTGGAGCATGTGCAGGCCGACAGGCTGCAGCCGCTGCCGATGCGCTACTTTCACGGGCAAACGCCTAAATAACCAAAACCAACAACACGGCCCCCGCCTCCGCGCTGACGAGCGCACCAGGAGCGCGGGGGTTTTTCTTTGGGCTGGGGAAGTGTTCACCGTTTTGCTTAACAAGTGAACATCACAGCGGTGACATTCGGTGCAAACCACACCGAACCACCGTGACAACCACCCCCACCACCGAACCCACCCGCATCGTTGCGGGCGACACCGCCAAGTGGCTCAAGACGCTGGCCGACTACCCCGCCAGCGCAGGCTGGGCGCTGGTCTACACGTTGATCAACGCTGACCACAAAATCAGCATCACCACCGCCGCGCAGGGCGACGACCACCTGGCCAACGTCAGCGCCACCGTCACCGCCGACTGGCACGCCGGGGCCTATGACTGGCGCGCCCAAGCCACCAAGGCGGGCGAGGTCTACACCGTGGCCACGGGCCGCATCACCATTGACCCGTCATTTGATGCGGTCACCAAGCTGGACAACCGCACGTCGTCTCGCAAGATGCTCGACGCCGTTGAGGCCGTGATGCTCAAGACCGCCAGCACCAACGTGCAGGAATACGAAATCGCTGGCCGCCGCCTCAAGCACTACAGCATGGGCGAATTGCTGCAGCTGCGCGACCGCCTGCGCGGCGAAGTGGCCCGCGAAGAAGCCGCCACCAACGCCGCCAACGGCACGGGCGGTGTGCCTGGCCGCATTTACGTGAGGTTTGGCGCATGACTCTGTTCAAGAAATTCGCCAAAAACACCACGGGCCGCGATCTGATCGTGGGCGACATCCACGGCCACTTCACCAAATTGCAATCCTTGCTGGATGAAGTTGGCTTCAACCCAGAGGCGGGCGACCGCCTGTTTTCGGTCGGTGATCTGGTCGACCGTGGGCCAGAGTCAGACGATGCGCTTGAATGGCTGGCCAAGCCATGGTTTCACGCCGTGCAGGGCAATCACGAAGGCATGGCCATCGACTGGGCGCAAGGCATGGGTGATCGGTCGAACTACGTGGCCAATGGTGGCGCTTGGAATGTCGGCAACACGCCCGAGGTGCGCCAGCTTTACGCCGACGCCTTTGCCGCTCTGCCGATCGCAATTGAGCTGGAAACGGATTTGGGCCTGTTGGGCATCGTCCATGCGGGCTGCCCATCCAACGACTGGACAGCCTTTGCAGTCGATCTTCAAAGAGACGACCTCACCCCAATGCAACGCGATCACCTGACCATGATGGCTACGTGGTCACGCGACCGCATCCATTACATGGACGACTCGATGGTTTCGGGCGTTGACGCCGTGGTTGTCGGTCATACGCCTATGGAGCGCGTGACCAGCCTGGGCAACACGATCTTCATTGACACGGCGGGCTGGCACCCAAAGGGCAACGGTTTCACCATCCTCGATGCGTCCACGATGGGTAAGGCCAGCCACACCAAAAAGCCCCGCCAGCCAGAACAAGAGGCCTTTTTCGCATGAGCCACCAACCCAACATTTTCAAACGTGCCGCCGCATGGCTAACCGGCAACACCACGGCCAAAGGCCAAGTGCGCCGCTTTGAAGCCGCCCGCCTGGACCGCATGACCAGCGAATGGTTTGCCACGGCCAACAGCATCAACCAAGAGCTGCACCAAGACCTGGACCTGCTGCGCCGCCGTGGTCGCCAGCTGGTGCAAAACAACGACTACGCCGCCAAGTTCAAGCGCATGGTCGAGGATAACGTGGTCGGCCCCGTGGGCGTGCGCCTGCAAGCGCGGGTGGAAGACTCCCCCGGCAAACCCGACCGTCTGGCCAACGCCGCCATCGAGCAAGCCTGGGCCGAATGGAGCCAAGCGTGTGACGTGACGGGCCAGCTCACCTTTGCCGACCTGTGCACCCACATCATGGGCAGCATGCCCAGCGACGGTGAATTTTTGGTGCGCATCGTCAAAGGCGCGGACGCTGGCAACCGCTTCAACTTTGCGCTGCAAGTCATCGACGTGGACCGCATCGACACCACCTTCAACGGCAGCCATGGCGACAACACCGTCATCATGGGCGTGGAGGTCAACCAATACCGCCGCCCCGTGGCCGTGCACCTGTTTGAGGCGCACCCCAGCGACGGCGCACGCAGCAGCCGCCGCCGCATCCGCGTGGCCGCAGACGAAATGCTGCACCGCTTCAAGGTCACCCGCGCCGAGCAAGTGCGCGGCATCCCATGGATGGCCCCCGGCATGCTCAGCCTGCACCACCTGGGCGGCTTCATGTTGTCCGCGCTGCTGGCCGCTGAGCATGGTGCCAACCATTACGGCTTTTTCACCACGCCAGACGGCATGGCCCCCATCGGGCAGGTCGACGCATCGGGCCAGCAAATCACCGCCAGCCAGCCCGGCATTTACGACACACTGCCCACGGGCGTGCAATTCACCCCGCACGACAGCAAATACCCCAACGAAGTCTTTGGCCCCTTTGCCAAAACCTGCCTGCAACGCATCGCAACAGGCTGGGGCGTGGCCTACCACTCACTGGCCAACGACCTGGAAGGCGTCAGCTTTTCCAGCATCCGCTCAGGCACGCTGGAAGAGCGCGACCGCTGGACGCACGACCAGGAATGGTTCATCGGCTGCTTCATCGAGCCGGTCTACAAAGCCTGGCTGCAAATGGCTCTGCTGTCGGGTGCCATCGTCATGCCGAACGGCTCGGCCCTGCCAGCCAGCAAAGCCGCCAAGTTTGCCCGCCACGAATGGCAAGCCCGCCGCTGGGAATGGGTGGACCCACAGAGCGACATGAACGCCAAAGTGCTGGCCGTCAAAGCGGGCCTCATGGCCCCGCAAGACCTGTGCGCCAGCATGGGTTACGACTACGAAGACACCATCAAAGCCATCGGCCAAGCGCAAGCACTGGCCGCTGAGTTTGGTGTGGCGCTCACCGCCTACGAAGGCGCACCCGGCGCACAAACCGCCGCCAACGCAGGCGCACAGCCCACGCAGGCCAACGGTGGCCGCAGCCAAGCCACCACAGATCAGCCCAGCCACAGCGCAGTGACCAACGACCAGGCGCAACGCCAACACACCGAACTGATGGCTGTGATCGCTGGGCTGAACAACCGCCAAACCACCGTGCAACTGTCCACCGCCGACATTGAGGCCCAAATGCGCGGCCTCACCGACGCCATGACCGCGCACATCAAAGAAGTCGCCACCGAAATGCCCATCGTCGTCAACGTGCCCCAGCAAGCCGCCCCCGTGGTCAACGTGGCCGCTCCGGTGGTCAATGTGGCCGCGCCCACCGTCAACCTCGACGCCACCGTGCCGCCCGCCCAAGTGGTCGTGCAGCACCCCACCCGCGCCGTGCAAACCGTCAAGCGCGACGCCAATGACGAAATCGTCAACACCACCACCGAATACACCATCGAAACGCGGGAGTGATCGCCATGCTCTACCTTGCCAGCTACAAAAGCACGCACGCAGGCTGGAAAGGCCTGATCAACCGGGCCATTCGGTTTTTCACGAAAAGCCAGTACAGCCACTCGGAAATCTGCTTGGGCGACCCGTTTGCTGGGCCGGTGGACTGCCTGAGCAGCGTGGGCACTGAGGGCGGCGTGCGCGTCAAGCGCATGCAGCTGAACCCCGACAAATGGGACGTGATTGCGCTGCCCTATGTGGATGAAGACAGGTTTTGGCGCTTTCTGGCCGACAACGCTGGCCGACCATATGACCTGGTGGGCTGCGTGCGCAGCGTGCTGCCGTTCGTCAGCCGCGAACATGAAACAAAGTGGTTTTGCAGCGAGGTCTGCGCCACCGTCATCGGCCACAAAGAACCCTGGCGCATGCACCCCGGTGTGCTGCACATGGTGGAGAGCAAATAAATGGCAGTCACGCTAACCATGACGGGTACGTCGCAGACAATTTCTGCGACAAACGGCAGCCCCAACATTACTTTTGCAAGCGGTGTTGCGACTAACTGGGTTGTCGGCGCGACCATTCAAGGCACTGGATGGGCGACAGGGACCAAGATCGTAAGCATCACTGGAACGCCTGCCACGTCTACGGCGGCTGTGCTGTCAAACAATTTCACTGGCACAACCGGGTCAACTACCGTTATTGCATCATCCAACAACGCCACAGCGGTGCTGTCTCTTTCTGCAAGCGGCGACACTGCAAGCCCGCAGAACATCATTTCACTGGGCCTGGGTGCGCTCATTGCCCCCAAGACCATCCAGATTTACGGGCGCACGTTCATTGAGCTTCAGATTGCTCAAGGCGCGACCTACGACGACACCGAGTGGACCTATTTGCTTGGCCTGTATTCGTACATCCAAGCCAATGAGACCTACACCGGAACATGGCGATCTGGCTTTGTCCTGGTCGGCTCGTCTTATGTGAAGGCCAAGGGCGCCACCATCATGTATCAGCAGGCCCGCGCTGTGGCGGGCGGTACATCGTGCTTCAAGAACAGCGGCATTCCTGCTGGCTTTCCGGCCAACAAATTCAAAGCCCACTGGAACGATGTGGCATGGATCGGCCTGAACGGCACCAACTACGCCATGAGCCCGCAGATGTTCTACGGTGAGTGGTATCAGTGCGGCGACATTGTTTATGACGGCTACGGTGACGGCGGGGCCAACGGCTCGTTTGCAGGCTCGTATGGCTCCATCGAAAAGCTGTCGATGCTCAAATACATCGGCGGCATCAACGTTGGATACGACACGACTCAAATTGCCACCGTGGGCAAGATCGAGTGGTTCTGCATCCCGACGTTCAGCACTAACGGCACAAACCCCGACATCAAACTCGGCACCCCCAACAACGTCCCGGTGTCAGGCTTCGCGCCCATCTTCCACAACACAGCCGCGCCAGAGCAGGAATTCATCGGCGTCAACTCCACGGCGACCGAGATCATTGACGACTACATCCTGCCGACAAATTACCCGCTGATCACCAACAGCCGCAACTACAACACCAACACGCGTACATACCGCCGCACCGTGTCGCTGACCTTCAAGGATAGCGCCACGGCATCTGCGCTCACGGGTGTGACGGCCTACATCACCAGCGGTGCAAACGTGCTGGCGAACGCAGTGCAGGCGGGCGATTTTTCTCAAAAGTTGAATACGGTCTTTGTGTCCTGGGCTGGCCGCTCGCCAGCTTCTGGCTCATACATTGCGCCGCTGACCAGCACGGACACTCAAGTCCAAGCAGCGCAAATCCGCAAAAACGGCTATGTCGCGCAGTCGTTTAGCTACAACCTGACCAACGCCGCATACTCCCGCGAAATCGCGCTGATTGCTGACCCTGCATATGGATCTGTCACACCCGCACAGGCGGCTGCACTGACAGGCATCGCTCTGGATTACACCAACGATGTGGTCACAGGCTCTGCATCAAGAAATTTGGATCAGGTCTACGCTTTCGGCCAGTACAGCCAAGCACTGCCAGCCAACAGCGCGCAGGCAGATTTCCAGTCCAGCCCTGGTGGTGTTTATCGCCTTACGGCACCGTGGAAGCTGAATTGGACGGCGGGCGCTCTGACCATGGGCGAGTACAACACCCGCTTCATCAGCTCGACGCAATGGAAGTTTGGCAACACCGCTTCGCTGAACCTGGACAAGGACGATGTGACCTGGACGCCAGCCGCCCGTGGCGACCTGTTCCAGTTTGAAAGCGGCTCCACCTTCAACATCACCAACGGATCGACGCTGACAGTCAGCCCAACGGCTGGCTTGGGTTACGGCGCGGCAGCGACCAGCGAATTCCGAAGCGGCTCGACGCTCAACCTGAGTGACAGCACGGTGACGTACAACATCGTCGCAAGCGGCTCAGGTACGGTATTTTCAAACACCGAAGCTGGTGCCACCTGGAACATCAGCAACAGCACGCTGACACTCAACTGCCCAAACGGTGCGCAGGTCGCCATCCACGCGTATTTCCTGCCGGCGTCCACCATCACCAATTTCACGGTGAACGGCACAGCCACCAACGTGATCTGGCAAATGGGCTACACGTCCAACAACTCCAAGATGGTGGGCTTCAAGTACGGCGGCGCGATCTTTGGCAACGGTACGTCCAACATCTTGATGGACACCTACACCTACACGGGCTCTCTGACCACCATCCCCAATACTTTTGGATCGGCCAACAAGTGGTATTGGGTTGACCCAACCATGCAGGCTGGCGGTTTGTTCCGTTGGGCGGCTGGTGCTACCGCAACTGGCTCAAGCGGCTTTTATGGCGTGATCGGCTTCCGTCCGACCATCAACATCGACAAAACCGGCTATGCGCCCAAAGTGCGCTTCACGCCTTCGGCCATGGCCACGCGCTACCCTGCATTTCAAGTGCAAGCCACTGAGCTTTCCACGCTGGGGTTGTCGAGCTTTTTCCGCGATCCGACATTCATGGCGGCCAGCGATGGTTTCCTGCCGTTCGTTGATTCGCTCGATGACAAAACGGTCATCAACACCATCAACTGGACAGCGGATTTCCGTCAAAAAGGATGGCTTGGCCAAACGGTCACATTCACCGCATCCACTGCCAAAAAAGGCACCGTGACCTACACCGCCAGCGGTGCAGTGGACGCCAACTACATCAACGACACCACAGGCGCAGCCGATGCCGCGCTGATCACGGTGGACGAAGTGGGCAAGGTGCTGGCCGCAGCATCGGGCACTCTGGCCTGGAGCGCCCAGCGCATGTACAACGCGCTGGTCAACAAGTGGGCATCGTTCGCCATTGAGCAGAACATCGTGGCGGGATCCACGGGCGGCTCGCTCGACCTGGCCAACTACACGGTGGACGAATCAATCCACTTTGTTCGCGGCAGCGTGACCGATTTGCTGTCTCAGGTCAAAACCACCGGCATCATCGAGTCGCAGGTCAACGAAATCCCTGTGGCCGATGTGAATGGCAGCCGGGCCAGCATCTCGGGCCTAGATCCGCTGGCCTTTGGCGTCACTTGGTATTTACGCTGGAAGCCAGAAGCCGGTTCCACCTGGAGCTACGCATCGGGCACGGGCAACTCCACGCAGATTCTGGTGGATACAGGCGTCTACACCGTGCAAGTGCGTGCCAGGGGCTACGACTGGAAGACGCTGAGTTTTGACACCGACTTGTCGCTGTCGCTTGACCTTGGTCTGAGCTGGAATATCAGCAGCAACAATACGCCGCAATACACCATGCCGTTTGACGCCGCACTGGAAGCCATTTTCCAGTATGACGCCACGTCCATGCAGGTGTCGGTGAACAACATCACGGGCGGCATTGTCAACCCTGGCTTTGCCGAGTTGTACCAAGCCACCCAGCGCATCATGCACCTGAGCGGCCTGGTGTGGACTTGGACCAACCCCATCAAGGCCAACGCCACCAGCCAGAAAATCATCATCCCAACGGGCAACCCGCTGCAGATGTTTTTGACAGCGGCGTCCAACGCCAGCGTCAAGCTGACGTGCCCCGTCATTCACGAAGACTCCGGCAGCAGTGCTGATGACCGCGTGCGCGGCAACGCCAGCGGTTACTCGATCATTTTGGGATCGCCCGCCACGGCTGAGTCGGCTGGCTTGCAAGCGGCCATCGTGGCCGACATTCTGGCCGCCACCCTGAAGGCCAACGTGGTCCAGGTCAACACCGTTCCCGTGAGCGGCACGGGTGCCGAGGGTGACGAATGGGGGCCTGCAGCATGAGCCGCCTGAGCAGCTGGGCCAAAAGCTGGGCCTACACCTGGAAGGACGCCTGGGGCCGCGTGAGCGAGGCTGCCGCCGCTGGCGGCACCAAGGGCAAACGCCGCCGCCCGATGCGCGTGGGTGCGCCCTGGGTGTGGCAGCCGCCCCCCGCGCCCTTGCGCCGCACCCGCCGCCGCAAAGAGGCCGAGCTGCTTTGCTTCATGCACCCGTGATGTTCACCGTTTTGCTTAACAAGTGAACACCACCGCCCATTTAATCCACGCAAAGGCCACACACATGACCAGCACCAAACACCTCAGCGCCGAGCGAATCGGCCAGATCAACCAAGACAAGCGCAGCGTGCGCGGCTTGGTGGTCGAACGCGCTGCCATTGACGAAACCGCCCGCACCGCCACCCTGGCCTTTGCCAGTGAACAGCCTTATGAGCGCTGGTGGGGTGTGGAGATTTTGGATTGCACCCCAGCCGCCATGGACACCAGCCGCCTGCGCAGTGGGGCCAACCTGTTATGCGACCACGACACCCGAGATGTCGTGGGCGTTGTCGAATCTGTCGAAATCGGCGCTGACCGGGTAGGTCGAGCCGTGGTGCGCTTTGGCAAAAGCGTTCGAGCAGAGGAAGTGTGGCAAGACGTGCGTGACGGCATTCGCCGCAACGTGAGCGTCGGCTACATGATCAACGAGGCCATCTTGGAGAGCACAAAGGACGGTGTGGAAACCTACCGCGTGACCTCTTGGACACCTTACGAAGTTTCGCTGGTCTCCGTGCCAGCTGACGCCAGTGTTGGCGTAGGCCGCAGCGCCGAAGTGCCTGAGCAACGCGGGGCCAAGGTCAAGGTGGAAGTGGAAGTCGAGGTCGGTGACGACCTGGAGCCCGCCGACCCCGAAGCCGAAGACCCGCCAGCCACAGGCACAAGCCTGATGCCCGCCGCCGATGCCGAGCGCACCAAAGTCACCCAAACCATCATCCCCTCCATCAAATCGAAGGAAAAGAAAATGACCGATCCCGTCATCGAAGTCGTCGACCAGCGCAACCACGCTGCCGAAATCACCAAAATCGCAGCCTCCATCCCTGGCGGCGCTGAGCTGGCCATGAAATCCATTCAGGCTGGCCACACGACTGAAGAGTTCCAAAAGGAGGCCATTCGCCACCTTTCGAGCTTGCCAGTACCGACTGCCGACATTGGCATGAGCGCCAAGGAAACCAAGCAATACAGCGTGCTGCGTGCCCTGCATGCTTTGAGCAACCCAACAGACCAAGCCGCCCAACGCGCCGCCGCGTTTGAGCGTGAGTGCTCTGACGAGTATGCCAAGCGTTCCGGCAAGGCCGCTCAAGGCCTGTTTGTTCCACCTGAAGTGCAACGCCGTGACCTGAACGTTGGCACACCCACAGCAGGCGGCAACACCGTTGCCACTAACTTGCTGGCTGGCAGTTTCATTGAGCTGCTGCGCAATGCCATGGTCATCGACAAAATGGGCGCAATCTACCTGCCAGGCTTGGTTGGCAACATCGCCATTCCAAAGCAAACAGGTTCTGCCACTGCTTATTGGGTGATCGAAGGCGCTGCGCCCACAGAGTCGCAGCAGACCATCGGCCAGGTGGCTATGTCGCCAAAAACCATTGGTGCATACACTGACTTCACACGTCGCATGTTCCTGCAGTCCAGCATCGAAGTCGAGCAGTTCGTCATGAACGACTTGGCTAAGACGGTTGGCTTGGGCATTCAGCAAGATGTGCTCACAGGTCCTAACACAACAGGCCGCCTGAATGGTTTGCTGAACCAAGTGACTCCAACGGTTATTGGTGGCCCCAACGGTTTGGCCCCTACATGGGATCACATCGTTGACTTGGAAACCGCTGTTTCTGTGGCCAATGCAGACATCGGAACGCTGGGCTACCTGACAAACGCCAAGGTGCGCGGCAAGCTGAAGAAGACATTTGTAAACGGCGTTGGCGGCACCGAGCGCGTCTGGCAAAACGGCTCTGAGCCGCTGAACGGCTACCGCACCGCCGTGACAAACGCAATGCCTTCCAACCTGACCAAGGGCACCGGAACCAACCTGTCTGCCATTGCCTACGGCAACTTTGCAGATCTGGTCATCGGTTTGTGGTCTGGCCTCGACTTGATGGTCGATCCCTATGCCGGTTCCACCGCTGGCACTGTGCGCGTCATTGCTCTGCAGGACGTGGACATGGCTCTGCGCAATGTCGAGTCGTTTGCCACCATGGCTGACGCAATCACCGCCTGATCGGCAGTGTAGGCAACCCCATCACCCAGAGCGCCACAGCATGTTCGACGAATCATTCGATGTGTTTTTTGAAGAAAGCGAGTTCGCCGTACAGGCGACCGTGGACGGACAAAACATGTCGGTGATTTTCGACGCCGCTTACGCCCTGGGCGATGTGGGGTCCTATGGCATGAGCAGCGTGGCACCCATGGTCACGCTGCCCACCGCCAAAGTGCCCGCCGACCCCATTGGCAAGCCCGTCGTGGTCAACGGCAAAAGCTACCTGGTCACCGTGCACCAGCCTGACGGCACAGGCGTAAGCACCTTGACGCTGGAGGCCGCCACATGACCACCGTGTTTGCCAATGTCGTTGGCTCGATGGTGACTGCGCTGAGCGCGGGCACCCCTGTCAGCCCCAACATCAGCCGCGCCCGCATCAAGCCGCTGGCCGCTGAGTGGGCCACCGCCGTGGTGGTGCGCCTGCAAGAGTCGCAGTTTGAGCGCCTGGCCATCTTTGGCGCGCCCATCAACACCGACACGCTGGTGGTGGTGGAGTGCTACGCCCGCAGCACCAGCCTGTCGCCAGACCTTGCGGTCGATGCCGTGATGCAAGACGCCTATGCCCGCCTGGCCGCCGACCCCACGCTGGGCGGCACCGTGGCCGACTGCCAGCTGCAAGCCATCAACTTCGACTTTGACCACGAACAAGACCGCATGGGCTGCGCGCTCATGACGTACCTGATTCGCCACCGCACCCAATCACTCAACCTGGAGTAAACATGCCCCGCTATATCCGCAACACCGCCTTGCTGGCCAAGATCGAAACCACCGAAGGCACCGACGCCACGCCCACAGGTGCGGCCAACGCGCTGTTGATCAGCGACGTGACCATCAACCCGCTGAACGCCCAAAACGTCGACCGCTCCATCGTGCGCCCCTACTTCGGCGCGTCTGAGCAGCTGGTGGGCACGGCTTATGTGTCGATTGACTTCACGGTCGAGCTGGCAGGCAGTGGCACCGCTGGCACAGCAGCCCCATGGGGCGAGCTGTTGCGTGCCTGCGGCTTTGCCGAAACAGGCGCTGCCGGTTACAAGCAATACGCCCCCGACACCCCGAGCAACCAAAAAAGCGCCACGCTCTACTACTACGACGACGGCGTGCTGCACAAAATGCTGGGTGCCAAAGGCACGTTCAAGCTGCAAATGGGCATTGGCGAGCGGCCCACGCTGGCTTTCAGCTTTACCGGCAAAGACGGCGGCGTGACCGCGGTGGCCAACCCCACCACCACGCTCACCGCCTGGAAGCAGCCCATCGTCATCACCGACCCCAACACGGGCGACGTCAAGTTTGGCGCAACCTACGCCACCGGCACCGTCACAGGCGGCAGCACCTACGTGAGCCAGGGCCTGCAGCTCGACATTGGCAACGCCGTGCAATACACCCCGCTGCTGGGTGCTGAATACATCGACATCACCGACCGCGCTGTCACCGGCTCCATTCAGCTCGACCTGACTGGCGCTCAAGAAGTGACCCTGATGACCAGCGTGAAAAGCAACACCCTGCAAGCCATCAGCCTGGAGCACGGCACCGCCGCTGGCGCGATTGTCGGCGTGCACATGGCCGCTGTGCAGCTGATCAACCCCACCAAGACTGACGCCAACGGTCGCCGCCTGATCGGCTTCGACACCCGCAGCGTGCCCGTGGTCGGCAATGACGACCTGATCATCTACACCAAATAAAAACCCGCCCCGAGAGACAAGCCGCGCATGTTCAAGCTCAACCCCAAACCCACCTTCACCGCGCCCGTGGCGCTGTCTGTGCCCGGCCTGTCCGAGCCTTTGGAGGTGTTGTTCACCTTCCGGCACAAGGGCAAGGAGGCCTTGGCCAAGTGGGTGGCCACCGCCTCGCAAAAGCTGGACGCCGAAGCCCTGAGCGAGGTGGTGTGCGGTTGGGCTGGCGTGAAAGACGAAGACGGCCAGGATGTGGCCTACACCCTGACCGCTTTGTCTGCCCTGCTGGAGAACTACCCCGCCAGCCAAGGCGAGGTGTTTCGGGCCTACCTGCGCGAGTTGACCGAGGCGAAACGAAAAAACTGATAGAGGCTGCCAAGAAACTGGTCGAGGGGTTTGACGATGTTGAAGCCACCGACAAAGCCCTGGCAGCCTTTGGACTCAAGGCCGAAAAGCCCCAAGAGCCTGACCACCTGGACATTTGGCCCGAAAACGTCGAGCCCTTTGCAGTGTTCAAGGCCATGGCCACGCAGTGGAGCGTGGGCATGAACGGGCCGGTGGGTCTGCGCATCGAGGCCTTGGCCTTTGTGCTGGAAATGCAGGGCGTGCCCAAGGCCGACTGGCCCGAAGTCACGCAAGCCGTGCAAGTGATGGAACGCGAAACCTTGCGCCTGTGGCGCAAACAACAAGGGGCCTGACAGCAAATGTCCGAAGCAAAGATTGTCCTGACGGCGGTTGACCAGACCAAGGCCGCCATCGAATCGGCCAAGCGCAACATGGCCAGCATCGGCGAGACCGTGACCCGCGTGACCAGCCTCATGGGGCCGCTGGGCGTGGCCATTGGCGGGGCGTTCAGCATCAATGCCTTCAAGGGTGCGCTGGACATGATGGACCAGCTGGACGAAATGTCCGAGAAAACGGGCGTGTCGGTCGAGGCGCTGAGCAAGTTGCGCTATGCGGGCGAAGCCGTGGGCACCACCACAGAGCAAATGGCTGGAGGCTTGCGCAAGTTGGCCAAGCTGATGGGCGATGCCGCAGGCGGTGGCGAAGAAGCCATCAGCGTGTTCAAGACCATGGGCGTGTCATTCAAAGACGCCAATGGCAGCTTGCGCGGCACCGACGAGGTGCTGGCCGACATTGCCGAGCAGTTTGCGGGCTGGTCTGACGGCCCCGGCAAAGCCGCGCTGGCCATGAAGGTGTTTGGCAAGTCGGGCGAAGACATGATCCCCATGCTGAACCTGGGCAAACAGGGGCTGAGCGACATGGGCACCGAGGCCGAAAAACTCGGCATCAAGCTGTCTGGCGATGCGGCCAAGGCCGCAGCTGATTTCAATGACAACCTGAAAAAGATCAGCCTTGCAGCCGAAGCGGCTGGCATGTCGATCATGGACCCGTTTGTCACGTCTTTGGGCGCTTTGTCCAAGGCGTTTTTGGACGCCAAAATCAACGGCGAGGGCATGTTTGGCGTCATTTCTCGGGGCATGGCCAAGATGCCCGATGCGCCTGACTGGTCCAAGTGGTTGAAGTTTGAGTCGGTCATGCCTTCGCTGCGCATCTTAAACATGATGCGCGAGTCGGGCAAGGTGCTTGAAAGTGCATCCAAAAAAACAGCCAAAACCGGCAGCATGACGGCTGCGGGCGATTTTGGCTTGGCGGCCATTGCCGCAAAGGACTCACGCCCTGCGTCCCCTGTTGTCCCTGGCGAAAAGAAAGAAAAAGCCGCCAGCGATGCCGGTGCCAACGTGGTCAACAACCTGATCAACGAATACGCCCGCCTGAGCGGCAGCATGACCAAGGTGGATGAGGTGCAGCGCATGCTGCAGATCAGCGGCGACAAATTCACCTTTGCCCAAAAGCAGCAGGCGCTGGCCGTGGCCGCTCAGATCGACGCTTACAAAAACAAGCAGATCGTCAACGATGCGGAAGAAAAAGCCATGCGCGAGCTGATTGCCCAGCAAGAACAAGCCGAGCAGGCTTATGGCCGCACCATTCTGGCCATGTCTGACGAAGCGCGGGCCATGGCGTTCAACACCTCGCTGATCGGCAAAACTGCCGAAGAGGTCGCCCGCCTGACGTTTGAGCGCGAGCTTGGCGTCAAGGTGGCGCAAGCCGAGTCGATGGTGATGCAAGACGCCAACAATGGCCTGATCACCCAGATCGAGGCCACCGAGCGGCTGGCCGCCGTGCAGCGCCTGGCCAGCGACACCCGCGCCGAATTCATGGCCCAGCAGGCCGACCAGATCAGCCAGCAATACGACGCCATGCGCGGCGTGAACGATGCCGTCAAGGAATACCAGCTCAGCATCAGCAAGATGGGCGAAAACACCAAGGGCGTGATGACCAACGCCTTCAGGGGCATGGAAGACGCGCTCACCAACTTTGTGCGCACCGGCAAGCTGGACTTCAAGAGCCTGGCCGACAGCATCATCAGCGACATGATCCGCATGCAGATCCAGCAGTCGGTCACCGGACCGCTGGCCAAAATTTTGGGCACGGCTGTAAGCGGGTTTTTTGGTGGCAGTGGCGCAGCAGAGTTTGGCACTGGCGCGGCTTATGGAAACCAAGACCTTGGCTCATTTTTTGCCAACGGCGGCGTCATGTCATCCAGTGGCCCGCTGCCCATGCAGGCTTACAGCAATGGCGGCATTGCAGACAGCCCGCAGCTGGCCATTTTTGGCGAAGGCCGCATGAACGAAGCCTATGTGCCCCTGCCCGATGGTCGCACCATTCCCGTCACCATGACGGGCGGCGGTGCGCCCAATGTGGTGGTCAACGTCATGCCAGGCAGCGGCCAGACGGCTGACGTCAAAACCAGCCAAGACAGCCAGGGCAACATGACGCTGGACGTGGTGATTCGCCAAATCGAAGACAGCATGGCCAGCAATGTGTCGGCAGGCTCTGGCAGCCTGTTCAACGCCATGGGCAGCCGCTTTGTGCCACAGGGAGCGCGATAAATGGCCACCTTCCCCACCTACGTCGACATTGCCTGGGCAGACACTGCCGAGCAGCCAGCGCCTGTGGTGCTGCGCTCTGAAATGGAGCGCGGCGTGCCCAAACAGCGGCGCATGGCCTCTGATGCCATGGTCACCGTGCCGGTGACGCTGTATTTCCGCACCAAACAAAACGCCACCGATTTTGAAGACTGGGTTTACAGCCAGATCGGCGGCGGCGCGGACTGGTTCACCTGGACAAACCCCCGCACGGGTGCCACCGTGCAGGCCCGCATTGTGGGCGGCAACCTGGGCGCACTCAAGCCAGGCAGCCGCGCCTGGACGTTTGCAGAGCGCAGCTTACAGCTCGAATACCTGCGGAGCGCCTACTAAATGAGCGTGAGCGCCACCACCCGCACCCAGCTGCAAGCCACGTCTGATCCGCATGGCGTCTTGGAGCTGCTGCAGATTGACCATGCCAGCTTTCCCAGCCCGGTGCTGATCGTCAACGACACCCGCGACTGGACCATTGGGGCCGACACGTATGTGGCGCTGCCCTTTGTCTGCAAGCTGCCCAATGATGCGCGGGGCGAGAACCCCCGCGCCCAGCTGCAGATCGACAACGTGGGCCGGGAGTTGACGGGCCTGATCGAGGGCCTGCCTGTGGGCGCTGAGCTGCTGGCCACTTTCAAACTGGTGAGCCGCGCCACGCCCACGGTGGTTGACTATCAGTTCATCGCCCAGCTGTCGGGCATCAGCATCACGCCCACCGCTGTGACTTGCACCATGGGGCCAGACGACACCATGCGCCAGACCGCCGTGCGCGTGCGGTTTGACCCTGCTAATACCCCCGGCTTGTTTCCAGGATGAACATGATGACCATTCAAGGGGAAGCCCAAGATTTTGCCGATGCCCAGAGCTATGTGGGCGTGGAGTACGTGCCCGGCGTGTACGACTGTGCGCACCTGTTTTTGGACGTGCAGCGCCAGGTGTTTGGCCGTGAGCTGGCCATCCCCGCCGAGCTGGGCGTGCACAGCCTGGGCCGCGCCGGGCAGGCCCGCCAGATCGCCCTGGCGCGTGACGCGCTGGCAGACCGCATTCAAGAGCCGGTGCACGGCTGCGGCGTGCTGATCACTACGCCTGCCGACAACGGGCAGCTGTGCTGGCACATCGGCACCGTGTTTGTGTACCGGGGCGATGTGTGGGTGCTGCACAACTCGCACGCCATGGGCTCGGCCAGCCTGAACCGCCTGCGCGACTTCGCGTGGAGAGGCCAGCGCATCGAGGGGTTTTACAAATGGAAGTGATGGACTTGACCACCGCGCCCACCGTGCAGCCCACCCGCCTGGTGCGCACCCCGCACCCGCTGACCACACAGGGCCAGACCAGCGTGGCCGTGCTGCAGCAAGACGGCGAAACACTGCTCAGCCTGCTGCAACGCCACAACGTGGACAGCACCTGGGTGGTGGAAGTGGGCGGCCTGCAAGTGCCCGCCATCCTGTGGGGGCGCGTGCGCGTGCACCATGGGCAGGTGATCGAGTGCCGGGCGGCTGTGCAAAAAGAAGTCGTCAAGATCATCGCCTTTGCGGCGCTGGCTTATTTCACCATGGGCGCGGGCGCAGGCTGGATCGGCACCACGTTCAAGGTCGGCGCTTTTGGCGCGGCCATGATCGGCGCCGTGGCCTTTGCCGCCGGTGCCATGGTCATCAACCGCATCTTGCCGCCGCCCAAAGCGCCCAGCATGGACGTGGCCAGCAACAGCGTGGAGCCCACCTACAGCCTGAGCGGTGGCCGCAACAGCGCCCGCCTGTGGCAGCCCATGAGCTTGGTGCTGGGCCAGCCCTATGCGGTGTTTGACTTGGCCGCGCAGCCCTACAGCTACTTCGGTGGCGAGGACCAATACCTGCAGCAAATTTTCCACCTGGGCATTAACTGCCAGCGCGTGGACACCCTGCGCATTGGCCAAACGGCGCTGAGCAATTTTGAAGGCGTGAACATCGCCGCCACCGGCCTGCCCGGCAACGGCTACAGCACGGCCATGCCCAGCAACAACGTGGACAGCATCCCCGGCGCACTGCTGGACGCGCCCAGCGGCACCGGCCCATGGGTCACCCGCACCACCAGCCCCGGCACGGCGCAGATTTGCATCGACATTGAGGCGAATTTGTATGCAACCAACAGCACCAACGGCGCTTGGCAAGAGGCGCGGTGCGACTTGGAGGTGCAGTACGCCGTGGCTGGGTCTGGCAACTGGGTCGGAGTCAATACCGGGTCAGGCGTTTTAATCAAGAACTACGTTGATCAAACAGTTGAGGGTGCGCAGCAAGCTTTCGGCACTTTTTTGACTAGCCGCTATTTTGTTTGGGAATTTTCACCAGCCCCGGTGGGCATTGCTTGGCTTTTCAACAGCACCTCAAAACCACTGCGGCGTACATTCACGATCGGTGTCGCATCTGGTCAATACGACGTTCGCCTGCGCAAGATCACGGCCAACAACACCACCACCAGCGGCCAAAACGCTGTGCAGTGGATCCAGCTGCGCAGCTTTCAGGCGCAGACCACCAGCTTCCCCGGCCAAGCACTGCTGGCCGTCAACATCAAAGCCAGCGGGCAGCTGAGCGGCGCGATTGATGAACTGAACGGCATCTTGACGGCCAAGCCTTGCCCGCATTGGAACGGCAGCGCATGGGTCACCGCCACCAACCGTGGCGACGGCCTGAGCAACCCCGGAACGATCATGCTGGCCTATGCCCGGGGCTTTTACGACGAAAACGGTCGCCTGATGGCGGGCTTGGGTTGGCCCGACAGCCGCATCGACCTGGACAGCATCAAAGCCTTCACCGTCTGGTGCACCGCCCGTGGCTTCACGTTCGACGCGCACATCCAAGACGCCATGAGCCACGGCGACCTGCTGGATGCCGTGGCCTACGCGGGCATGGGCAGCATGTCCATGCCAGACGGCAAGCTGGGCGTGCAGTGGCTGGCAGACGATGCGCCCATCGAAGGCGTGATCAACATGGGCAACATCAAGGCCAAGTCGTTTTCGGTGCAATACGACCTGAACGACCGCGCCGACGAAATCGAATACGGCTACTTTGACCGCAACCAGGGCAACCAGTGGAACGCCCTGCGCGTGCTGGCCCCCGGCGTGACCATGCCGCGCAGCACCGCCCGCCTGAGCAACCTGGGCATCACCAGCGAAGCGCACGCTGCCGTGCTGGCCCGCCACTCCATGGCGCAAAACATCTACATGGCTAAGGCGATCACTTTTGAGCAAGACCTGGAGCACCTGACCTACCGGCGCGGCACCGTGCTGAGCCTCAGTCACGATATGACGCAGTGGGGCTACAGTGGCCGCGTGCAGAGCGTGACCGATGTGGGCGGCGTCATCACCCTGGGGCTGGACGATGCCGTGCCCGCCACCGGCCCTGGCGGTGCGTCCAACAAGTTCATCGGCCTGCGCCTGCTGGGCGAGGCGCAATACCGCATCTTTCAGGTGCAGGCCTTCACCGGCACAGCACGCAGCGTCACGCTGGTTGGCGCATGGCCTGCGGGTGTGCCGCTTCCCGGCAGCGTGGGGGCAGGTGGCCAAGTGCACGACGCGCTGTGGGTGTTCGACTTCAAAGCCACGCCGGGCCTGCGCGTAGTGGTCAGCAAGGTCGAGCCCATGGGCGGCATGACCGGCGCACAAGTCACCGTGGTGCCGCTGCCTGACGAGTTTTGGCCGTTCGTCAACTCGGGTGCGTACACGCCGCCGCCCAACCGCAGCTTGCTGCCATCCATCCCGGCCATCAGCAACCTGCGGGTAACCGAGGTGCTGCGCCGCCAGGGCAACACCTGGTACACCGATTTGGCGGTGGACTTTGACTCTGTGGCCGCCACCAGCAATGTGCAGGTGTGGGGCGCTCGGGGCGATGCGCCACTGGAGCTGCTGGGCACCACCACCAGCCGGTCATTCACCTGGATGGGTGGTCTGAGCGAGACTTGGGCGCTGGAGTTGCGGCCTTTCAGCGCTCTGGGCATGCGCGGCACCGCGCAGCGCATTGGCTACACCGTGCAGGGCCTGAGCCTGCCGCCGCCAGATGTCGTCAGCTTCACCATCAACGGCGATGTGCTGAGCTGGACGCCTGTGGACGCCATCGACTTGGCGGGCTACAAAATCCGCTTCCACTACGGGCAAAACACCTGGTGGCCCACGGCTGCAGACCTGCACGACGGCCTGATCACTGAGACGCCCTACACACTGGTCAACCGGCCCACGGGCACCGTCACGCTGCTGATCAAAGCCGTGGACACCACCGGCAACGAAAGCACCAACGCCGCCGTCATCACCGTCAATCTGGGCGATGCGCTGGTGGACAACATCGTCAACAGCTGGCCCCAGCACACCGCATGGCCTGGCACCAAGACCAACGCCAGCGTGGTCGGCGGCCAGCTGGTGGCCAACGCCGTGGACGTGTTTTATGGCGCAGACGAAGAGCCGTTTTACGGCATGGACACCAGCCCGTTTTACGTGCCATCGCAAAGCGCAAGCATGCGTTATGAGTGGGACGTGGTGACCGATGGCACAGGCCGCCTTACGCTCAGCCACAGCATTGTGGCCAGCAGCTACACCATCGAATACGCCCGCGACAACGCAGAGGCGTTTTACGGCATCGGCGGCGACTTTTTTTATGGGCCAGACGCCGACCCGTTTTATGGCCAGCCGCAAGACTGGGCTGTGTGGCCCGGCTATGCCGACGCGGTGAACGGCGAGATGTTTCGCTTTCGCATCACCACCGCTGGCGGCACGGGCACCGAAGTCATGCAAACCCTGCAAGCCAACCTGGACGTGCCCGACATCACCGTTAACACCAACGACCTGGTTGTCAGCGCCACCGGCACCCGCTTGGCCGTGCCTGCGGGGCTGCTGGCCATCAAAAACATTCAGATCACGGTGCAGGCCGATGGCAACGGCGGCGTGACCGCCCGCTATGCCGACAAAACCAACACCACGCTGGGCCCCATGGTCTACGTGCTCAACGCCGCTGGCGCGCAAGTGCCGGGGCTGATCGATGCCGTGATTCAGGCCTATTGACCTATTTTTTTTGGAGCAAAACACATGAGCGACATGCCAACCCGCAGCCACCTGACCGGCACCCCCAGCAACGCCCAAGCCAACGCGGCCATGGGCAAGTTTTACGACTACGTGGCCGCCCGCCTGGGCACGGCCACAGACAAGTCGGGCGGGGCGTTTTTCAAGGCTGACAGCGGCTCTGTCGCCTTCAGCAAACAGAGCAACACCACTGCGCAGCTCAAGGCGGGCACCTGGGTGGATGTGGGCGGCAGCATGCTGTTTTTCAGCGCCGCCACCAGCATCACCATGCCTGCGCTGACGGCGGGCACGGATTACGCCATTTACGCCTGCGCAGACGGCACGGTGCGGGCCGATGCCAGCTTCACCGCGCCCAGCGGCTACACCACCGCCAACAGCCGCAAGATCGGCGGCTTTCATTACAGCCCCGGCGGGCACAGCGGCAGCCCGGGCGGCGGCAACAGCACGGCGCAGATCAACGAGTATTCGTTTTGGGACCTCAAGTTCAGGCCCGCATGCGCCGATCCGCGCGGCATGACGCTGGTGGCCGATTCGTTCTGGGCTGACATTTATCTGCTGGGCGTTGACCACCAGCTCAACGGCACCAGCAAATACAACGTCACCATCGCAGACGGCAGCAGCCCGCCAAAGATCCCCACCAAGTTCGGCGGCAACGGCTCCACGGCCTACGGCTCGCTCAACTGGTGGGAAGCTGCAGAGGTCGGCCATTCATTCGGCAAGCGCCTGCCCACCTATGACCAGTTTGCGGCGCTGGCCTACGGCACCACAGAAAACAGCTCGATTGGCAGCGATCCTGGCGCGACATCGTGGGCCACGGCTTACGTCAGCAAGTGGGGCGTCAACCAGGCCAGCGGGGTGCTGTGGACTTGGGGGGCGGAGTTCAGCTATCGGCAAGACGGCAGCGCTACCCCATGGGCCTGGCGCAACAACACTGGCAACCGTGGCCAGCTTTATTTGTACAGCGACATCGGCCTTGTCGCTTCGATCTTCGGCGGCCACTGGGGCGACGCGGCGAACTCCGGTTCTCGCGCGTCGAACTGGAACAGCTACCCGTGGGCTTCGGTCGGCAGCATCGGTGCCCGGCTCGTCGCTGACCACTTGTCACTTGACTGATGGGTTAGATCACATGCGCCCATCTTTTTCGCAAAATGATGTCAGAGATCGTTTTGGCATTGACGGGGTAACGCTTGGCAATGGATGCGCCGCTTTCTCCGTTTTGGCTTGCCTGCCTGATCTCTTTAACATTTTTCTCCGTGAGTTTGGCGCTTCCATTCTTCTCGCCCGGGCAGGGCTGCGGCGCTTTGGTCAATCCATTGGAAAAAGCATGCTTGCCGTTCATCACAGGATTGCACCATTCAAGATTGGCGACGGAGTTGTTTGTTGGGTCGCAGTCAATGTGGTTGATGTGAGGAAGATTCTGGGGGTTTGGTATGTAGGCCATGGCCACCAGCCTGTGCACCAGCATCCCGATGGTTTTCCCGTTGGCGTGCAAATAAACGCGCAAGTGAGCCGTCCTTTTGGTCACCCTCGAAAGCGTGAGCCAACGCCCGCCATCTTTGCGAAGCCCTCCGTTTGGTGTTCTGGTTTGCTTTTCGTGCGCCCAAACCTTGCCGTCTTCTGTCACCGAATACAGACCTTCAAAACCTTGTATTGCTTTCATTTCTGCTCCTTTTGTTTATGTTCTCGCGTGTATGTTAGAACATAAACGAAAACAAATCAAGTCATTTTTACTGGAGATCACCCCATGAACATCATCACCACCCGCGCCGATCTGGACGCCCTGCAGGGCACGCCCGCGCACGCCCAATTTATGGCCATGCTGGCCGGTTCGCTCTACCGACTCGAAAAAGACGACGAAGCCAAGGCCTGGAAGGCCGTGGAAGACGACTCCATGATCCAGCGCTTTGGCTTTGTCCGGGCCGACTTCCCCAACGCCGCCGCGCCCACACTGCCCGTCTATGTGCCCGAGCCAGTGGAAGAGGTGGACCCCAAGCTCACCGGCATCGAGTTTGATGGCGTGATGTGCAGCGCAACCCGTGACGATCAAAACGGCCTGATGGCCGTCTTCATGGCCAGACAGATCCAGGGCGCGGCCTTTCAGCCGACTCGCTTTCAGTTTGCCAACGGCAACAGCTTGGTGCTGAGCAAGGACAACATCGCCGACTTCACCGCCGTGTGGATGCCGTTTCGTCAGAGCTTTTTTGCGGCGGCGTGATCATGGCTACAGGCACAGAAACAGCATTGGGCGCTGGCTGGCTTGTCGGCAAGCTGGCACCCGCCGTGGGTGGGTTGTTTGGCGGCTTGAGTCTGGCCATGTTCTGGACGCCAGAAAAGCTGCGCGAAAAAGGCAAGTTGGCCAGCGTGTTCATTGCGGGCGGCATATCGGCCATGGCGGGCTTCAGTTTCACTGGGCTGGCCGCCGACTGGATGGGCATTCACCCTGACAAGCTGGATGTGATCATTGGCCTGGCGTGGGCGCTGGGCCTGTCTTCCATCGCCATCATGAACTGGCTGGCCAATTACATGGCCAAGCGCGAGCACATGGACATTGGTGAGGTGGCGCAAGACATTCAAGCCATGCGTCAGGGCCTGCAGCCCTCAACACCCGCCGCCAAAAGCACCCGGGCTGTCAAGCGGCCAGCACGCAAGCGGGTACGCAAATGAACGTCGGCGCATGGCTTTTTGTTGTGCTGGTGATCGAGCTGGCCGCCATTTTGGTGGTGGCCTACCTGTCTTTCATCGGCTTTTTTGAGCCTATGCGGACACTGACCAAAGCGGGCCTGTGGATGATGACCTTTGGGCTCATGGTCCAGATCATGCGCACGCTTCACTACTTTGAGGTCGGCTCGTACCCGGTCGACACGTTTTTCCCGCTTTGGGTCACCAAAGACCTGGGCGCATCCCTGTTGGTGCTGGATTTGCTGATCCTGCACCTGAAAACCCCAAAAACCTGAAAGGACACCATCATGGACCTGAAAACCATATTGAAGTCGGCAGCGCCCATGCTGAGCGCGGCCATTGGTGGGCCGTTTGGCGCGATGGCGGCCAAGCTGGCCGTCGAGGCGCTGGGCGATTCGGCCAGCAAGCCCGAAGACCTGCCCACCCTGATGGCATCGGCCACACCCGAGCAGATCGCCGCGCTCAAAAAGGCCGAGATGGACTTCAAGGTGCGCATGACTGAGCTGGGGTACGCCAACGAAGAAAAGCTGGCCGCCCTGGTGGTGGAAGACCGCAAGAGCGCCCGCGAGATGCAAACCAGCACGCGCAGCCGCATTCCGGGTGTTTTGGCTGTGTTGGTGGTTGTGGCGTGGGGCTTGGTGCAGTGGTTCTTGCTGACGCACGTGGTCGACCAGAGCATGCGTGAATTGGTGGCCCGGGTGCTAGGCACTCTGGATGGAGCGTTGATGGTCGTGTTGAGCTTCTACTTTGGCAGCAGCCACGGCAGCCAGCAAAAGACCGAACTCATGTCCAGCAAGGGGTAAACCATGCAAGTCCAAGAAACCCACCTGACGCCCAACTTCACGCTGGCCGAGCTGACCCACAGCGAAACAGCAGACCGCCTGGGCATCGACAACCAGCCAGACCCTGTGCAGCTGGCCAACCTGACGCGCTTGGCCAACCTTTTGGAGCAGGTCCGCGCACTGGTGCGCAAGCCCATTGTCGTCACCAGCGGCCTGCGCACATTGCCGGTGAATCGCGCCATTGGCAGCAAAGACACCAGCCAGCACACCAGAGGCTGCGCCGCCGACATCAAAGTGCCCGGCATGACGCCCGACCAGGTGGTCCGCGCTATCCTGGCCAGCGGCCTGAGCTTTGACCAGTGCATTCGGGAATTCGCCAAGCCCAACGGCGGCGGATGGACGCACATCAGCATTCCCAACACCCATGACACCCCGCCGCGCCGGGTAGCCTTGATCATTGACGAGCAGGGCACCCGAGCTTTTGCCTGACCATTTTCCTGACGCCAAGAAAATGGCCCACTGATTGCCGTTGTCTCCAAGGCCGCTCACCCGGCCCTTGCCCACCGCTCTGCAAAGGGTGGTGGGTTTTTTTTCATTCCCGGCCCAAAAAATCCCCAATTTTTGACTTTTACCTTTTAACCATGCGGTTTGTGGTGCCTGTCGGGGGCACCACACCACTTGCCCCGCGTGTGTGCAGTCAACCCCGAATAGGCCCCACCGCCACCAAGCGCTGGATGGCGCGACGCAAGGGGGCCGAGCGTGTGGTCTTGGCCAGGGTTTTCA
>JACCDU010698993.1_pt1 | contig 29573 bp, 26 predicted proteins | sample 7446081 | NCBI WGS metagenome assembly JACCDU01 (sample SAMN15323447, study PRJNA562643) | freshwater metagenome | isolation source: river surface water | place: USA:Blue River Watershed | collected 2017-08-17
CCTTGAGCATCGTGATCATCCGCGCCAGCGCCTGCACGATCACGGGCGCGAGCCCCTCGGAGATCTCGTCGAGAAGCAGCAGCTTGGCGCCGGTGCGCAGGATGCGCGCACCGGCCAGCATCTGCTGCTCGCCGCCCGACAGGCGCGTGCCCTGGCTGTGGCGGCGCTCTTCGAGATTGGGAAACATCTGGTAGGTCTCGGCGACCGACATGCCGCCTTCTTTCAGCATCGGCGGCAGCATCAGGTTTTCTTCGGCCGACAACGACGAAAAGATTGCGCGCTCTTCCGGGCAATAGCCGACGCCGAGATGCGCGATGCGGTGCGTGGGCAGGTTGATCGCTTCGACACCGTTGATCTTCACCGAACCGGTACGACGCCCGGTCAGCCCCATGATCGCGCGCAGCGTGGTGGTGCGACCGGCGCCATTGCGACCGAGCAGCGTGACGACCTCGCCCTGCTCGACCGACAGGTTCACGTCATGCAGGATGTGCGATTCCCCATACCAGGCCTGCAGCCCGGTGATCTCGATGGCCTTCGTCATCCGTGCGCTCCTTCGAGCGCCGCACTGCTGCCCATGTAGGCTTCCAGCACCTGCGGGTTCTGCGACACGGTCGCGTAATCACCTTCGGCGAGGATGGCGCCGCGCTGCAAGACGGAGATACGGTCGCAGATGCCGGACACCACATTCATGTTGTGCTCGACCATCAGGATCGTGCGGCCGGCCGACACTTTCTTGATCAGGTCCGTCACGCGCTGCACATCTTCATGGCCCATGCCCTGGGTCGGCTCGTCAAGCAGCATCAGCTCCGGATCCATCGCGAGCGTGGTCGCGATCTCCAGCGCACGCTTGCGGCCATACGGCAGGTCTACCGTGATGCTGTCGGCAAAACCGGACAGGCCGACTTCATCGAGCAACGCGAGTGCGCGTTCGTTCAATACATCGAGCGTCGCTTCGCTCTTCCAGAAATGGAAGGAGGTGCCGAGCTGGCGCTGCAGGCCGATGCGCACATTTTCCAGCACCGACAGGTGCGGGAACACGGCCGAGATCTGGAACGAGCGGATGATGCCCATGCGCGCGACCTGCGCCGGCTTTTCCATCGTGATGTCGCGGCCATTGAACAGGATCTGCCCCGAGCTCGGCACAAGGAATTTGGTCAGCAGGTTGAAGCAAGTCGTCTTGCCGGCGCCATTGGGGCCGATCAGTGCATGGATGTGACCGCGCTGCACCTGCAGGTTGACCTGATTGACCGCGACAAAACCCTTGAATTCGCGCGTCAGGTTCCTGGTTTCGAGAATGATTTCCGACATGAAGGCTCCGGTTCAGAACCTGCGGACGGCCGGAACGGCCAGGGTGGGGGCAGCCATGCTGTACTGTATCTCCGTTGGTTTTTTGTGGTTTTGCTAATCCAGCGCCGGCCGGTCTGGTGCCGCCTGACCCGGAAGCCTGACAAGTTATTCTATTTCCAAGAAAAAACAAAATGAATAATTTGATCCTTTTGCGCTGCCTCCATACCGCAAAGCAATATTTCTCTGCGTAACTGACGCGTGGCACTGGCGCGTGTCACCCATACGCGGAACTGTTCCCACCAGCAGCTCTCGAAGTTACCTTTGGTCACTACTTCCTTGATACATCACAAAGGCGAGTTCGGTGATCGTAATAAGCTGCCCTTGCCTCATTAAATCTCACTGCGTGCATGGGTTCTGCGTTGGCTGAATCGAAGGACACGCACACCTGCAGGCAAACTTTGCCTTGATGAAATTCCTTCTCCCCGCGTCAGTTTTCGAGCGACGCCTGTTCTCCAGCTTCGCTGTGGGTGCCACTGCGTTGCTGCTGCTGGCCGGCCTCACCTGGCATTTCTCGCTCAAAGGCATCGATGCGACGCGCTTCGTGATTCATTCGCATGAAGTGATCGCAAGCCTGGGCCGTGTGCAGCAATACGTGTACATGGCCGAGTCCGAGCAACGCGGCTATCTGATCAGCGGCGACCGCACTTTTCTGGCGGGCTATCGTGAAGCGCTGGACGACCTCGCGCGCGAGCAAGGGCGACTGGCCGCACTGGTGGCAGACAATCCGGCCCAGTCAGCGCGTGTCGACTGGATGAAAGCGATGATCGCGTCCCGCATCGACTGGCTGGAAAAGAATGTGCAGCTGTCCGAGCAGGGCGCGCTACATCGCCGCGAGGTCGATGTGTCTGCCGGGACCAGCATCGATCGCCAGATCGACATGCTGGCCGATGATCTGTACCACGAGGAACAGCGCCTGCTGCGCGAACGGCAAGCACTGGAGGCTGATCGCGCGCAACTGAGTGCGATCGGCTTTTTTGCGTTGCTGTTGCTGGTGCTGACCGCCGTGCCGCTGCTGTACCTGCGCATGCGCCATGCCTATGACGACAAGCAAAAGGTCGCTGAAGAAGCACGCCGGCTGGTGGATGTGATCGACAGTACGCCCGACCTGATCGCGATGAGCACGCCGGGCGGCCGCGTCGCGTATGTGAACCGCGCATTGCGCGACTTGCTGGGCGTGGGCGACCTGCCTGCCGAGCAACTGAAGCGCGAAAACATTTACAGCGCCGAGTCACTGGAGCGGGTGCTGCGCATCGGCATCCCGCATGCGATCGCGCACGGCAGCTGGATCGGCGAGACCACCTGGGTCACTGCGGGCGGCAAGGAAATACCGATGTCGCAAGTGCTGATTGCGCACCATCAGTCCGACGGCAGCATCACCCTGTCCACCATTGCGCGCGACATCAGCGAGCGCAAGCAGGCGGAGCAACTGCTGGCCGACAAGAACCGCCAGATCGAACAGGCATCGCGACTGAAGACCGAGTTCATGGCCACCATGTCGCATGAGCTGCGCACCCCGCTGAACGCGATCATCGGGTTTTCCAGTGTGATCCGCGACGGTCTCGCCGGGCCGGTCGACCCGACCGTGCGCGAGTATGCGGACGATATCCTGAACAGTGGCCGCCACTTGCTCGAGCTGATCAATGACATCCTCGACCTGTCCACCATCGAGTCCGGCAACATGCGGCTCGACGCCGGCATCGTCGATGGCGATGAACTGGCAGCCAGCGGCATGGCCATCATGCGCGAGCAGGCGACGGCACGCGGGATACGGCTGCAACAGACGCTGTCGCCGGAGCTCAAGAGCCTGTGGCTGGACCCGCGCAAGACACGCCAGATCATCTTCAACCTGCTGTCGAATGCGGTGAAGTTCACACCCGACAATGGTCAGGTGAGTCTGGCGATGCGGCTGGTACCGCGCAGCCTGGTCGAGTCGCAGCAAGGCGGCGAGTCGCGCCGCCTGTTCGCGCTGCCGCCGTCATCCTTCCTTGAATTCCTTGAAGTCTCGGTCAGCGATACCGGCGTCGGCATCGCGCAGGCCGATCTGTACCGGCTGTTCCAGCCCTTTACCCAGCTCGATGCATCACGCAGCCGCTCCTACGAAGGCACCGGTCTCGGGCTGGTGATGGTGCGCCGGCTGATCGAACTGCAAGGCGGCGCCTTGCTGGTCGAAAGCGAGACCGGCAAAGGTTCCCGCTTCACCGCCTGGTTGCCGCTGCGCGACCCGGAGCCCGTTGGCCAGCTGCCGATTGCACTCCCCGACGCCCTGCTGAAACCCCAGCCCCCCACGTTACAGGACCGCACCTCATGAGCAGCATCACCCCGGACCTCAGCCCCGACAGGACCACCGACGTGGATACCCCCATGGCCACCGACCTGAGCGCCAGCCGGCCTTCGCATGGAACCGCCGCGCCCACCGGCAAGCCGGTCGTGATGCTGGTCGACGACCAGCCGCGCAATGCCCGGCTGCTGCAGGCACAACTGGGCAGCGGTCATTTTGATTTCATGGTCGCGCATTCCGGCGAAGAAGCGCTGGCGCAGATCCGTGAGCGCTTGCCCGACCTGATCATCCTCGACTACATGATGCCGGGCATGAATGGCCAGCAGGTGGCGCTGGTGTTGAAGCAAGAGCTGCGCACCCGCACTATTCCGCTGATCATGCTGACCGCGCTGTCGGACCATGCGTCGCGCATGCATGCACTGTCAGCCGGCGTCGAGGAATTCATCAACAAGCCGGTCGATCAGGCCGAGCTGTGCACGCGTGTGCGCAACCTGCTTCGGCTCAAGTCGTACCAAGACCAGCTGTCCGACCACAACCGACGGCTGTCCGATCAGGTGGCCGAGCGTACACGCCAGCTGACCGAGGCATACCGTGACACCATTTACACGATGGTAAAGGCGGCGGAATACAAGGATGAAGATACCGGCTCGCATGTGCAACGCATCAGCTTCTTTTGTCTGGAGCTGTCCGAGCACCTAGGCATGGACAAGGGCTTCTGCGACCAGATCTTTTACGCGTCCGCGATGCATGATGTCGGCAAGATCGGCATCCCCGATGCGGTGCTGCTGAAGCCGGGCGCGTTCGATGCATCGGAATGGTCGATGATGAAGACCCATTGCACGCTGGGCGCAAAGATCCTGCACAAGGGCAGCTCGCCCTATGTGGCGATGGGCGCCGATATCGCGCTCAGCCACCATGAGCGCTGGGATGGCAGCGGCTACCCGAACGGGCTCAAGGGTGAAGCGGTGCCGCTGTCGGCACGCATCGTGATGCTGTGCGACCAGTATGATGCGCTGCGTTCGCGTCGCCCGTACAAGCCGGCAATGAGCCATGACCATGCGTCATCGGTGATCATGGATGGCGACGGCCGTACCGAACCCGCGCATTTCGACCCGGCAGTGTTATCAGCCTTTAAACAGGTTCGCCATCGTTTTGCAGAAATTTACGCGGCCAACATCGACTGAATGCAGGCTGCATGCGGGCTGCAGTTCGGCTGCAGTTCGGCTGCAGTTCGGCTGAAATTCCGCTGCAATTCAGCTGATCCGGGGGCTGAACCGGGGCTGACGGTCATATGAGCGCCGGCGACGCATCGACCCGGCAGCGGTCAGGGTTCGACAAGCGCGTGCAGGCCGGCCCGGCTTTGTGTATTCTCAGTGCACAGACCTCTACTTTGACCAGCCATGACTTCCCTGTTCGGCGACATCAGCAACATCATCAGCCTGTCCATCACGCCCGCTTTCCTGTTGCTGGGCGTATTGATGCAGATGCGCGTGCTGAACAACCGGCTCGACCGCATCGTTGATCGGCGCGACGTGCTGCGTCAGCGGCTATCGGGTGGCGCCGACCTGCGTGCGGTGCTGATGCATGAGCTGGATGTGCTGGACCGGCGTGCCGATGTGATCAACCGTGCGGTCAACTTCTCCACGCTGTGCCTGATCCTGGTGTGCGCCGTCGTCGTCACACTGTTCGTCGATGACGCATTCCATCTTGCGCTGGACTCGCTGATCGCGCTGCTGTTTGTCGGCGCGATGCTATTGCTGATCGCCAGCTTCTCGCTGTTCCTGCACGAGATCTTCATCGCCAGCCACACGATGCCCACCACCGCGCTGCATCAGACCAGGCAGCCCGAGTAAGTTGAAGAAGCAGCGCAGGCGACTTCAGCCTGCGCCGTCGGCAGGCAGGCCACCGCCTTCGCCCTGACACCTTCCCGGCACCTCTCCGGCACCTCTCCGACACTTTCCGGGCACCCTCCCGGCTTCAGACCTTCACCGGTTCGGGCAGCCAGAAGCGTCCGGCCATCGTTTCCAGTCCCACATCGTGCAGCACCTCGGCCAGCCGGCGCGCCGCCCTCGGCTGTGGCCGGTCCTTGCGGGTGGCGATGATCAATTCATTCTTCATCGAATGTTCCCAACCGACCAGTTCGGTCACATTGACCTGATAACCATGCGCTTCCAGTTGCAGGCAGCGCAGCACATTGGTCAGGTGACTGCCGAATTCGCGCGTATGGATGGGATGGCGCCAGATCTCGGTCAGCGCATCGCGACCGAGTGCCTGCCCTTTCAAGCGGCGCAGCGTCGCCGCCACTTCGGCCTGACAGCACGGCACCAGCACGATGAAGCGCGCCTGCTTCTTCAGCGCAAAGCTGATCGCATCATCGGTGGCGGTGTCGCATGCGTGCAGCGCGGTGACCACATCGACCGTCGGCGGTAGCGCATCCGACACAATCGACTCCGCCACCGACAGATGGTGGAAATGCATGCGCGTGAAACCAAGGCGTTGCGCCAGCGCACGTGCGCTGTCCACCAGCTCGGCGCGGGTCTCGATACCGTGGATGGTGGACGCATCCTCGCGCTGCTTGAAGAACAGGTCGTACAGGATGAAGCCCAGATAGGACTTGCCCGCACCATGGTCGACCAGGCTGAGCTGTTCAGTATCGATCTGCTGCAACAGCGGTTCGATGAACTGGAACAAGTGATACACCTGCTTCAGCTTGCGCCGGCTGTCCTGGTTCATCTTGCCGTCGCGCGTCAGGATATGCAGCGCCTTCAGCAGCTCGATCGACTGGCCCGCGCGGATTTCTGTTTCTGCCATGGTGGAATGTTCTCCTGCAAGGCCGACATGGTAGCAGCGTCCGCATATTCTTCACCGCCGCCGGTAGTTTTTACCGCTCCTCCCGACTGCGTTCCCGCCAGCCCGCGCGCGGGCTTTTCCTCGTCTTAAGCATACGCAGGCCGGCTGCGCGCCTGACGCGCATCAGGCCTCGCTCACACCCGGGTCCGGCCTCGCATGCACGGCGCAGGCACGGTCGCTGCTACTGCGACCATCTCTCGATTCACCGCCATTCATGGCGTACACAGATTGCGGTTCACGCAGCGAGCGACAGCAGGGAGCATTACACACAGACCAGAGGATGAACATGAAAGTCTTTTCTTTGCGAACGTTCACACCGTGGACGATAGCGCTGCTGTCGCTGGCGGTCCTGGCGGGATGCGGCAGTGACAGTAATCCGATCAACCCGACGGCGGCCGGCGTCAGCCAGGTCAGCTCCGTCAACAGCAGCGTGCCACGCAACCTGTTCACGGCAACGCTGACCGGCACCGAACAAGTCCCGCCCAACAACAGCTCCGCAACCGGTACCGGCGTGGTGGTGGTGGACCAGAACACGCGCGCGATGAAAGCCACCATCGTGACCGCTGACATCAATGGCACGGCCGCGCACATCCACCTCGGCGCGCGCGGCGCAACCGGCCCGGTGGTCTTCCCCCTCACGCAAGTGGCGGCCGGCAGCGGCATCTGGGCCGCGACCGCGACACTCACCAACGAGCAGTTGGCGGTGCTCCAGTCCGGCAATTACTACTTCAACGTGCATACGGCAGCGCTGCCCGAAGGCGAAATCCGCGGACAGATCACAGCAAGGCTGCCGCAAAGCGGCGTACCGATCAGCACGGGCAGCGCGGGCGGTACGACCACCACCACGTCCACCGGCGCGACCGGCACCAGCGCGACGCCGGGCACAGCGACAACCTCGGGCACGGCAGGCGCCTCCGGTAGTTCGGGAACCACGGGCACGGCAGGTACCGGCACGAGCACGGGTACGGGTACCGGCGCGGATACTTCGGGAACTGCAGGTGCAGCAGGCAGCTCCGGCACATCCGGGACATCCGACACATCAGGCACGTCAGGCAGCGCGGCCACGACCGGCAGCAACGGCACCGGCGGCACCGGCGGCACTGGCGGCAACGGCGGCAACGGCGGCACTGGCGGCAACGGTGGCACATCGTCGGCAACCGGCACCGCGACACCGACCACGGGCACCGTCACGACCAACAACACCCCGACCAGCGCCGGTGGCAGCGGCATCGGTTCGCAGGCCGCAGGACGCGCGACGGGACAAAGCACAGGACAGGCGACTGCAGCAGCCAACCGGCCAGTGTTCTACACCAATGTGCTGAGCAGCTCGCTGGTGGTACCGCCGAGCGGCAGCACAGGCACGGGTACCGGCGTGTCGGTCTATCGGCCGCGCGACAAGACGCTCACCTCGGTGGTCGTCACCAGTGGCTTCACCAGTACCGGTGCCGCAGTGCTGCAAGGCGCACCGGATGCGACCGGACCCGTAGTCGCGAACATGCAGGAGATCAGCGCCGGCTCCGGCATCTGGGTATCCCGCGCGACACTGACGGACACACAGATCGCCGCACTGAATGCCGGCAACCTGTACTACCAGGTGCTGTCGGCTGATTTCCCGAATGGCGCGATCCGTGGCCAGATCACGCGCACCTCGGGTGCCACCGCACCGACGACGCCGAGCACCAGCACCACGCCGGCATCGACCACACCTGCATCGACCACACCTGCAACCGGTGGCACGGCAGGCACCACCACGGGCAGTGCCAGCGGCACGCCGACGGGTACGACCACAGGCACGACCACCGGTACAACGACAGGCACAACCACCGGCACAGCTGCAGGGACGACGCCGGGCACTGCCACCACGCCCACTACCGGCACCACTACCGGCACCACCACCGGCACCACGACCGACACCACGACCGACACCACCGGCACACCATCAACGGGGGGCACGACCACGGGCGCGACAGATATGACCGGTGGCACGACGGGTACAACCGGTGGCACTGCCGGCACGACAGGCACGACTGACACCACGACAACGCCGGCCACATCGACGGGCTCACCCACCGGCACGGGCACCACGGCAACCACGGGCGCGAGTGGCGCAACGGGCACCGGTACCGGAGGGACGACCGGCACAACAGGAGGGATAGGAGGGACAGGCGCAACCGGCGTGGCAACGACCACCACCGGCATTCTGGACCCCGGCACCGGCAGCACCACGACAACGACGACCACTACGCCGATCACGACCGTGACCGGCAGTGGCACCAACCTGCCGGCCATTAGCGGGGTGGCCATTGGTGGCTGACGGTGGTCGACGTTGGCCCACGGTGGCCGACAGTGGCTGACGGTGGTTGAAGGTCACTGAATGTCACTGAAGGTGACTGATCGCTGACGGCAGCGCCGACCACTGGCGGGTTGAGGGCAGCAAGTGCAGCTGCCTCACCCCTCTGCATCAATAAACTTGCAAGCGCTCCGGCCAACACCGGAGCGCTTTTTCATGCGGGCAGTTCGGTGCGGGTGGCCGGCGGCAGCGATGAGCGTTGCTGCAGGTAGCGCTGCATGCTTTGCTCGTCCATCGGCGCCGCGAACAAGTAGCCCTGGTACGCGTGACAACCGTGCGACGCAAGAAAGTCGCGCTGGCGTTCATCTTCCACGCCTTCGGCGATCAGGTTCAGCTTCAGGCTTTGCGCGAGCACGACGATGGTACGCACGATCGCAGCATCGGTTTCGATGGTCAGGAGGTTGCGGAAGAAAGAGTGATCGATCTTGAGTTCGTCCAGCGGCAGGCGGCGCAGGTAAGACAGCGACGAGAAACCGGTGCCGAAGTCGTCGAGCGAGAAGCCGATGCCGGACGCCTTCAGCGTCTTCATCTTCAGGATCACTTCATCGACATGATCGACCAGCAGGCTCTCGGTCAGTTCCAGCGTCAGCCGGCGCGGGTTGATCCGATGACGGCGCACCACGTCCAGCACATGATCGACGAATTGCTCATGCATGAACTGGCGCGCACTGACATTCACCGACAGCGTCAGCGCCTGATGCTCCGGCTCCTGGGCCCAGTGCGCCAGCTGACGGCAGGCGCGATCAATGGCCCACATGCCGATCGGTACAATCAGGCCGGTCTCTTCAGCCAGCTGAATGAATTCTCCCGGCGGCAGCAAACCCAGCTCCGGATGCTGCCAGCGCAGCAAGGTCTCGAAACCGAGCAGCTTGCCCTCGTCATTCACTTGCGGCTGGTAGTACAGCAGGAATTGCTGGCGACGCAGCGCGCTGCGCAGGCTGGCTTCCAGCACCGCACGGCGTGACAGCGTGTCCTGCATCTCGGGCGCGAAGAAGCAGATCGCATTGCGGCCCGCTGCCTTGGACTGGTACATCGCAAGATCGGCACGCTTGAGCATGTCACTGACGCTGTCCACCGCGGTATCGAACACATAGATGCCGAGGCTGGCGGTGCTGTGGTGCTCATTACCGCGCAAGCGATACGGCTTGTCCATCGCGGCGCGGATCTTTTCCGCGACCATCTCGACATTGCGCCGGAATACCTCGGGCGTTTCACGCCCGCCTTTGAGCAACACCACGAATTCATCGCCGCCGAGCCGCGCCACCAGATCATTCTTGCGCACGGCCGACTGCAGACGGTAGGCCGCTTCTTTCAGCAGCAGGTCGCCCATGTCATGGCCATGGGTGTCGTTGAGGGTCTTGAAATTATCGAGGTCGATGAACACCACCGCACCCTGCTCCACGCTGTGCGGACTGGCATCGACCAGCTTGTGCAAGCGGTCCAGCCACAGGCGACGATTCGGCAAGCCGGTCAGCGGGTCATAGAAGGCGAGATGCTGGATCTCGGACTCGGCTTCCTTGCGCTGGCTGATATCGAGCAGGATGCCACGCATGGCGCCGTGCGCACGACCGGGCTCCTCATCACGTGCAGCGGTGCCGATTTCCTCGACCCACAGGTAGTCACCATTGCTGTGCCGCAGCCGGTATTCGAAGCTGTACTCAACGCCCCCGCCGATGGCTTCGTCGCGCGCATGCTGCGCGCCGGCCAGGTCTTCCGGATGCACCACGCTGGCCCAGAAGCCGGGCTCGTGCCAGGCCGACACCGGGTGCCCGAACAAGCGCTCGACCTGGGGCGACACGAAGGTGTAGTTACCATCGGGCAGGCTGGCTTCCCACGACACCGCGTTGGTGCTTTCGATCAGCATCCGGTAGCGACCAAGCAGGCGATTGCGGCGATCATTCTCCTGCCGCAGTTGTTCATGCTGCTCGTGCAGGCTGTCGAGCATGTGGTTGATGGAGCTGGCCAGACTGGACACTTCATCGCTGCCGCTGACTTCGGCGCGTGCATGGCCAAAGCCCTGCCGCACCACCTCGCGCGAGAATTGCTCGAGCTTGCGCAGCTCACCCGTCAGCGACAGCGCGAGCCGTTCGCCCAGCATCAAGGTGGCCAGTGCAATCAGCAGCACCAGTACCGCAATCAGCGTCAGCTGCAACGGCCCCGCATGCAGCTGCGGCACACTCGCCTCCTGCATACTGACTTTCAGGCCCAGCTTGTCGAACGGTGGCGGCAATTCGATCGCTGCTTCGATCGCGCCGGGGGCCGGCGGCGGCAAGCCGGCCGTGGCTGCCCAGCGAAGGTCGGCGGTTTTTGAATACAGCGTCGATGCCAGTCCGAAGCGATAGACCAGCGCACCTTCCGGACGACCGGTGCTGGGCAGGGTGATCAGGCGGATCGCAACCAGCTCCGGCCCTTCGCGGCCGGCTTCCAGCCTCGCCGCTTCAGTGCCGTCAGCCAGTTGACGCCGGATCCATTCACGGTCGGCGCCGTCAAAGCTCGGGTAGTCGTTGCTGGCAATGTCATTGCCGGCAAAATCAGTAAACAGGATCGCGACCGGTATTGCATTCACATGGTGGATGCTGGTCAGGTAGGTGTGCAGATAGGTGTCGCGCCCGGTGGAATCGGTCAGTGCGGCGGCGAGCACGCTGCTGTCGGCCAGTTCGGCCATGCGCAACATGATGCCGCGCATCGTGGTTGCAACCAGCTGTGCGCTGTGTTCGGCCTCGCGCTGCGCCAGCATGCGCTCTGCAGCACGGCCCTGCTGGGTGGTCAGCCAGCCGGACGCGATTGCGGTCATCAGCAACACGGCCGTTGCCAGCGCGGCACTGCCGAGCGCGATTTTTTTCGCGAGGCTGGCGCCGGCCAGTGATGCGCGAGCGCGCGCGATCCACGTGTTCATCGCGGCACCATGCTGCCGTCGGCACGGAAGCGCATCATCTGCAAGTCACTGCGCGTGAAGGCTTCGTGATTGGTGCTGGTAAAGGCCGGCGCGTAATGCTTCACCAGTCCGCGCCATGCCGGCAGGCGCTCGAGCGCATTGCGTATCTTGCGGCGATCGGTGCTGCCGGCGATCGCGACCGCTTTCGCGAGCAGGTGCACGGCGTCATACGCATGTGCAGCGCCGACCGTCGCACGAATATCTTCGAAGCGGCGCACGCCCTGCGCGCTGGCGGCCTTCAGAAAGCGTGCACGCATCACCGGGTCGGCCTTTTGCGGACTGAAGGTCTGCAGTACCGACACATCGACCTCGCTCAGTGCAGCGCCGGCCTTTTCGACGAACTCGCCGCCGGTGACGCCCCAGTGCAGGATCAGCGGCACGCGCTGCGCTTTCGGCAGTGCGGCGATTTCACGCACCAGCAGTGCCGCTTCATCATTGGCGACCATGATCACTGCCTGCGCGCCGGCCTCGACCATGCCCTGGTATTTCGCAATCAGCGTGGTATCGGCCCAGCTGAACCAGCTGCTGCGCACCACGCCGATGTTCTTACCCGCCGCGGTGCGCAGGTGCGCATCGGCGGCGGCCAGGTTGCTGCGGCCCCATGCGGTATTGCTGAGCAACAGGCCGACGCGCCGCAAGCCGCGCCTTGCCGCTTCATCGAGCATGAAGGGCATCGCAAGGCTGTCATGCAGCGACACGCGGAACACATAGTTGGGTTGCATGCCGTTGCGCGTGATCTGATCGGCCGATGACCAGACTGCGAGGAACGGCAGTTGCTGTTCTGCGATCAATGGCAGCTGTTCGATGATGACCGGGCTGTAGCGACCGCCCAGTACCGCCACCAGGTCCGGCATCGCCGCCAGCTCTTTCAGGTTCTGCACGCCGCGCGCCGGCACCGAGCGATTGTCGCGGGTGACCAGCTTCAAGGGCCGGCCGCCGAGCACCCCACCCGCAGCATTGATCTCATCGATGGCCGCCGCCGCGCCCAGTTCGATGGCTTGCGCCGAGGTACTGCGCAGCACGCCGAATTCGGCATCGATGCCTATCCATACCGGCGCCTTCGCCGTCACTGGTGCTGCGGGCGCAGGTGCGTTCCGGTCTTGCGCGTGAACCGACAGTGCGAATGCGAATACAGCGGCGAGCAGCAGCCTGCACCCGTTGTGCCAGCGTGATTGCAGCAGTGACGATTGCGAGCAGAAGCGTGCCATGGTCGGAACATGCAACAGGCGTTTGCACCGCCAGAGCGATATGGCCTTGACGGAAGGAACTCTTGCCGAAAGGATACATGAGCGACCACGCTTGAAAAGCCGAAAATTACCGCGTGGAAATTAAATTGAAAAAAATTTTCAGTCTTGCCTTTTAAATGTTCCCTCAAAGGAACTTATTAATTCCTTTTGTTACTTCGAGGAAACATTTCAACGCCCACTGCCGCAGTCGACCGATCACAGGGCGAAGTGCCTGATAGCGCACTTGATCGCGCACTGGATCGCGCACTGGATTGCACACTTGAGCGCGCAATCGATGACGCACCTGATCGCGTATTTGATGAAGCGCTGCGTGCCACAACATCTGCAGCACCGACAGCGGCATGCGCAGCATCGCTGATCGCGAACGGTACACCTGGATCCGGTGCATCAGCTGCAAGTGACCCAGCAGCTGCCGCTTGTACGTATAGCGACCCCACAGCAAATGACAGGTGCGCGCGCGTTGCGTAATGCAATCGCAAATCGCCCAGTAGCAGGCGAGGAAGCCGAGCCGGTAATGGGCAAGCGCCGGGTCGGCCGCCGACAGCAGCATCACGTAATGATCGCCAAAGCGACAAGCGAGTGAGCCGGCCACCACCCGCCCGTCCACGGTCGCGATGCCGAACAATCCGCGCTCGCGCGCCATCACCAGCAGGCGCGCGGTATCGCGACGGTCGATCGCCGCATGCTTGCCGCGTTCCTGCATGCTGTCGCGCTTGTAGCGCTGCAAGGTGCGCACCAGCCGGCGCTGCTGCAGGGCGCTCAATGTGCCGACGTCATGGCAGAGCCATTGCAAGCCCGGCAGTTCGCGGGCGACACGATTGCCATAGCCAGTGAGGGTCTTGCGAGTGGACTTGCCCAGCAACGCGCGATATGCAGCGATGGTTGGCGGCAGCGTGATCACATGATCTTCGGTGCATTCATGACACAGCACGGGCCAGTCGGATGCCAGCTGCGGGCGTCCGTGGCTCACATCCACGGCATGGAACATGATCATGCCGACGTGAGGATAGCGGTTGTACACACTGCGGCAAAAGGCATCGACCAGGCTGGCATCGATCGCGATCATCTCGGTCAGCACGCGCACGCGTGACTGCGCGATGCGAAACAGCAGCGCACCTGCGACTTCGCCGCGGCGCCAGGCCAGCCACGCATGGGGCAAGGCTTCGCCGGACGCGCACAGCTGCAGGTGACGCCATGACGCATGCATGCTGCCATACAGCCGATCGAGTGCGTCGGCGACGAAGGGCGAAACCGCATGCTCATGGATCTCGCAGGTGAACGCGTGGCTGGAGACGCGTTCACCCGGCTGCGCATCATCCGCCGGCATGAAGGCATCCAGGGTGTGCGGCAGCGGTGCGTCGGGCAAGTGCGCCATGGCTCTCCGTGACAGTGCGAGCACGGATTGTCGGCGCAGCGCAGTGCGACCGGATTGCGGCGCGCCAAACGGCGATGCAGCGTGGCTGCGTCAGCACAAGGCTTGCAGCCGGCCGTTGCCGACAATGAGGGCACAGGGGAGAGTCCGGTGGGGACGGGCCGGTGTCCAAACCGGCCGGCGTGGTTCGAATCCATGCTCCCCTGCGAAGCGCAGGGGAGCAAGTCTTCAGGCCGTCACACGCTTGTCGACGATGCGCTTGGCCTTGCCGACCTGGGTACGCTCGACGCCGCGTGGCGGCAGCACGTTCACCTTGCAGCTGATGCCGATATAGGACTTGATCATCTGCTCCAGCGCTGCGCCGGCGCGCACGCCATCACCATGGCGCACATCTTCGCGCGACTCGACCAGCACTTCCAGCTGGTCGAGATGCATCTCGCGCGTGAGCACCAGCTGGTAATGCGGCGCCAGCGCGCCCTGCTGCAGCAGCAACTCTTCGATCTGCGACGGGAACACATTCACGCCACGGATGATCAGCATATCATCCGAACGGCCGGTGATCTTGCCCATGCGGCGCATGCTGCGCGAGGTCGGTGGCAGCAGACAGGTGAGGTCGCGCGTGCGGTAACGCACGACCGGCATCGCTTCCTTCGACAGGGAGGTGAACACCAGCTCGCCCAGCTCACCGTCGGGCAGCACCTCGCCCGTGACCGGATCGACGATCTCCGGGTAGAAATGGTCTTCCCAGATCACCGGTCCATCCTTGGACTCGATGCACTCGTTCGCCACCCCCGGCCCCATCACTTCGGACAGGCCATAGATGTCAACCGCATCCAGCCCCGCGCGCGCCTCGATCTCGGCACGCATCGCATCGGTCCAGGGTTCGGCGCCAAAGATACCGATCTTCAGCGAGCTGCTGGCCGGATCCATCCCCTGGCGTTCGAACTCCTCGATCAGGTTCAGCATGTAGGACGGCGTGACCATGATGATGTCCGGTTCGAAATCGCGGATCAGCTGTACCTGTTTCTCGGTTTGCCCGCCCGACATCGGGATCACGGTACACCCCAGTCGCTCGGCGCCATAATGCGCGCCGAGACCGCCGGTAAACAGCCCGTAACCATACGCGACATGCACGATATCGCCGGCACGGCCGCCGGAGGCATGGATGGAGCGCGCCACCAGTCCGGCCCAGGTGTCTATGTCGCGCTGTGTGTAACCGACCACGGTCGGCTTGCCGGTGGTACCGGACGATGCATGCACGCGCACCACCTGCTCGCGCGGCACCGCAAACATGCCGAACGGGTAGTTCTGCCGCAAATCGTCCTTGCTCGTGAACGGGAAGATCGACAGGTCGGCCAGCGTCTTCAGGTCGTGCGGATGCACACCCTTGGCGTCGAAGGCCGCGCGGTAATGCGGCACATGCTCGTATGCATGGCGCAGCGACCAGCGCAGGCGCTCCAGCTGCAGCGCCTGCAGTTCATCGCGGCTGGCGGTCTCGATCGCGTCCAGCGCGCCTGACCTCTGGCGGGTCTCGGTCATTCTGTCTCCTCCTGATGCAGCACCCTGGTGTCGGCTGCCGCTGTCGTGTCGCCGACGGTCTTTGCCGTCGTTGCGCGATCATTGCTGCTGTAGTCGAATTTTCGTGTTTGTAGCATGCCGGGGCGGCGGCCGCTATCCGCGCTGCGTCATTACGGCAGCACGCTGCCTTTCCATACATGCGACTTGCCACGCATCAGTGCCACCTTGCGACCGGCCGCATTGGTGACAGTCACGTCGTACACACCGGTCTTGCTGCCACGCGACTGCTCGATCGCGTCGGCCACCAGCACCTCGCCCTCGAAAGCCGGCGCGAGGAATTCGATCGCACAGCCCGCCGCCACCGTCACCTGGTTGTAGCTGTTGCACGCAAAGGCAAAGGCGGAGTCGGCCAGCGAAAAGATGAAGCCGCCATGGCAGGTGCGATGGCCATTCAGCATGTCGGCGCGCACCGTCATCTGCATGCGCGCGCGGCCAGGCTGCGCGTCAAGCAGCTGTATGCCCAGCGCCTGGGTCGCGGCGTCATTTGCAAACATATGCGCGGCGGTCGCCTGCGCCATTTGCTGCGCGCGCTGCGGTGCGTCGTTCACTTGCTGGTGTTCGGCTTGCGGGTCCATGTCAGCCATCCTGATCGAAATCGAGCACCAGTGTATCGCTGGCAGGGAAAGCCTGGCAGCTCAGCACGAAGCCGCGGGCGATTTCGTAATCCTCGAGCGCATAGTTCGCGTCCATGTCGACCTTGCCATCGATGATCTTGCAGCGGCAGGTGGCACAAATGCCGCCCTTGCACGCGTAACGGATGTCGATGCCCTGCGCCAGGCCGGCGTCGAGCACCGACGACTGATTGCGGGCCATCGTGAAGGTCTGGTGGCGGCCATCAATCACCAGCGTCACGTCGCACTGGCCGGCATTGGCTGCGACGCCGTCGCTGCCGGCAGCAGTGCGTCGCGCCCGACCGGCGCCGTGGCTGGCACCGCCTGCCGCAAACAACTCGGCGCGGATTTGTGCCTTGTCCAGGCCCAGCGCCTGCAACGCGGACGATACCTCATGCATCATGGACTCGGGGCCGCAGATGAAGGCGATGTCGATATCGGCGATCGGTATCCACTGCCGGCACAGGGCTTCGCATTTGGCGCGGTCGATGCGGCCGTTGAACAGGTCGAGGTCTTGCTTCTCGCGGCTCATCACATGCACCACCGACAGCCGCTCGAGAAAGCGGTCTTTCAGGTCCGCCAGTTCATCGCGCAGCATCACGGTGGACGATGCACGATTGCCATACACCAGCGTGAAGCGACTGCCGGGCTCGGTCTCGAGGGTGGACTTGATGATGGAGAACAGCGGCGTAATGCCGCTGCCTGCGGCGACACCGAGATAATGACGGCGGTGTTCCGGGGTCAGCGGCACATGAAATGAACCGGTCGGCGGCATCACGTCCAGCTGCATGCCAGGCTGCAGCTGTTCATTGGCCCAAGTGGAAAACACGCCGCCGGCGACTTTCTTGATGCCGACCCGCAGCCGCTGTTCCTGCACCGATGCGCAGATCGAGTACGAGCGGCGCACATCTTCACCATCGATCAGGGTGCGCAGCGTCAGGTGCTGGCCGGGCTGGTAATGGTAGGTCGCCGCCAGATCTGGCGGCACATCGAAGGTGACCAGCACCGCGTCGCGCGTATCGCGCGTGACGCTGGCGACGGTCAGGGCATGGAAATGGTTCATCGTCTGCAGGTGTGCCGCGCGCGTCAGTGCGGCTTGAAGTAATCGAAAGTTTCGAGGCAATCCCCACAGCGGTACAGCGCCTTGCACGCGGTCGAACCGAACTGGCTGACCAGCCGCGTATGGTGCGAGCCGCACTGCGGGCATGCAATGGCTTCGTCGCGGCGCGCGAACAGTGCCGACACGTTCACGGGCTGCGGCGCAGTCGCTTGCGGCGGTGCGATGCCATACGCGCGCAGTTTGCTGCGGCCGCTGTCGCTGAGCCAGTCCGTGGTCCACGCAGGCGACAGCACGGTGCGCACCGCCGCCGCCACGCCGTGCTGCTGCAGCACGGCCTTGATATTGTCCTCGATGACCTGCATTGCCGGGCAACCGGAATAGGTCGGCGTGATGGTCACCTCGCACGCACCGTCATGCCATGCGATCGCACGCACGATGCCGAGGTCCGTGATCGACAGTACCGGAATTTCCGGGTCACTGACCTCGGCCACCCAGGACCACAGTTGTTCATCGGTCGGCTGCGTGCTCATCGATGTGTGCTGATCCGCTGCGCGCTGCGATCACCACTGCGCGCCGGGATAGGCGCGCTGCAGGAATTGCATCTCGGCCAGCAGATAACCCAGATGTTCGGTATGACGCCCTTGCCTGCCGCCCGACTGCATCCATGCATCCGCTGGCGGCGGCGTCAGCGTGCCTTCGGTGAACACATGGGTGACATCAGCCAGCCAGTGCGCGCGCAGCGTCGAGGGCAGCGGTGCAATGCCGGCGTCGGCGGCGTGCCGGTCGAGGTCGTCATCGATGAAGGCTTCGCCGGTATAGGCCCACAACCGCTCGGCCGATGCCTGCATGCGACGATGGCTTTCATCGCTGCCGTCACCGAGGCGCACCACCAGGTCGCCGCTGCGGCGCAGGTGATAGGCGACTTCCTTGATCGATTTCGCTGCAATGTCGGCGACGCGGAGATCGGCCGACGACTGCAGTGATTGCAACCGATGGTAATGCCAGCAGTCGAAGAAGAATTGCCGCATCAGCGTGTCTGCATAGTCGCCGTTTGGCTGCTCAACCAGCAACAGGTTGCGAAAGCCGGCAACGTCACGCAGGAACGCGAGGCTGTCTTCATCGCCGCCCTTGCCGTCGACCTCGGCCGCGTACGACAGCCACAGCCGGGCCTGCCCCATCAGGTCGAGCGCGACATTGGCCAGCGCCATGTCTTCTTCCAGCACCGGCCCCTTGCCGCACCACTCGGTCAGGCGCTGTGACAGCACCAGCACGCTGTCGCCCTCGCGCAGCAACCACTCCGGATTCGCGCGCGCGCTCACAGGTTGCCGACCTCGGGCGGTATCGCAAAGAAAGTCGGATGCCGGTAGACCTTGTTGTTGGCCGGCTCGAACAACTCACCCCGGTCGCTCGGGCTGCTGGCGCTGATGGATGCAGCGGGCACCACCCAGATCGACACCCCTTCGTTACGACGGGTGTACACGTCGCGTGCATTGTTGATCGCCATCTCGGCATCCGGCGCATGCAGGCTGCCCACATGCTTGTGCGCGAGTCCGTGCTGGCTGCGGATGAAGATCTCCCACAGCGGCCATTCCTTGCTCATCCTGGTCTCCTTCAGGCTGCCTTGCGCGCCGCGCGCTGCGCCTGCTTATCCGCATGCGCATTCAGGCCCTCGCGGAACCACGCACCATCGTCCCAAGCCTTGCGGCGGGTCTCGATGCGTTCACGGTTGCACGGACCATTGCCCTTCAAGACGTTGTAGAACTCGGACCAGTCGATCGAACCGAAATCGTAGTGGCCGCGTTCCTCGTTCCATTTCAGGTCCGGGTCGGGAATGGTGAGGCCAAGGTATTCGGCTTGCGGCACGGTCTGGTCGACCATGCGCTGGCGCAGCTCGTCGTTCGAGAACAGCTTGACTTTCCATGCCATCGATTGCGCACTGTTCACCGACGCATCATCAGGCGGCCCGAACATCATCAGCATCGGCCACCACCAGCGGTTCAGCGCTTCCTGCGCCATCTGTTTCTGCTCAGGCGTGCCCTTGCACAGCGATATCAGCAGGTCATAACCCTGGCGTGCATGGAAAGCTTCTTCCTTGCACACGCGGATCATTGCGCGCGCATAGGGGCCATACGAGCAGCGGCACAGCGGTATCTGGTTGATGATGGCCGCGCCGTCAACCAGCCAGCCGATCATGCCGACATCGGCCCAGGTCAGCGTCGGGTAATTGAAGATGCTCGAATACTTGGCCTTGCCCGACAACAGATCGGCCGTCATCTGGTCGCGCGATATGCCGAGGGTCTCGGCGGCGCTGTACAGATAAAGGCCATGGCCCGCTTCGTCCTGGATCTTGGCCAGCAGGATGGACTTGCGCTTCAGCGTCGGCGCGCGCGTGACCCAGTTCCCCTCGGGCAGCTGGCCGACGATCTCGGAATGCGCGTGCTGCGAAATCTGGCGAATCAGGGTCTTGCGATAGCCGTCGCTCATCCAGTCCTTGGGCTCGATCTTCACGCCATCGTCGATGCGTTGCTGGAACGCGCGCTCTTGCGGCGACAGTTCTTCCAGCGCGCGCAGCTTGGCGGCACCGGTCTCGACCATTTGCGCATACATGGTGCGGTCTCCTCAGGGTCTGCCGGCAGGGCCAGGGACACCCGGCCTGCCTGGCGATTTCCGGTTTATGATACGACAAATTTCACTTTGTGTGAAAATCCGTATCATTTCAATGACCACGACAAGATCGCCCGTCACCGCCGTCCAGCGCTGGATCGCCCGCTCGCTGAAGCAAGACCCGCCGCGCGCGAAATCGCTGGTGATGACGGTGTTTGGCGACGCGATCACGCCGTACGGCGGCGCGGTCTGGCTGGGCAGCCTGATTGCGCTGCTGGCGCCGCTGCGCATCAGCGAGAGGCTGGTGCGCACCGCGGTGTTCCGGCTGGTTGAGGAAGGCTGGCTGGAAGCGAGCCGCAACGGCCGCCGCAGCCAGTACCGGCTCAGCGCGCAGGCCGAGCAACGCTTTCTGCGCGCGCACCAGCGTATCTATGCGCCGGTGGCGCAACCCTGGGACGGGCAATGGACGCTGGTGCTGACCGGTACCGCGCTCGGGCGCAGCGAGCGACAGACATTGAAGAAGGCGCTGCTGTGGGAGGGCTATGGCGAGCTGGCGCCCGGCGTGCTGGCACGCCCGGGCGGCGATGATGCGGTGCTGGCCGATGTGCTGCGTCGGCATGGCGCCGACGGCAAGCTCAGGGTGATGCACGCGCGCGATGCGGCGCTGCCGGTGGCGGCGGATCTCGGGTCGGCACTGGAAGATTGCTGGCCCTTGCACGAGGTCCGCCGTGCTTACGGCCAGTTCCAGCGCGCGCACGCGCCCCTGCTGGAAGCGCTCGACATGCTCAACGCAGCTGCGCCGTCGGCCACCCTCGCCGAGGTCGATGCATTTTGTGCGCGCACGCTGCTGGTTCACGCGTATCGGCGCGTTCAGCTGCATGACCCGCAGCTGCCGCTCGCGTTGCTTGGGGAAGACTGGCCGGCGCAGGCAGCGTATCAGCTCTGCCGTGACATCGATGCCAAAGTGTCACGCGCGGCCGAACGCCATATCGCGCGCACGCTGGCGGCCGAAGAAGGGGTGGTGCCGCCATCGGCGGCGAAGGTGGCCAAGGCGGCCAAGGCAGTGAAGCGCTTCGCGTAAAGCGCAGCGCACTGAATCGGCTCAGTACAGCTCGGCGATCATCTCGATCTCGACGCAGCTGCCCAGCGGCAGTTGCGCGACGCCGAAAGCCGAGCGTGCATGCTTGCCGGCGTCGCCAAAGACCTCGCCCAGCAGCTCCGAACAGCCATTCGTGACCAGATGATGCTCGGTAAAGTCCGGCGTCGAGTTCACCAGGCTGACCAGCTTCACGATGCGCTTCACCTGTTGCAGGTCGCCGTCGCAGGCAGCGTTCAGCGTGGCCATCAGGTCAATCGCGACCGCGCGCGCGGCCTCCCGCCCCTGTTCGGTCGTCATCGTCTTGCCGAGCTGGCCGACCCAGGGCTTGCCGTCCTTCTTCGCGATATGGCCGGACACGTACAGCGTGTGGCCACTGCGTACATACATCACATAAGCCGCCGCCGGTGTCGCAACGGCTGGCAGGGTGATGTTCAGGGATCTCAGCTTGTCGGCAATGGTCATGAACGCTCCGCGGGAAACAGGAAAAACAGCGAATGAAGCCGGAATTCTAGCGCGACCGCCCTTGAAATCCTGTCGCCCACCCCCAAATCCGGGCGAATTCCGCCGTTTTTGATGCCATTTGCTTACTGACGAAACACCGAGGACACCATGACCGTAGCCGAAAAACAAACCCTGGGCTTCCAGGCCGAGGTCAAGCAGCTGCTGCAGCTGATGATCCATTCGCTGTACTCCAACAAGGAAATCTTCCTGCGCGAACTGATCTCGAACGCGTCCGATGCGGCTGACAAGCTGCGCTTCGAGGCGATCAACAACGCATCGCTGTTCGAGAATGACAGCGAGCTCGCGATCCAGGTCGAGTTCGACAAAGCCGCGCGCACCATCACCATCAGCGACAACGGCATCGGGCTGTCGCAGCAAGAGGCGATCGACCATCTCGGCACGATCGCGAAGTCCGGTACCAAGGAATTCTTCTCGAAGTTGTCCGGCGACCAGCAAAAGGACGCAGCGCTGATCGGCCAGTTCGGCGTCGGCTTCTACTCGGGCTTCATCGTCGCCGACCGCATCACCGTCGAGTCGCGCCGCGCCGGCCTGCCGGCCGACCAGGGCGTGCGCTGGGAATCGCAAGGCGAGGGGGATTTCACGGTCGAGACCATAGCCAAGCCGCAGCGCGGCACCCGCATCATCCTGCACTTGCGCGACGGCGAAGATGAATTCCTGTCCGCGTGGCAGCTGAAATCCATCATCCGCAAGTACTCGGACCACATTTCGCTGCCGATCCGCATGCGCAAGGAAGAATGGGACGCCGAAAAGAAAGAGATGGTGCTGCGCGACGAGCTCGAGACCATCAACCAGGCCAGCGCGCTGTGGGCGCGCAGCAAGTCCGACATCACGGATGAGCAATACAAGGAGTTCTACAAGCATGTATCGCATGACTACGCCGAGCCGCTGACCTGGACCCATAACCGCGTCGAGGGCCGCAGCGAGTACACGCAGCTGCTGTACATCCCGACCAAGGCGCCGTTCGACCTGTGGGACCGCAACCAGCGCGGCGGCATCAAGCTGTACGTGAAGCGCGTGTTCATCATGGACGACGCGGAGCAGCTGATGCCGGTCTATCTGCGCTTCGTGAAAGGCGTGATCGACTCCAATGACCTGCCGCTGAATGTGTCGCGCGAGATCCTGCAAGAGTCCCGCGATGTGAAGGTGATCCGCGAAGGCTCGACCAAGCGCGTGCTCGGCATGCTGGAAGAACTGGCGAACGCCGACGAGCAGGACAAGAAAGACAAGTACGCCGGCTTCTGGAACGAATTCGGGCAGGTGCTGAAGGAAGGTATCGGTGAAGATGCCGGCAACAAGGAACGCATCGCGAAACTGCTGCGCTTTGCGAGCACAAACAATGACAGCGATGTGCAGAACGTATCGTTCGGCGACTATGCGTCGCGCATGAAGGAGGGTCAGGACAAGATCTACTACGTGACCGCCGACAGCTATACCGCCGCAAAAAACAGCCCGCACCTCGAGATCTTCCGCAAGAAAGGCGTCGAAGTGCTGCTGCTGACCGACCGTGTCGATGAATGGATGCTGTCCTTCCTGACCGAGTTCGACGGCAAGCAACTGGTATCGGTCGCGAAAGGCGACCTTGACCTTGGCAAACTGGAAGACGAGGCCGAGAAAAAGCAGAAGGAAGAGACCGCGACCGAGTACAAGGAGCTGGTCGACAAGATGAAGACGTCGCTGACAGACAAGGCCGCCGATGTGCGCATCACCTTCCGCCTGACCGATTCACCCGCCTGCCTGGTCGCCGGCGAACACGAATTGTCCGGCAACCTGCTGCGCATGCTGAAGGCCGCCGGCCAGAAGGCCCCGGATTCCAAGCCCATCCTCGAGATCAACCCCAACCATCCGCTGGTACAGCGGCTGAAATACGAGGAAGCAAAGTTCGACGACTGGACCAGCATCCTGTTCGACCAGGCGATGCTGGCCGAGGGCGGTCAGCTGCAGGATCCGGCGGGCTTCGTGAAGAAGCTCAATGACATGCTGCTCGGCATGTCGCTCAAATAACCCGGCATCGGATCATGATCTCCGCGAGGGTGCGCGGCGGTGCCGCCTGCCCGAGCGGGTGCTGAAGCGGCTGGATTCAGTCTGACGTTCAGCGCATAAGCAACACTCCGGTCCGGGGCAAGGCACCTCTGCCCCCGGACCGCATGGCCACCAGCACCAGCCGGCCATCACCCCTCTTGCCACTCCTCCATCATGCGCCCCGAGCGTGCCGTCAACCCGGCGCGCAGGGGGTACTTTCGGCCCGACCCGAATTAACCAATTTGCCAAATTCAACCAACTAGGTTAAATTCATCGATGGAGAAGCATAGTCCGCATTGCCGGCTTTCCATGGTCAAGGCATTGGTGGAGGCTGGCAGGGTCAGAGCAACCTGGTCGGCGCTTCAGGGTGCCGCGCAACTGGGACTCGGCTTTTCCGAGATGCTGGATGTGGTCATGAGACTGACCGCTTCGGATTTTTACAAGAGCATGACGACCCATGCGGACCATACGATATGGCAGGACGTCTATCGTCCGAAGACCCGCGTGGGGAGCGTGTACCTGAAATTGACGGTCGTCGATGACGTGCTGATCGTCTCTTTCAAGGAGCTATGAACATGAAGTGTCCTGTTTGCGGCGCCGCCAAACTGGTTCGTGATACACGTGACCTGCCTTACACCTACAAGGGTGAGAGCACCATCATCGAAGCTGTGACTGGCGACTATTGCCCCGCTTGCGAGGAGGTCGTCCTCGATGCGGCTGAAGCAGAACGCACCAGCGCGACGATGGCGCAATTCAACAAGGAAGTGAATGCCGCCTATGTCGATCCGGCTTACATCACGCAAGTTCGCAAGAAGCTGCGACTCGATCAGCGCGAGGCCGCCGAAATTTTTGGCGGTGGCGTGAATGCTTTTTCCCGCTACGAGAACGGCAAGACCAAGCCACCACTGTCCTTGGTGAAATTACTGAAGGTACTGGATCGTCATCCGGACTTGCTGAACGAAATCCGTACGAATTGACATACCAACGTATACCTTCGGCGAATCGCTTCTGTCATCGCCCGCCGGTCACATCCAGCAAGGTGCCCGTCACGTAAGACGAGTGCTGCGATGCCAGCCAGATGATGGCCTCGGCCACCTCGGCGGCGGTGCCGCCACGCTGCATCGGCACACCGGCCTTCGCGCGATCGACACGGCCGGGTTCGCCGGCGCTGGCATGGATGTCGGTGTAGATCAAGCCGGGACGTACCGCATTCACACGTATGCCTTCGGCCGCAACTTCCTTGGAAAGGCCTATCGTCATTGAATCGACTGCGCCCTTCGCGGCTGCATAGTCGATGAATTCATTCGGCGAGCCGATACGGGCAGCGGCCGACGACACATTGATGATGGTGCCGCCGTCGCCGCCATGGCGGGTCGACATGCGCAGTACCGCCTGCTTCGCGCACAGGAAGCTGCCGAACACATTGGCGCTGAACACGCGCTGCCAGCGTGCGAGGTCCATCTGGTCGAGCCGGGTCTGCAGCTCCAGCATGCCGGCATTGTTGACCAGCGAGCTCAGGTGGCCGAACTTGTCGTCGACCGTCCTGAACAAACGCTGTACGTCCTCATCAATGCCGACATCAGCCTGTACCGCGAGTGCCTGACCGCCTTTGTCCCGGATCTGCGCAACCACCGCATCGGCTGCTGATGCATTGCCGAGGTAGCTGATCGCCACTTGCCAGCCGCGTTCGGCAGCCAGCAGCGCAGTGGCTGCGCCTATGCCGCGGCTACCGCCGGTGATGAGCATGATCGGTTGCGCCATCGGATGACTCCTTTATGCGAGCAGGTTCGTTCGCGGATTCTACCGCGCAGCCCTGCTCACTCCCCTCTACAATTCCTTAATGACGGCTTCTGATTCCGCTTCCCCGCTGCTGACCGGCTTTGAACCGGCGATGCGCGCCGACGCTACGCTGCTGATCATGGGCAGCTTTCCCGGCGAGGCATCACTGGCGGCGGGCCAGTACTACGCCCACCCGCGCAATCAGTTCTGGCGGCTGTTGTCGGCGGTGCTGGATGACGAGCTGTTCGCCCTCTCCTATCCGGAACGGCTGGCGCGGCTTGCGGCGCACCGCATCGGGCTGTGGGATGTGATCGGCGTCTGTCGACGCACGGGCAGCCTCGACACCGCGATCCGTGATGCGCAGGCCGCCGATTTTTCGATATTGCAGCGCGACTTCCCGGCACTGCGCACGATTGCGTTCAATGGCAAGACCTCGGGTCGCTTCGCGCCGCAGTTCGACGCTGCCGGATTCCGTACGCTGGTGCTGCCCTCGTCGTCGCCGGCGAATGCGCAGCTGTCCTTTGAGCAAAAGCTAGTAAAGTGGCGGGCTTTGCTGCCCTGAGCGCTGAATTCCCGGAACACCCATGGCCCGACGCCCCGCCCCTGCCAAAGCCACCAGCACCGCCAGCACCACCCGCAAGCCGAAATTTGCGCCCGTGACCCTGTCCGAGCAGGATGGTGTGCGCTTCCTGCATTTCGGCACCGAATGGGTACAGGGCGCGATGCGCATCCGCAAGCCCGACCACATCGAGCTGGAATATGCACAGCAGATGATGAGCTGGATGCTGTTCATGGACCAGCCAGCGCGCATCGCGCAGCTGGGTCTCGGCACCGGCGCGTTGACCAAGGCCTGCAAGCGCTGGTACCCGAAGGCGCAGGTCACCGCTGTCGAGCTAAACCCGTCGGTGATCGATGTGTGCCGCTCGATGTTCAAACTCCCGCCGGATGACGACCTGCTGTCGGTGCTGCAGATGGATGCGCTCGATTTCGTACAGGACCGACGCCATCAGCGCAAGCTCGATGTGCTGCAGATCGACCTGTACGACGCGACCGCGCGCGGCCCGGTGCTGGATACACCGGAGTTCTATCGCGCATGCGCAAACTGCCTGACACCGGATGGCATCGCGACCATCAACCTGTTCGGCGACCATCCCAGCTACAAAAGAAACCTCGCTGCGATCTATCCCGCGTTCGATGCGGTGATTGCGCTGCCCGAGGTCCATCAAGGGAATATCGTCGTGATCGCGTTCAAGCGGGTGCCGGCTCTGGACTTCGCGGACCTGTACCAGCGCGCTGCGGTGATTCGAGACATCACGAAGCTGCCGGCACGTTCCTGGGTGAATGGGATCAAGTCGGCGGTCGGCACGCCGGCCTGAACCGGCTGGCGCACTTCACCAGCACTTCACCAGCCCTCCACCAGCACTCCGCCAGCGCTACACCTTGCGCAGCACGGCCAGCTGATCGGCCACGGTCGGATACCTGAGCCGCACGCCCAGCTCGGCCTTCATGCGCGCGTTCGTCAGCCGACGCGACTCCGACATGAAGGACAACAGCATCGGTGATACCTGCTGCGCCAGTTCCGCCCGAGGCAGCCGCGGCGGGTGCGGCAAGCCGAATGCATCGGCGACCTGATCGAAGTACTCACCCATCTTCAGGTCCGAATCATCGACCGTGTGATACACGCGCGAAGGCCGTGCACGGAATATCGCCAGCGCGATGATCTGCGCAAGGTCATCGGCATGGATGTGGTTGGTATACACATCGTCTTCATCACGCAGCGCCGGCGTGCCCTTCTGCAGCCGCTCCACCGGCAGCCGGTCGGCTGCATAGATGCCGGGTACGCGCAGAATGGACAGCGTCGCTTGCGCACGCCGTGCCCAGCGGCGCAGCACCTGTTCGGCATCGACACGCCGCTGCGCACGCGCATTCACGGGCGCTACAGCCCGCGTTTCATCGAACAAGGCGCCGCCGCAATCGCCATAGACACCGGTAGTGCTCACATAAACGAGGGTGCCGTGTCTTGGTAAAATGCGGGTCAGATTGCGGGTGCGACGGTCCTGCCGGCCTTCCGACGGCGGCGGCGCCAGATGCACGACGATGCTCGACAGCCCTTGCAAACGATGCAAGCTGTCTGCATGGTCGAGGTTGGCGACGATGGGCGTCGCGCCGGCGGCACGCAGCTCAGCCACGCGACCCGGCTGGCTGGTGACGGCGAACACGCGAAAGCGGTCGCGCAGTAGCGGCAGCAAGCGCATGCCGACATCGCCGCAGCCGACCAGCAGCAGGCGTGGCCTGCCGGTCACAAGATTCTTTTTCATATACGCGAGATTGTATGACGTTCCAGGTAAGCGTTAATCCGAGTGGCCGCCAGTTCAGCTGCGAGGCCGGTGAAACCATCCTTGCCGCAGCGATTCGCTCCGGCGTCGGCCTGCCGTATGGCTGCAAGAACGGCGCCTGCGGCAGCTGCAAGGGCAAGCTCGTTGCTGGCAGTGTCGAGCTCGGCGCGCATCAGGAGCGCGCGCTCGCGCCGGCCGAGCAGACCATGGGCATGACGCTGTTCTGCTGTGCGGTACCGACCTCGGACGTGACCATCGAAGCGCGTGAGGTACTGGGCGTCGGCGATTTCCCGATCAAGAAAGTCCCGGTGCGTGTCGCGAAGCTCGAACGCGCAGCCGATGATGTGATGATCGTGTCGCTGCAACTGCCGGCGACCGAGCGCATGCAATTCAAGGCCGGCCAGTATGTGGAATTCCTGCTGAAAGACGGCAAGCGCCGCGCATACAGCATGGCGACGCCGCCGCATGCGGACGAACTGATGACGCTGCACATCCGCCACATGCCCGGCGGTGTGTTCACCGACCATGTATTTGGCGCGATGAAGGAGCGCGACATCCTGCGCTTCGAAGGTCCGCTGGGCACTTTCTTCCTGCGCGAAGATTCGGACAAGCCCATCGTGCTGCTTGCGTCCGGCACCGGCTTTGCACCGATCAAGGCCATCGTCGAGCATTGGGCGCATTCGAAATCAACGCGCCCGGTCACGCTGTACTGGGGCGGCCGCCGTCCGCAGGACTTGTACATGCACACCCTGTGCGAGGAATGGGCGCGCAGCTTGCCCAACTTCCGCTATGTGCCGGTGGTGTCAGATGCGCTGCCCGAGGATAACTGGCAGGGGCGCACCGGCTTCGTGCATCGTGCAGTGATGGCCGACCTGCCGGACCTGTCCGGCTATCAGGTCTATGCCTGCGGCGCGCCGATCGTGGTCGAATCCGCGCAGCGTGATTTCGTCGCCGACTGCAAGCTGCCGGAAGAAGAATTCTTCGCCGATTCATTCACATCCGAAGCTGACCTCGCGACCGCCTGAGGTCGGGCATCACACGTACTCGCCCAGGCACGCGCAAGCACACGCAAGTACGCACATTCAAGCACCCAACCTCGTCCCACGCCATGCAATTCGAACAGTACGACACCAACGCCCTGCTTTACATCACGAACCGCCCGCCGCTGGTGTTCACCGAAGGCCAGGGCATGTGGCTGACCGACCATAACGGCAAGCGCTACCTCGACTGGCTGCAGGGCTGGGCGGTGAACTGCCTCGGGCATTCGCCGCAGTGCATGCAGGACGCGCTGCTGGCCCAGGCGAAGAAGGTGATCAATCCGTCGCCGGCGTTCTACAACGAGCCGTCCATACAACTGGCGTCGCTGCTGACGAAGCACTCCTGCTTCGACCGCGTGTTCTTCGCGAACAGCGGCGCCGAAGCGAACGAAGGCGCGATCAAGCTTGCGCGCAAATGGGGCAAGCTGCATCCGAATGCGGCCGGCGAGCATCGCTACGAAATCATCACCTTCGACCACAGCTTCCACGGCCGCACGCTGGCAACGATGTCAGCGTCGGGCAAGGCCGGCTGGGACACGATGTTCGCGC
>JACCDU010683365.1_pt1 | contig 29549 bp, 28 predicted proteins | sample 7446081 | NCBI WGS metagenome assembly JACCDU01 (sample SAMN15323447, study PRJNA562643) | freshwater metagenome | isolation source: river surface water | place: USA:Blue River Watershed | collected 2017-08-17
CGACTATGTCAGAGATAAAGCCAGGTTTCGCGCGTGACTGGGTCGAATTCACAGATCCCAATGATGAAGAAGAAATCTTTAAGTGCGATTTGACCTGGCTCACCTCTTTCTGGACCTGTATCTACGGCGATGGTTGCAAAGGCGTCTTTAAAGATCGCCCAAACGATGGATGCTGCACCGAAGGTGCGATGTATTCAGATGAGGACGATGAAGAGCGCGTCCGTAAAGCCGCTGAATTTCTTACCCCTGAGATGTGGCAATTTTATGAAGAGGCTCGTCCCAAGAAACCAGGCGGACAACTTCGAATTACAGATTTAGATGAAGATAAAGATCGTAAAACTCGTACTGTTAACGATGCCTGCATCTTCCTTAACCGCAAAGGCCACGAAGCACCTGGCTTCACCGGATCATTTGGTTGCGTTCTGCACCACTTAGCGCAGAAGCGCGGCATGCACTTTGTAGATACAAAGCCAGATGTCTGCTGGCAGCTTCCACTCCGCAGAAGTTTTGAAACTCGCGAAGTCGGCGAGCGCGAATATTCAGTAACAGTTATTGGCGAATACGAACGACTTGGTTGGGGCGACGGCGGCGAAGACTTTGATTGGTACTGCACTAGCAATACTGATGCACACGTCGGTAGCGAACCTGTTTATATCTCCAACAAGGCAGAGCTACAGAAGTTGATGGGCGAGGCCGCTTACGCCGTCTTGGCCGAGCACTGCGACCGCCGCGTACAAGGTATTCGCGATGCGCAGGCGCGTTCACTTCCACTCTTTGTTATCCAACACCCAGCCACACTCGCAGCCGGCAAATAGTCAGCGCTCTCCCCTAACCTACGTCTATGGCCAAGGTTGAGAAGGATCCCTTCCGTTGCTCTGAATGCGGATGGACTTCGCAGAAATGGGTTGGGCGTTGTGGCGAATGTCAGGCCTGGGGATCTGTTGAAGAGTTAGCTGCTCCCAAAAAACTTTCTCTCGTTGCAGGAACAGTTACATCCAAAGCAACTCCCATCGGCGATGTTGATCTTTCTGCAGCACGTGCACGTGCCACTGGGGTCTCTGAACTCGATCGCGTACTTGGTGGCGGTTTAGTTCCTGGCGCTGCCATCTTGTTGGCAGGCGAACCTGGCGTTGGTAAATCAACTCTTCTCTTATCTGTTGCAGCTCAAAGCGCTGCAAAGGGAATCCCTGCGCTCTACATTTCAGGTGAAGAGTCAGCATCCCAAGTTCGACTTCGCGCCGAACGTATCAAGGCCGTAGACCCGCAACTCTTTCTCGCCTCTGAAACAGATTTAGGTGCAGTGATTGCACATATCGATGCCGTAAAGCCAGAACTAGTCATCATCGACTCAGTGCAGACAATTGGTTCTTCAACAGCTGATGGTTCGCCAGGGGGCGTTACTCAGGTGCGCGAAGTCGCTGGCGCACTTATCCGCATCTGTAAAGATCGCGACATCACCTTACTTCTCGTAGGCCATGTCACTAAAGATGGCTCTATTGCAGGTCCTCGCCTACTCGAACATATCGTTGATGTTGTTCTGCAATTTGAGGGCGAACGCCATTCGCGTTTACGTCTTATCCGTGCAATTAAAAATCGCTTTGGCGCCAGCGATGAAGTTGGTTGCTTTGATTTAAGTGATACCGGTATCGAAAGCGTTCTTGATCCCACTGGGCTATTTACATCGCGCCATGCAGAACCTGTTCCGGGTACATGTGTCACCGTCACTCTCGAAGGCCGTCGCCCACTTCTTGCTGAAATCCAAGCGCTAGTAAGCGCTGGGCGCGAAAATGACTTTGGCAATGCACGTCGCGTTACGAGTGGACTTGATTCAGCGCGCACCTCAATGACGCTCGCCGTTCTTGAACTCCGCGCTCACGTGCGCGTTGGTGGCCGCGATGTATATGCGGCAACTGTGGGTGGAATGAAGATGTCCGAACCTGCTGCAGATTTAGCGTTGGCGCTAGCTGTGGCATCCGCTGCAAAAGGTTTGGCGCTACCTGCAGATTTAGTTGCAATTGGTGAAGTTGGTCTTGCCGGTGAAATCCGTAAAGTCAGCGGTGTATCTAGGCGTTTAGCAGAGGCCTATCGACTTGGATTTAAGCGCGCACTTGTTCCAACTGGATCTGATGTGGCTATCGCAGGCATGGAGATCGTGGAAGTCTCACGCCTTGATCAAGCGCTGCAACGCGTCAAAATCACTGGTGACTGATGTTTGAAAAAGAAATTACCAACTGGTTTAAAAAGAATAAACGCGATCTACCTTGGCGCAAGACTGATGCCTGGGGAGTTCTCGTCTCAGAATTTATGCTGCAGCAAACTCCAGTTAATCGCGTCTTGCCTGTTTATGAAGCATGGATGAAACGTTGGCCCACCGCTGCTTCCCTTTCGAAGGCAACTCCTGCTGAAGTAATTACCGCCTGGGGCCGACTCGGTTATCCGCGGCGTGCACTACGGTTGCATGAATGTGCAAAAGAGATTACTCATAACCTCAAAGGGAAGATTCCAGAAAGTCAGGCTGAACTTCGCGCACTTCCTGGCATCGGCGAATACACAGCAGCTGCAATTACAGCCTTTGCCTTTGAGAAACGTTCTCTAGTTCTCGATATCAATATTCGCAGACTCTTCGCACGACTCTTTGATGGAGTTGAAACCCCTACGCAAGCTGCAACGAAGGTTGAAAAATCTCGCTATGAAGAGTTGATTCCCAAGAAAGATCCGCATTTGTGGGCTGCCGCCACTATGGAACTTGGCGCAGTCATCTGCACTTCGCAATCGCCTAAATGTGGAATCTGCCCAGTTGCGCACGTCTGCACCTGGCGAAGTTTGGATTATCCAAAGTCTGATGTGGTTAAGCGGCGACAAAGCTGGCATGGCACCGATCGCCAATGCCGCGGCACCATTGTGCAAGCGCTTCGAGAAAATGAAGTTCTGACAAAGAGCCAGATAACCCAGCTGTGGGATGTGCCATCGCAACTTGAGAAAGCGTTGCTTACCTTGCTACATGATGGCCTTATTGAATCCCGTGGCAAGAATAAGTTCTCACTTCCACGCTAGCGAGATAGAGTTAACGTTGTGAGCCACATATCTGCGTTGCAATCATTACTTGGCGCAGATGCACACCTGATTACAGATCCTGATATCACAGCCTCTTATTCTCGCGATCAAGCACCCTTTGCTCAATCTGCTGCACCACTTGCTGTCTTACTTGCCCGGAGCGCAGAACAGATTTCAACAACGTTGCGCTATGCCAACGAACATAAAATTCCTGTTGTTACTCGAGGCGCAGGTAGCGGCCTAGCGGGAGGTGCTAACTCAAGCGCCGATTCAATAGTGATCTCACTTGAGAAGATGAATCAGATTATCTCTATCGATACTGAAAACCAGATTGCCCGTGTACAAGCTGGAGTGATAAATCTTGATTTAGATACCAAAGTAAAAGAGTTAGGTCTTGCCTATCTGCCAGATCCTGCAAGCCGTGACTGGTCAACGCTTGGCGGAAACGCTGCCACCAACGCCGGTGGAATGTGCTGCGTGAAGTATGGAGTTACCTCATCTCATGTACGCGCAGCTCAAATTGTTCTAGCTAGTGGTGAAATCATTGAACTCGGGAAAGCCACTAAGAAGTCAGTAACAACCTACGACTTACTCCATCTCTTTATCGGTTCAGAAGGCACACTTGGAATCATCACTGAGCTCAACCTTAACTTAGAGATTCGTCCACAATCGCCGGCAACTCTGATTGCAACCTTTCCAAGCGTTGCTAAAGCTGCTGCTGCATCTGCTCAATTGCTGCGCTTTAAGCCTTCGATGCTTGAAATTGTCGATCAGACAACGCTTAAGGCAGTGGAGGCTTGGCACCCGCTTGGTTTTGAAATTGCAGGCTCAGTCTTGATTATGCAGCTAGATGAAAACTTACATCGCTGCCAAGAAGCGCTCGATGTATGTAAGAACTTTGATTTAATCGATGGAGTCTTCTCTGAAGATCCAGCCGATACCGCTGATCTGATTCGCGTGCGCAAGATGGCATATCCAGCGCTCGAGCGCATGGGTGCGACACTTCTCGATGATGTAGCGCTTCCCATTACCAAGATTGCAGAGTTTGTAGAGAAAGTTGAGGCGCTCAGCGCTAGTAGCGGCCTGACTATTGGAATCTTTGGCCATGCCGGCGATGGAAATATGCACCCCACAATCGTTCACGAACACGGCGATACAGCAGCTGCCGCCCTTGCCCAGAAAGTCTTCGGTGAAATAGTTGCTATCGCGCAGGCACTTGGCGGTACTGCAAGTGGCGAACATGGAATTGGCTCAATTAAGTCAGGTTTAGTTGCTGATGAAATCTCTCCAACTGTCATGGCCCTACAGCGCAATATCAAAGCTGTCTTTGATCCCAACTCAATCTTGAACCCAGGCAAGAAGTTTCCACTTCTAAATCTTCAATAATGAAGCGGTTAATTCTGGCAACTGCGCTGACGTTGCTCTTCTCACTCACGGCTCAGAGTTCTTCAGCAAATGAACTGCTTATCTGGGACAAGTTACAAGGTACCGCTCCAAAGGGTTACGTCCTATTGATGCGACATAGTTACGCGCCAGGAGTCGGAGATCCAGATAACTTCAAACTCAACGATTGTTCTACGCAAAGAAATCTTTCAGATGTGGGTCGCCAAGATGCAAAAGATGTCGGTGAATGGTTAAAACGTCGAGAGATAAAGATTTTTAGAGTAGAGACCAGTAGATGGTGCCGCGCCAAAGAGACAGCGCAGCTACTAGGCCTCGGTAAAGTCAGATTGAATAAGAATCTAGATTCACTCTTTGAAGAGGCAGATGCCCTTAACCATCCACAAACTGCAGCGGTACGTAAGCAGATACAGAACCATAGGAATAGAACAGGTCTGTTGGTCTTAGTTGGACATTATGTAAATATCGCAGCGTTGACTGGCGTTGGAGTTGCTTCAGGTGAAGGCATACTCGTTAGAGCCAACGCACAAGGCGAATTTAAAGTCTTTGGAACAACACCAAAACTAAATCGTTAACTTACGAGATAGTTACTGAGCTGTCTCAGCAAGATCTTCTGGTGAATCAGGTGTTGAAACCTTGGCTGATCCTGCAAAGGTAAAGGTCGCATCTGCGCCCTCGCCTGCAGCATCAACCACAATGATTTCGCCAGCCTTGAGTTCACCGAAGAGAATGCGCTCAGAGAGAGCATCTTCGATTTCACGCTGAATAACGCGACGAAGTGGACGTGCACCAAGTAGTGGATCGTAACCACGCGCTGCTAAGAGATCCTTTGCAGCCTGTGTGAGTTCGATTCCCATGTCCTTTGCCTTCAAGCGCTCATCGAGATTTGCAACCATGAGGTCGACGATGTGAATGATCTGTTCTCTGGTGAGCTGGTGGAAGACGATGACATCATCGATACGGTTAAGGAATTCAGGACGGAAGTGATTCTTGAGTTCGTCCTGAACCTTGCCCTTCATGCGATCGTAATTTGTGAGGTCATCATCTGCGTTAGCAAAACCAAGTCCAAGGGATTTAGAGATATCGCGAGTACCGAGGTTGGTAGTCATGATGATGACAGTGTTCTTAAAGTCAACGGTGCGACCTTGCGCATCGGTAAGGCGTCCATCTTCGAGTACCTGAAGAAGTGAGTTGAAGATATCTGGGTGAGCCTTCTCGATCTCATCGAAGAGAACAACAGAGAATGGACGACGACGCACCTTCTCAGTGAGCTGTCCACCTTCGTCGTAGCCAACGTATCCTGGAGGTGATCCAAAGAGACGTGAAGCTGTGTGGCGCTCTGAGTATTCAGACATATCGAGTTGAATCAGAGCTGATTCATCACCGAAGAGGAATGAAGCAAGTGTGCGTGAAAGTTCTGTCTTACCAACACCGGATGGACCAGCAAAGATAAATGAACCACCAGGGCGCTTTGGATCCTTAAGACCGGCGCGAGTACGGCGGATTGCTTGTGAAAGCGCCTTGATCGCTTGGTCTTGTCCAATAACGCGGCGATGGAGTTCATCTTCCATACGCAACAGGCGCGCTGTCTCTTCTTCAGTCAACTTAAATACTGGAATACCAGTTGATGCTGAAAGTACCTGAGCGATGAGTTCTTCATCAACTTCGGTGACCTTATCGAGATCAGTTGCCTTCCAATTCTTTTCTGCTTCTTGCTTTTCAAGAATAAGAGTCTTCTCTTTATCGCGAAGAGCTGCGGCTCCTTCAAAATCTTGTCCATCAATTGCTGACTCTTTCGCCTTACGAGCTTCCGCAATTTTCTCATCGAATTCACGGAGTTCGGCGGGTGCTGTCATGCGCTTGATGCGAAGACGTGAACCTGCTTCATCAATAAGGTCGATTGCCTTATCTGGAAGGAAGCGATCTGAAATATAGCGATCTGCCATATTGGCGGCAGCTGCGAGCGCACCATCGGTAATTGATACGCGGTGGTGGGTTTCGTAGCGATCGCGCAGACCCTTAAGAATTTCAATGGTGTGAGCAACTGATGGCTCTTTCACCTGGATTGGTTGGAAACGACGCTCAAGAGCTGCATCCTTTTCAATGTGCTTGCGGTACTCATCAAGAGTTGTTGCACCAATTGTCTGGAGTTCACCACGTGCCAGCATCGGCTTAAGAATGCTGGCAGCATCGATAGCGCCTTCTGCAGCTCCTGCACCAACGAGCGTGTGAATTTCATCGATGAAGATAATGATGTCTCCACGAGTTTTAATCTCTTTGAGAACTTTCTTCAGGCGCTCTTCAAAGTCACCACGGTAACGAGAGCCGGCGACGAGTGCACCAAGATCTAGCGAGTAGAGCTGCTTATCCTTCAAAGTTTCAGGAACATCGTTTTTGGCGATTGCTTGGGCAAGGCCTTCAACAACTGCAGTCTTACCAACGCCTGGTTCACCGATAAGTACTGGGTTGTTCTTGGTGCGGCGAGAAAGAATTTGCATCACACGTTCGATCTCAAGATCGCGCCCAATGACAGGGTCAAGCTTTCCTTCGCGCGCTGCGGCGGTGAGGTTGCGACCAAATTGATCGAGAACGAGTGAAGTTGATGGAGTTCCTTCAGCTGGTCCACCTTGTGTAACAGCTTCCTTACCCTGGTAACCAGAGAGAAGTTGAATAACTTGCTGGCGAACGCGATTGAGATCAGCGCCTAACTTAACGAGAACTTGTGCAGCAACACCTTCACCTTCACGGATAAGTCCAAGAAGGATGTGCTCTGTGCCGATGTAGTTGTGGCCGAGTTGCAACGCTTCGCGAAGTGAGAGTTCAAGAACTTTCTTTGCGCGTGGAGTAAATGGAATATGTCCGCTTGGGGCTTGCTGTCCCTGTCCAATTATTTCTTCAACCTGTGCACGAACGCCTTCAAGAGAGATGCCGAGTGATTCAAGGCCCTTAGCGGCAACGCCTTCGCCTTCATGGATAAGACCAAGGAGGATGTGCTCTGTACCGATGTAGTTGTGATTGAGCATGCGTGCTTCTTCTTGAGCCAAGACAACGACTCGTCTGGCTCGATCGGTAAAGCGCTCAAACATGGCTAGCTCCTTCTACTTGATCTGCACGTGCTGTGAATCTGTCGTAAGCCTATAACCCAGCGTAGGGAAGGTGCGAGGTGAAGGGCTTGTGGGAGATAGAACCCCAGATATGGGGCTGGTATTCCCGCAGGTACCCAGATTGTGGGCTACAGGGCGAGGAGCATGCGGGTATTGCCAAGGGTATTGGGCTTTACCGACTCGAGATCCAAGAATTCTGCAGTTCCTGCGTCATATGAGCGCAAGAGCTGGGCATATACATCAGGTGCAACTGGCGTTCCTTCAATCGCTTCAAATCCATGTTTTCCAAAGAAATCAGTTTGGAAGGTCAGGCAGAAAATTCGTGAGACGCCGATTTCGCGAGCACGTTCGATGATGCGTTGCAGAATCTGGTGCCCGATTCCTTGCTTGTGCAAACTTTTTTCAACAGCAACTGTTCGAACTTCAGCGAGATCTTCCCAGAGAATGTGGAGCGCTCCGCAACCGATGACCTTTCCATCAAGTTCAGCGACTGTAAATTCTTGAACACTTTCAAAGAGCGTGACAGTTTCTTTAGCAAGCATCTGACCAGGCGCTGCATATGAATCTACAAGTTCGCGGATTGCTTTAACGTCAGAAGTACGTGCAGGGCGAATAACCAGCATTGTTAATCTACTTCAGGTTTTACTAGAGGGAAGAGAATTGTTTCACGAATACCTAAACCGGTGAGGGCCATCAATAAGCGATCAACGCCCATTCCCATTCCACCCATTGGCGGCATTCCAAATTCCATAGCGCGCAAGAAATCTTCATCTACCTGCATCGCTTCCAAGTCGCCCTTAGCACCAAGCTGCGCTTGTTCAATTAATCGCTCGCGTTGGATGACAGGATCTACCAATTCAGAGTAGCCAGTGGCTAACTCAAAACCATCAACGTAGAGATCCCACTTTTCAACAACTCCAGGAATTTCGCGGTGGGCGCGTACAAGTGGGGATGTGTCCACTGGATAGCCCATAACAAAGGTTGGTTCGATTAATTTATCTTGCGCAACGTGCTCAAATATTTCTTCAGCGAGCTTGCCAGTAACCCACTTTGGATCAATTTTCATACCGAGCTTTGTAGCAATCTTCTTGAGGTCTTCTATTGAAGTAAGCGCCGTTACTTGTTCTCCGACGCCCTCAGAAATTGCGTCATAGAGTGAAATCTCTTTCCAGGTTCCGCCAAGATCAGCCTGTCGTCCGTCGTAATGAGTGACAACATGTGAACCCGCTACCGCCATTGCAGCGTTTTGAATGAGTGAACGAGTCACTTCAGCAATCGAACGCCAATCGCCATAGGCCATGTATGACTCAACCATCGCAAACTCAGGTGAGTGCGAGGAATCCGCACCTTCATTACGGAAGTTACGGTTGATTTCAAATACGCGTTCGATTCCACCAACGACGCATCTCTTGAGGAAGAGCTCTGGCGCGATGCGCATGTACAAGTCCATGTCGTAGGCATTGCTGAAAGTCTTAAAGGGACGAGCGGCAGCTCCACCGTGCATCACCTGCAACATTGGTGTTTCGACCTCAATAAACTCTTTATTGTTAAAGGTTTCGCGCAGTGAACGCATTACGGCTGGACGCATACGTGCTGCACTGCGAGCCTCAGGTCGGACAATCAAATCAACATAACGCATGCGAACGCGGGTTTCTTCAGACATCGGCTTGTGATCATTTGGCAGCGGACGAAGTGATTTTGAAGCAAGCGCCCAAGAAGTTGCCAAGATAGAAAGTTCGCCGCGCTTTGAGGTAATGATTTCACCCGTTACAGAGACTATGTCTCCCAAATCAATGTCTGTCTTCCAAGCATCGAGTGAATCTTGTCCAACCTTGTCGAGCGATAACATTGCTTGTAGCTCAGTGCCATCGCCTTCGCGTAACGTCGCAAAACAGAGTTTGCCGGTATCGCGTTTAAAGATAATTCGGCCAGTAAGGCTTTCGGTATCCCCTGTTGCAATATCAATCTCAAGATTTACATACTTATCGCGAATCTCTTTCAGCGACTTAGTGCGCGCTACTGCGACTGGATATGGCTCAATTCCACGCTCAATAAGGTTGGCGCGCTTCTCGCGACGAATCCGAAGTTGCTCGGGTAGGTCATCTTCAGGCGCAGGCGTGTTCTCAGCTGTCATAGTGCGCTGAGTCTACCCCTGTGCGACTACGCGATGTTCTTTTCGTGTATCAGTCGAAGTCCAATTAGCGTCAAATCTGGCTCATGTTCATCAATAGTTTCGGCTACGCCAATGATCAGTGGCGCAAGACCACCAGTTGCAATCACTGTAGGGGTTGCTTCATAGCTCTGCGCTAATTCATCAATGATGCGCTCAACTAATCCATCAACTTGGCCCGCAAAACCAAAGATGGTTCCAGATTGCAGAGCTTCAACTGTGTTCTTACCAATCACGCTCTTAGGGCGCACCAATTCAACTTTGCGTAACTGTGCTGCACGGGCTGCTAACGCATCCACTGAAATTTCAATACCTGGCGCAAGTGCTCCCCCAAGAAATTCGCCCTTAGGTGAGACAACATCGAGATTTGTAGAAGTTCCGAAATCGACAACAATGGCAGGGCCACCAAAGAGGGTGTGAGCCGCTAGCGTGTTGACGATTCTATCTGCGCCAATTTCCTTTGGATTGTCAACGAGCAATTGCACGCCGGTCTTAGTGCCAGGTTCAACTATGGTTGTTGGAATATGTTGAAAGTACTCAGCCATCATTGTGCGTAGTTCTCGTAACGTTGCCGGAACTGTCGAGCAGATTGATAGTCCAGTAAGTGAATATCCGCTTGTGAGTGCGCTGTATTGCAACCACAACTCATCAGCGGTTGTACGTGGATCTGTTTTGACTCGCCACGACTTCACTAAATCTTTGCCATCGAAGATTCCAAGGACTGTGTTGGTGTTTCCGACATCGATTGTTAACAGCATTGCTACTCCACTCTCAGATCTAGACCAATATCAAGTACGGGTGCGCTATGTGTCAGCGCCCCAATTGCCAAATAATCAACGCCAGAAAGCGCATATGATTTTGCGTTCTCTAACGAAATTCCACCTGATGCTTCAAGCTTGCAGCTGCCTGCGGCAATTGCCACTGCCTCTGCGCATTGCTGTGGGCTCATATTGTCGAGCAGAACCAAGTCAGGTTTAAGAGGTAGAACTTCCTTTAACTGCTCGAGGGTATCGACCTCAATTTCAATCGGTGCACTTGGAAACTTTGCGCGCACTTGTGAGAAGGCAGCTACTACGCCACCCGCGGCTGCGATGTGATTATCTTTAATCAACGCTGCATCACTGAGTGACATTCGGTGATTTGTTCCGCCGCCCATACGGACTGCGTATTTTTCAAGCATCCGCATTCCTGGAGTTGTTTTACGGGTATCGCGAATCGCACATTGAGTACCAGCAACTTCATCTACCCAGCGACGAGTCAGAGTTGCTATTCCACTTAAGTGTCCGAGGAAGTTAAGAGCTGTGCGTTCGGCAAGCAGAATCGCGCGCGTATCACCGCGAACAGTCAGCAAGAGAGCACCTGCTTCAACATCTGCACCATCTTGAACCAAGACAGATATATCTGTGAGACCAACTTCAACCAGCACCGCCTTGGCCATTTCAATTCCTGCAATAACACCAGCTTTACGCGCTACAAAATCAGCGACAACTTTTTCAGCCCCTGACACCGTTGCCACCGAGGTGATGTCTTCGCCGCCTTGCAGATCTTCAGTTAGTGCGCGCTTTATCAAATCTAGATCAATCATGGCTTTCCTACTTCCTGATACCCACTGGTCCAATATCCAGTCTGATCTAACTGCTGCACAATGCGCTTTTTCCATAAATCACTTGTCTCAGGAAAATCTTCTCGCCAGTGTGAACCACGAGTCTCTTGGCGAATCAGAGCTGCTTTGAGAATTGCCTGCGCTAACTGAAAAAGATTGGTTGTCTCCCAAGCTTCAACGCATGGTTGGTTACTCTTTCTATCTTCAATACGCGTTAAATCAGAACTTGTTTTGAGAAGTGAATCCGATGAACGCAATACGCCAGCACCTCGGCTCATGCTTACTTGGATATCGTGGCGAGCAGATGGGTCGAGCAGAATTGCAGGCGAGACATTCTCAACTGGCTCCGTCTGCTCTGGCAGGTGCGCTGCAATATCTGCAGCGATACGTGCGCTAAAGACGAGACCCTCTAGAAGTGAATTAGAGGCAAGTCGATTGGCACCGTGAACACCTGAACATGCTGTCTCTCCACAGGCATAGAGCCCGCTGACGCTAGTACGACCATCAAGATCAACGCGAACGCCACCTGATGCATAGTGCGAAGCGGGTGCAACGGGGATTAGCTCCTCAAGTGGATTGATGCCGTGTGAGATGCACGATGCATAAATCGTTGGAAAGCGCTCCTGGAAACCTGCTAAATGTCTGACATCTAGCCAGACGTGATGCTTATTGGTTTTATTCATCACTCGCATAATTGAGATTGCAACAACATCGCGCGGAGCTAACTCAGCTAGTGGATGAATATCTTTCATGAATCTTGCGCCAGCATGATCGAGTAAGTAGGCGCCTTCACCACGAACTGCTTCGCTAATCAGCGGTTGTTGACCTTCTGAGTTATCACCTAACCAAAGAACTGTGGGATGGAATTGAATAAACTCAACGTCAGCAACTTTTGCCCCAGCACGAAGCGCGAGTGCAACGCCATCTCCAGTTGAAACAGATGGATTGGTGGTTTGCGCAAAAACCTGACCTAGGCCACCAGTTGCGAGAACTACAGCTCGACCCAATGCGCGCCCAACACCATCACGACTTCCTGCACCGATTACGTGCAGGGTGACGCCACAGACTTCGCCGATATCGTTTTTAAGTGCATCTAAGACAAGGGCATGTTCAACCACTTCAATTTCAGGATCATTTTGAACCGCAGCCAGAAGCGCTCGAGAAACTTCAGCACCAGTAGCATCTCCGCCTGCATGGAGAATGCGATTTCTTAAATGTCCACCTTCTCGGGTAAGTGCAATCTCACCACTTGCCTCTTTATCAAAGATTGCACCGCGTTCAATCAGTTTGCCAACTGCTTCAGGACCTTCAGTGACAAGTACTCGCACTGCATCAACATCACAGAGCCCTGCCCCTGCAACCAAAGTATCTTTCTCATGCGCCTCGGGTGAATCGCCATCACCGAGGGCTGCAGCGATTCCACCTTGTGCCCACTTTGTTGAACCTTCGTCAACGCTAGCTTTAGTAACAAGGAGAACTGATAAACCATATGTACGACATTGCAACGCAGTTGTTAGACCTGCAATTCCAGAACCAACGACTATGACGTCGGCGCGCGCAGTCCACCCGGGCGAAGGAGCCAAAAGCTTCATGTGCGTAATTCCATTTGCATATTGTCAATCAAACGGACTCCATTAATCCAGCCAGCGACGATGGCTCGAACGTTCTGAGTGCCACTGTGAGCGTGGGTGAAATCAACTTCATCAATAAAGTCGGCATAGTCGAGTTGAAAGAGGGGCTCATTAGCCAACATCTGACGCAACTGATCTTCCGAGTCCGCACCTTTGAGGGCGGTGAAAATTACAGCCGCAGCCTGCCTTCCCTCTTGCGTCAAAAGTGCGTTGCGCGAAGAGGCGGCCATTCCATCTGGTTCACGAAATGTTGGAGCGGTGATAATTTCAACACCAGCAGCAATCGTCTTAATAAGAAATAACTGTTGAAAATCTTTCTCACCAAAGATTGCATACTTCGGTTTGAGTAGATCAAAGAAGCGACGTACAACTGTGACCACTCCATCAAAGTGTCCTGGGCGGGATGCGCCTTCATAGATATCACCGATTGGACCCGCAGACAGCTTTGTGAAACCTTCCGGATATATATCGTGAAAATTCGGTAGCCATAAATGCGTAACACCAGCAGCTGCAGCTATTTCAATGTCTACATCTGGTGTACGTGGATAGAGCGCCAAATCTCGCGCGCTTTCGAATTGCAGTGGGTTAACAAAGATACTTGCGACAACGTTTTCTGAGTAGCTCTTTGCTAAGGTAAATAGCGAAGCATGACCTGCATGCAACGCTCCCATAGTTGGAACAAAAGCGCAGGCAGAAGGAAGCTCTTGCACCTTTGTTACTACTTTCATGGCTCCAGTCCTTTCAGGTACCGGGCAGGCAGTGCGCTAATTCTAAGGCGTTACGGCAATTGCGCCAAAAGTTCAGAGATTTTCCCGTGTGTAAGAAGAATTGCATCTGGTTCAATCTCAAACCAGGGTTCAAGGACAAAACGTCTTTCGTGAGCACGTGGGTGTGGAAGCTCTAGTTCAGCAGCCGCGCTTAAAAGTGAACCGTATTGAATGAGATCTAAATCAATTGTTCTGGGACCCCATCGCACATCTCGCTCTCTTCCTAAGCTCTTCTCAATACCTTGCAATACTGCAAGTAAATCAAGTGCGGGCAGTTCAGATTCAAGTATGCACACCGCATTTAAATAATCAGGTTGTTCTGGGCCGCCGACTGGCTTCGTCACAAAATAACTTGAGACAGCCTTTACCTCAGTTGCTTCACGAAGTAGCGCTATCGCCACATCCATCTGCTCACGGGGGCTTCCAATATTGGCACCGAGTGCAACTACAGCCTTCATCGCGTGATTGTTACCGAAATATCTGCAACTTCAGATGAGACAGGAGCCTTAGGTTTGTGAACAGTTACTTCTATCCGATCTATTTCGGAATATTTGGCCATAATGCGATCAGCAATTCTGCCCGCCAATCTTTCAATCAATTGAACTCTCTCTCCGGTAATTTCTTCGACAACTAAATCGGTGAGTGCTGCATAGTCAATGGTGTCTGCCAAGTCATCTGTTCTGCTTGCTTGAGAGAGATTTAGAGAGATATCAAGATCTACAAAGAAATCTTGTCCATTCTTTGCTTCATGATCGAAGACTCCGTGATAACCAAATCCCCATATTCCCTTAAGGCTGATGCGGTCGCTCATTTTTTCACCACCTCAATGTTTGCTTTCACGCCATGCACGCGCACCGCCCAGATTCCCTTCCCAACTAAGGATTGAGTGACTGCAACGGTTGCCGCTTCGCGGCCATCGGGGCTATCGCCACCTAAGAAGCGCTTACGTGAATGGCCGATGAGAACTGGATAACCGAGCGCAACAAACTCCTCAATGCGATTAAGGATTTCCCAGTTATGTTCGGGATCCTTAGCGAAACCAATTCCTGGGTCAAGGATGATGTTCTCGCGTTTGATTCCTGCGGCAAGTGCTTTATCGAGTTGAATAGTGACTTCCTCAATAACTTCGGCGACAACATCGCCATAAACTGCCTTTGAATTCATATCTTTTGAGTGTCCACGCCAATGCATCAAGGTGTATTTACAGCCAAGCTGCGCCACAGTTGCAAACATATCTAGATCCGCGGCCCCTCCGCTAACATCATTGACGATAGTTGCACCGGCTTCAACAGCTAGCCGAGCAGTGCTAGCCCGCATAGTGTCTACGCTGATTGCCACTTTACTTTCAGCTAGTGCGCGAATGACGGGCAATACTCGCGCCTGTTCTTCTTCTTCAGAAATTCGGTCTGCACCTGGACGTGTAGATTCACCGCCCACATCGATAATGTCTACGCCTTCTTCAGCCATTTCGAAACCACGAGCAATGGCAACTTCTGTGTCAAAGTGCAGGCCACCATCTGCAAAAGAATCTGGAGTGACATTCAGGATTCCCATTACCAACATGGCAACTATCGATTCGTAATTAGGCTAATTGCTTCAGCGCGAGTTGCGGCATCGCGAAGAACTCCACGTACGGCAGATGTCGTTGTGCGAGCTTGAGATTTGCGCACACCGCGCATCGACATGCAAAGATGTTCACAATCAATAATCACAATAACGCCCATTGGATTCAAGATTTCAACTAGAGCATCAGCGATTTGTGTCGTAAGGCGCTCTTGTACTTGTGGGCGGCGAGCAAATAAATCAACTAACCGTGCAACTTTCGATAGCCCAGTAATTTTTCCACTAGGAATATAACCAACGTGTGCAACGCCATGAAATGGGGTCAGGTGGTGTTCGCAATGTGAAAAAACTTCAATGTCGCGAATAATGACCAACTCTTCGTGACCGATATCAAAAGTTGTGGTGAGGACATCTTGTGGTCGTTGCCATAGCCCTTCAAAGTTCTCTTTAAATGCACGCGCTACTCGTGCCGGTGTATCTTGCAAACCTTCACGCTCAGGATCTTCGCCAAGAGCTAAGAGAAGTTCACGGACAGCCTTTTCAGCTCGTTCTTGATCGTATGGGTGCGATGCTCTCCCATCATCTGGCCCCATTGAGACAGAGGAAATCTCACTCACTCGAAGTTGATTTCTTTACGCGACGTGGTTTCTTTGGCGCATCTTCTGCAACAACACGTTCTGGGATATCAACCGGTGGCTTCGTTGATGGAATTCGCATCGCTGAACCTGTCCAAGCTGGACGTTTAGGCCAAGTTGTAACCTTGGCGAAAATTTCTGCAATCTCTTCTTTATTGAGAGTCTCTTTCTCAAGTAACTGCAGGACCATCTCGTCGAGGATGCTGCGATTTGCTTCGAGGATTTCGTATGCCTCATGGTGAGCCTTTTCGATGAGTTTACGAATCTCTCCATCAACTACTGCCGCCACATTTTCAGAGTAATCACGTTGATGTCCATAATCACGGCCCATAAATGGCGCTGAGCTATCTGCACCCAACTTGATTGCACCAATGGCCTCAGTCATTCCATATTGGGTAACCATGGCACGTGCAAGAGCAGTAGCTTTTTCAATGTCATTGGACGCACCGGTTGATGGGTCATGGAAGATAAGTTCTTCGGCGGCGCGACCACCAAGTGAGTATGCAAGTTGATCAAGTAACTGATTGCGCGTTGTTGAGTACTTGTCATCATCAGGCAAGACCATGGTGTAACCAAGTGCGCGACCGCGCGGCATGATGGTGATCTTGTGAACTGGATCAGTATGCGGAAGCGCATGAGCAACCAGCGCATGTCCCGCCTCGTGATACGCAGTCACGCGACGTTCTTCTTCAGACATCAACCTTGATTTACGTTGTGGACCTGCCATCACGCGATCAATTGCTTCATCTAGTTGAGAGTTAGAAATTGTCTTCAAACCTTCGCGCGCAGTTAGAAGCGCTGCCTCATTGAGTACATTTGCAAGATCCGCACCAGTAAAGCCTGGTGTGCGACGAGCGTAGGCAACGAGTTCAATCTCTTTAGCGATTGGCTTATCTTTCGCGTGAACTTTAAGAATATCTTCGCGCCCCTTGAGATCAGGTCGTTCGACCGGAATCTGACGATCAAAGCGACCTGGGCGTAGAAGTGCAGGGTCCAATACATCTGGGCGGTTTGTTGCTGCAATCAGAATTACCTGACCATTTGCTTCAAAACCATCCATCTCAACGAGTAACTGGTTAAGTGTCTGCTCACGTTCATCATGACCGCCGCCCATTCCGGCGCCACGTTGACGTCCCACTGCATCAATTTCATCAACAAAGATTATTGCTGGTGCATTTGCCTTGGCTTGATTAAAGAGATCGCGGACTCGCGCTGCACCAACACCAACAAACATCTCAACAAAGTCTGATCCAGAGATTGAGTAAAACGGAACCTTTGCTTCGCCAGCAACTGCACGCGCTAAGAGCGTCTTACCTGTTCCAGGAGGGCCATAGAGCAGAACACCCTTTGGAATTTTGGCGCCAAGAAGTGCGTACTTACCTGGGTCAGCCAAGAAGTCTTTAATCTCCTCTAGCTCGGCGATAGCTTCATCAGCACCTGCCACATCAGCAAAAGTATTTTGCGGGACATCGTTGTTCTGCAACTTGGCGCGTGATTTACCAAATGAAAATACTCGATTACCACCTTGCGCTTGGCTCATCATCAGGAAGAAGAGGAAGCCAATAATCAGGATTGGACCAAAGGTGAAGAAGAAAGTTGTCAGGAACGATTGCTTCGGAACTTCAACGCTCCAACCCTTTGCGGGAGGATTTGCCGTTAACGCATCAACCAGAGTTGGTTCTTGGCGGGCAACATAAGAAGCTTCAACTTTTGTCGAACCCTTGATTGTGTTTCCGCCAGAGAGAATAAGACGAATTTTTTGGGACTTATCGACCAGTACCGCAGATTCAACCTGCGACTGTGAAATCGCCGCGAGCGCCTGAGAAGTTTTGATTTCGGTGTAACGGTTTGCAGCGTTAGTAATCTGGCCAAAGACTGTTACCGCAATGATTGCAACGATAATCCAGAAAAGTGGTCCACGTAAGATTTTCTGAGAGCGAGTGAGCGGAGCCTTCTTAGCGCCATCTTTGGCAGGCTTCACCGACTTCTTCATTTTTTTCATAGGCGTCTGGGAAGTCATCTAATTCCTTACGAGTACATGTGCTTAGCAAGCACACCGATAAATGAGAGGTTGCGATACTTTTCATCAAAATCTAAGCCGTAGCCAACTACGAATTCTGTCGGAATATCAAAGCCCACATACTTGACCTTGACTTCAACTTTGGCGGCTTCTGGCTTACGCAGAATTGTTAAAATCTCAACGCTGGCAGCGCCACGTGAGAGCAAATTTGCGGTAAGCCAAGAAAGTGTCAGGCCTGTGTCAACAATATCTTCAACGATGAGAACATGACGTCCTGTGATATCTCGATCTAAATCCTTGAGGATACGAACAACTCCACTGGATTTAGTTCCGGAGCCATAAGAAGAAACAGCCATCCAATCCATTTCAATATGGGATTGCATTGCGCGAGTGAGATCAGCCATCGCCATGATTGCGCCCTTAAGGACACCAACAAGAAGTACATTCTTATCTTTGTAATCAGCATCCACTTGAGCGGCTAACTCTGCAATGCGGTTCTTGAGTTGCTCTTCTGTTGCGATTACCTTTTCAACGTCGGTTCCGACTGTTGCTAGATCCACCTTGTGTACTCCTTGATCAAACGGTCATGGTCGTGTGGGCTGGGCTAAGAGCGAAAGTCTGCCTGAAATTCGCTCAACCTTCACACCGCCTGGGAGGCTTAAGGGCCCCTGCCCGCGCCACGATGTGACCAGCGCCTCGGCTGCAGCCACATGATCTGACGTAATTGAGCCCTCGGGCGCTCCACAGGCGTAAATCGCAGTCCTCAGTACTCGGGTGCGCAGGGCCCTCGGCAGCGCAGTTAAATATTCGCAATCGATATCCGTGAGGTTGAGGTGAGAAATTTCGGCAGCGGCGAGGCCATCGAGCGCATCTGCATCATCGCGAAGTAGGCCAGCTGTGCGCGCCAACGCCGCTGAAATTCCTGGCCCAAGTTTGGACTCCATTAAAGGAAGAATTTCGTGACGAACTTTTACTCGCGTGAAATCGGCGTTGAAGTTATGTGGGTCGTTCCAAATTTCTAAGCCTAACTCTTGACATGCCTCCTCAGTTTCTTGCCGTGTTACTTGCAAGAAAGGGCGAAGATACTTTCCATTCTCTGTAGCCATTCCAGAAAGTGATCGCGCACCTGAACCACGTGCCAAACCTAAGAGAACTGTCTCGGCCTGATCGTCACGAGTGTGGCCAAGAAAAATTTTTACCGCGCCCTCTTTTTCAGCGCTCGAATTAAGAGCCTGATAGCGTGCAGTGCGAGCGCCAGCTTCGAGGCCGGACTCAGTAGAGACCAAAACTTTTTCAATAAGAACATTTACGTAACCCATCTCTTTCAATTGCTTACTTACTTTTTCTGCCTGCACTGCAGAATTTTCTTGAAGTTGGTGATCAATTGTAATTGCCACTGGTGTGATTGCTAAAGGTGTTGCTTCCTTTAAGACTGCATATGCAAGAGCGAGCGAATCAGCGCCACCAGAAACTGCGACCAACACAACGTCACCTGCTTCAAGTTGCGCAAGGGAAGGCTTTACAGCGTTGCGAAGAGCAACGAGCGCTTGGGTCATAGGTGAAGGTTAGACCCGACCACCAAATGGCATAAGCCCCTTAACGCTGTAGATGCTTGAATAGAGAAGGCCCTTATCCTTTGAATTAGCTTCCCACATCATGCCGCCACCTGCATAGATTGTGATGTGGTGGATAGTTGAGATATTTCCCTTATAGGAATAGAAGAGGAGATCGCCGGGCTGAAGCTGCGAAAGTGGAACGTGGTAGGTATAACCAGCGTAGAGCGCAGAGTTGAGGCGATCCCAATTTGGCCAGCCAAGTCCAGCTGAACGATACGCAGCATAAACAAGACCTGAGCAATCAAATGAATTCGGACCTTCTGATCCCCAAATGTATGGTTTGCGTGCTTGTACTTGCTTCTTCGCAAATGCAACCGCCGCAAGTCGTTGTGCTTCAGAAGTACGGAAAGTAGAACGACCTTTAAAGCCGCGATCTGGCCAGACCTTTGCCTGGTTGATGACTGTGGTCGCTGTATTTGCTTGGCTCTCTTCAAGGAGAGCAAGTTGTCGTTGCTGTTCAAGAGTTACACGGACATTACGAAGCTTGGCCAAATCCTTCATCAGCTTATCTTGAACAGCGCGAAGTTTATTCACTTCTTTCTGTTGTAGCGCCTGCGCATCATCAGCAATCTTCTTGGCAGTTGCTACTTTGGCAGTTGCTACTTGTTGAACAGCCTTTGCTGCATCCGCTTTCTCTTTTGCTGCTTTTGCAATAATTTCGGCTGCCTTATATCTCTGCAAGGCAACTGTGTTCTTTGTACCTAAGTTATTAAGCGTACTTAATTGATCCATTAAATCTTGTGGGCCATTTGCACTCAGCAATGGTTGGATATCGCTAATACTTCCGCCGAGAATATAGGCATTTGCAGCCATGCGTCCGATAGTGCGATGTGCTTCAGCTACCGCAGCTGCCGTTTCTTCTGCGTACTTGGCTGCGGCAACTGCTGCTGCGGTGGCAATTGAAAGTTCTTTTTGTGCCTTCAAATACAAAGCGCGAGCTTCATTCGCACGAGCGGTCAATTGACGAAGCGTGAGGTTAGCTGCCGCTAACTTCTTGGCCGCAGCATCAGCAGCCTTCTTCTGAGCAGCTTCGGCTTTCTTGGCAGCTTCAATTTCAGCGAGCGTTGGTTTTGGTTTTGCGATGGCAGGCGTCGATCCGAGTGTTAACCCGGTAATGAGGGCAAGACTCAACAACCGACTTTTCAAGCGCACTGTTCAAGAATAAATCAGTGCGCTGCTCTTTGCAGTTCTATCTGCCTAGTGTCGCTAGTTAGCCACATCTCTTCGGGAGAAAAGAACAGTCGCAACAATCGCACCGACAAATACATAGGAACTTCCCAGAATTAGCGCATGTGAATATGCAAGGTCTGGGCTACCACCTTGTGCAATCGTTGAGAGCTGATTACCTGGCATCCACTCGAGTGTGACTGGCTTTACAGCACCAATTAAATTTTCAATGATCAAAAGCCAGAGAACTCCGATAGATATTGCCGAGATAGGTGAGCGCAAGAGCAAACCAAGGACCATACCTACGATGCCGAAGTAGATCACTGAAATGCTGACATTAAGTAGCGTCTTGCCGATCTCTTGGAACCCTTCGGGTGTAAACCACAACTCAGTCGAAACCTTGGCGCGATCTGAGAGGAAGTATGAAATTCCAATGCTGACAAGGGCTGCGATGACAACAAGGATGAGTGCGAAGATCTTCATGGCGATTAACTTGCCCAGAAGAATACGAACTCTGCCTGGCTGGCGAACTAAAAGATTGCGAAGGGTTCCGTAGGTGTACTCCTGAGCGGTTTGCGCAGCAAATACGCAGAGAGCAATGATTCCAAGTAATCCACCGACTGAAGAGAAGCCGTAAACAGAGCCACCCGCCAAGTTAAGAACTTCGCGACCAATCTGGCGACCGCGATCTCCGTTACCTTGCTCTGAATCAATCATGAGATACAAGAATGTGTTTGTTAGCCCAGTAAAGAAGAGTGCGGCACCAAGTGTTCCTAGGAAGAGAGTAGGACGACGGAGTTTGCGCCACTCGGCAAAGACAATGCGCATCATGAGCGATCTCCTGTCATCTCAAAGAATGTCTCTTCGAGGTTTGGTAGTTGCGGCGCTAACTGCGTCAAGGTAATTCCGGCATCAAAGGCTTTGCGATTAAGAGTTCCGGCCCATTCGGCAGGGCCTTCAATATGAGCAACTTCAGAACGGATAATTGCGTGATGTCCATCTGCCTGCGCTATCTCGACAATCTTGTTGAGATCAGCGAGTTTTTCGGTCTTGACCAGAATTACTGGTTGCTGTTGCAATAACAACTCTTTCATTGTTCCAGCAAAGACAACTTCACCTTTGCGAAGCATCACGATGTATTCGCTAATGAGTTCGAGCTCTGAGAGTAAGTGTGATGAGACAAAGACAGTTGTGCCATTGCTAGCCAGTTTTTTTAAAAGGTCCCGGACCTCTTGAATACCTTCTGGGTCTAGCCCGTTTGTAGGTTCGTCGAGAATTAAAATCTTGGGATTTGGCAATAGCGCTGCTGCAATACCTAACCGCTGCTTCATACCCAGTGAGTAAGTCTTGTACTTGGATCCGCCACGACCTGCAAGACCAACAGTTGCAATCAACTCATTTACTCGCTCAACCGGAAAGCCTCCGAGAGTTGCCAAAACCTTGAGGTTTTCTTCACCAGAAAGCGCTGGATAAAAAGCTGGGCCTTCAATCATTGCGCCAACGCTGGAAAGATATTTTTCAGGATGCGATATTGATTCGCCAAGGATTTCTGCAGTCCCACCCGTTGGTGAAATGAGTCCAAGTAACATGCGAATCGTTGTCGTCTTGCCAGCACCATTTGGACCAACAAATCCACAGATAGTTCCTAGTGGAACCTCAAAATTTGCGTGTGAAACAGCAAATCCTGACTCATATTTCTTGCTGAGGTCTTTTACCGATATTGCTAAGGAGGTCATGTGGGCAATATAGCGGGCAAACCTTAAGATACTCATATGAGCAAAGAGGTATGGGGGTATCAGGACCGCCCAAAAAAAGGCGAGCCAGATTGGGATTTAAATCCACAAACTGCCGCTGTTCGCGAAGGCCTTGCTCGATCTGGTTTCGGTGAAACATCCGAGGCTCTCTATCTCACGAGCGGATTTACATATACATCTGCACAAGAAGCTTTAGATTCTTTTACCGACGAAACCGATCACTTTCTTTATAGTCGATTTCATAATCCGACAGTTGCAATGTTTGAAAAGCGCTTGGCAGCGATTGAAGGTGCCGAACACTGCGTGGCAACGGGTTCAGGTATGTCAGCGATGTTTGCCTCCCTTGCCTGTCTGGTCGAAGCCGGAGATCACGTTGTGGCATCGGCAGCGATGTTTAGCTCATGCCACGTAGTTATCACTGAAATTCTTCCCAAGTGGGGAGTTACTTACGAACTCGTGAAGGCAAACGATAAAGCTGCCTGGGAGAAAGCGCTGTCACGCCCAACTAAGGCCGTCTTTATTGAAACGCCGAGTAATCCACTCTTAGAGATTGTTGATATTCGATTTGTGAGCGATTTGGCTCATAAAGTGGGCGCAACCGTAATCGTAGATAACGTGATGGCATCTCCTGTATTACAGAAGCCACTCGAACTTGGCGCAGATGTAGTTATGTACTCAGCGACAAAACATATTGATGGACAAGGGCGCGTTCTTGCAGGTGCTCTACTCGGATCTTTCTCTTACATCTACGAAAAATTAATTCCTTTTGTTCGCCATACTGGTCCAACAATCAGTCCATTTAGCGCATGGGTTCTCGTTAAATCTCTAGAAACTATGGAGATGCGCGTCATGCGTATGTCCGAGAATGCACAAGCGATTGCAGAATTTCTAGAAGGGCGTAAAGAGATCAAAAGTGTGAGATACCCAGGTCTTGCCTCTCATCCAGATAGCGCCGTCATCAAAAAGCAGATGAAGGCTGGTGGCACCACCATTGGTATTGAATTTGCTGGCACTCAAAAAGATGCATTTAAATTTATGGATTCACTCAAAGTTATTGATATCTCAAATAACTTAGGTGATAGCAAATCGCTAATTACGCATCCTGCATCCTCTACACACCGTCGACTTTCACCTGCAATCCAGGCAGAAATGGGCATTACACCTTCAGTTGTGCGACTTTCAGTGGGTCTAGAACATATTGATGACTTGCTAAAAGATATAACTCAAGCGCTTAAAAGCTGAGCAACGACTAGTAAGACTGAGAGCAAACTCAAGTACGTAATTGACCAGTGAAATATTCCAACAGCAACTCTGTCGTAATTGTCAGAGCTCTCTTTGAGAGCAAATAGCTGGAAGGTAAAGATGGCGCCTAATAACACGGTTACACAGAGCACCCAGACAGGTAGTTGGGCTAGCTGGATTAGAGCAGTCGATGAGATCACCATTGCAATGGTGTGAAACCACATCTGCCCGATTACTGCAGATTGTGAAGAGACTGATGGCAACATCGGAATACCTGCTGCTGAGTAATCATCCTTGTATTTAATTGCAAGCGCCCAGAAGTGCGGTGGGGTCCAGAAGAAGATCACCATAAAGAATGCAACTGGAACCCATGTAAGTGAACCGGTAACGGCAGCCCAGCCAATAAGTACTGGCATGCATCCTGCTGCTCCTCCCCAGACAATATTCTGAGATGTATTTGGTTTGAGCAGAATTGTGTAAATGACTACATAGTAAAAGATTGCTAGCGCAGTTAAGAGGGTTGCTAGCGGTGTTGTAAATATCTGGAAGATAGCGAGTGAGAGAATTCCTATTGCAGATGCAAAAACCAACGCTTGGCGATGCGACACTGTTCCGAGAACAAGAGGGCGCTTAGATGTTCGCGCCATTAACTTATCTGTCTCGGCTTCAATCACCATATTGAAAGCATTTGATGAACCTGCTGCCAGCGTGCCACCAATAAGCGTTGCAGCCACTAAGCCAAAGGAAGGAAGACCTTTTTCGGCAAGAACCATGGCCGGCAGGGTGGTGATGATTAAGAGCTCAACTACGCGCAATTTCATGAGATCTACATAGGCGCGGATGAGTGACACGCGCTTAGGGTACCTGACTACGAATTAACCACCACTTCTGGTTGTTCAACAACTGGCTCTGGTGAAATCTGCGGCGCTGGTTGTGGCAATAACGGTGCGGCAATCTTTCCAAGAATTCGATCGACGGTTGCACGGGCTCTTTTAGCGGCCGAATATGTACGAGGATGCTTATCGGAGATAATCACAAATACATATTCACGATCGCCTGATTCAATGTAACCAGCCAAGTTGGTGGTCCCGTTGAGCGTTCCTGTCTTTGCCTTCACTAAGCCAACTGCCTCTGGAGCAGTCTTTGTAAAGCGATCTTTCAGTGTTCCGGTAATGCCACTAATTGGTAGCCCATTAACTACCGGTGCGAATTGAGGTTCATTGCGAATTTTTAAGAGTAACGAACCAACCTGAGCGGCTGTGATGCGATTGTTGTGCGATAAACCGCTGGCATCTTTGACTAATAGCGATGATGAGTTAATTCCATAGGTTTCGAGAATTCCAGCAAAAGTAACGGCGACGCCTTCTTCATCAAATGGTTCACCAGCCTTGAGCGCTGCCAGGCGCGCGATTCGCTCCGTCAGAACGTTATCGCTCCAGGTAAGAAAAAATGCCAGCATTCGCTGTAACTCCGGAGAGCTTGATTGGAGAATCTCTTCACCTTTAAGTTCTTGTGCTTCATGAGCATTTACTCGCTTAAGCGATGCTGTTATTCCTTGCTTCTTATAGAAGGCTTTAATGTGAGCAACTTCTTGTGAATACAAATTTGTGTAGTAAATGGTTGCCTTTTTTAATGGTTCCTCGCTAGATTCAATAAGCGCAGAGAGTGAGTTGTACTCGATGCGCGGAAGAGAAGTTCTACCTAAGCGCACCGCTTCTTTATGGTTAAAGCTGATCCATGGATCTCGCGAGCCTTCGATGACCAAGGTGCGAGTCTGTAGGCCCAATGAGACGGTAGTTGTAAATGTCTCGGTTGGAGCAAAATAGGTAAGCGCAGAGACTGCTGCAAGAATCTTTTGAACAGATGCAGGTTTACGTAACGAATTAGAGTTCTTAGCAAAGACAACTTCACCTGTTGTTTGGTCAATAACAATCACGGAAGGGTTAGCTAACTCCTTCTTAGAAATGTATCGCTCAAATATGCTGGCAACTGAATTTGGTTCAAGCGATTGTGCACTCGGTACCAATAGAGCAGGAAGAATGAGGGCTGCACAGAGTGCAGTACTTATCCTTCGTATTGGATGCAAGGGTTAATTACCAGGTGTATGCCAGGAGCACGTTAAGAACAGTTAGCCCCAACATGGTTGCCCAGACAGAGTTCTTGATTGAATCTTTCTTAAGATTCTTATATCCCAACGCCAAGATCACACCGAGAACTACAGTCTTTACACCTATTTTCATATGGTTAATTTCTTCATCGTTGGCTTGATCCCATAGCCCCACCATGATGAGAGCTGCGACGAAGGCAGTAAGAGTTGCATGAACAACGCCTGGATTTAACTTCTTTGGGTTCTTATTGATCTGCAGGATAAGCAGAGCCAAAATAGCGAGAACACAGAGCATATGAATGCCGAAGGCGATGTGATAGATAATTTCCATGGTTACTCCTTGGTGAAACCGTTGAGTTAAGTCTAGAGTGCATCCATGGAAATCAATACACCTGCAGTCATTGGGCCAGGTGAATTTTTTCCGGTAGTTGGGGTCGGTCCTCACCCACAACCTTGGCCTACGGGTTCGCAATATGATCCAGAGCTACTCGAAAATGGAGATCGTCGTAATGTGCTTGATCACTATAGATACTGGAGCGTTGCAGCGATAGTTGCAGATTTGAACTCAAAGAGACATAAATTACAGATTGCAATTGAGAATTGGCAGCATGATCTCAATATTGGTTCAGTTGTTCGTACTGCAAATGCATTTAATGTCTCAGCAGTTCACATCATCGGTAAGCGCGATTGGAATAAACGTGGGGCAATGGTTACCGATAGGTACCTGACTGTGATTCATCATCCAACGATTGCAGATTTTTCTGCATGGTGCGCCGAACATAAGGTTCCAGTAATTGGAATCGATAACGTGCCCTCTTCCAAACATCTTGAAGGTGCGCAACTGCCAGAAGAATGTGTTCTGCTCTTTGGGCAGGAGGGCGCAGGAATGTCAGATGAAGGTATTGCTGCCTGCGAAGTGCTCTACGCCATTGAGCAGTACGGCTCTACTCGATCAATGAATGCATCTGCCGCGGGCGCCATTGCGATGTATCACTGGGCGCTACAACATCTACCTCGCCGGGTTTAATCCATAACCTCGCGAACAGATGCCAAACGACGATCTACTTCGTTAGCCTCGTCAATACGGCCTAGTTGGCGCATTACTGTCGACATGCGAGTTTCAATATCCATAATGAACTCAAAGTCCTTGGGTTCGTCATCAGCAACTATCTGTAAGACGTTATCAAGTGTTGCCAGCCCGTCTTCGAGCTTATTCAATAGTATCTCGGCCTTACCGTATTCAAAGAGTGCAAAAGTTTCGCGGCGATGATCGTGTGCTGTTTCAAAGACATCTATTGCTTTGCGGGCTGCTTCTAAAGCTTTCTCACCATCGCCAATTTCAATGTAGCAAGAGGCAATCTTCTGATCACAGCGTGCGACGTGAATGACTTCTTTCTCTGTTTTAAACATCTTGCGCGCCTCGGAGAAACAGATAATTGCTTCGTTGTAATTCTTGAGTTCGCGTTGAGCGCAACCGATAAGGTGCATATCGTTGGCTGCGCCGATTGTGTTGCCGTCAACTAAGTGTTCTTGGGAACACTCATACATAGTCTCGATGACTTTTTCATAATTCTTTGATGAGTACCACCATTCACCCAATGTGCAGGCGAGTTCGAGTGCAATCGGTGATTTGTTTTCGCGCAAAATAGAAACTGCTTTACTCATTGCAGTGGCTGCTTCATCCATACGCTTTAGTTGGTTGAGGTTGTAACCAATTGCAGAATAAGCCTGAGCTAAACCTTCGCTCGGTGCTGATGCTCCGAGTTCAGAGAAGATATCTCGCGCTGTTTCAGCGAGCGCCAACGCTTCGTCATATTGACCGCGAGCAAAGATGCGGGCAGAAAGTTCGTAATATGTATTTGCTCGTTCTTCACCGTGGACTTGGGGGATTCGATCCCAGAGCATCTCTTCAGTTACGAGCTCGTCCTGGCCTTCGTCATCGCTCATCAAAAGACCTCCCCTGGCTTCGTTCTAGCGCTTCCTACTAGGACTCGAGATTCCCACACACTAGACCTAACGCCTGTGGCCCGGCTGTTATTTCAATTGGCTCGGCAAGAAATTCTCTGATAACCTTGGCTTCTTGCAAACGATTTGCATCTAGCCAGAGGGGGCCCTCCCTTGAATGACGTTGTACGCGAGACCCCTCGCATCCCGTTCCGCGACCGCCTGACCTCTGATGAATGGCGCCGCATGGCCGCCATGTTCGGCTTTATCGCCTTCCTCCATATTGCAGGAGCCGTCCTGATGTGGAAGGCAACTTCTGGAAATTACGAACTTGCTGACGGAACCCTCTTTGGTTGGGGAACGGCTGCACTTGCTTACACCTTAGGTATGCGCCATGCATTCGACGCCGATCACATCAGCGCGATTGATAACACAACTCGAAAATTGATGTCTGAAGGTCAGCGTCCCCTCGCTGTTGGATTCTTCTTCTCACTTGGTCACTCATCTGTCGTTGCAGGTCTTGCGATCTTGCTCAACTTTGGAATTAAAGCAGTAGGTTCACAACTCAAAGATGAAGATTCTGCGCTGCACCATTACACAGGACTCATTGGATTAACTGTCTCAGGAACATTCTTGATGATCATCGCGATTCTGAACTTGGTAATTCTGGTCTCTATCGTTGGTGTCTTTTTTAAGATGCGTAAAGGCCTCTATAACGAGGAAGAGCTAGAGAAACATCTCAATTCACGTGGATTACTCATGCGCTTCTTCGGTCCAATTGCTCGGCGAATTGATAAAAGTTGGAAGATGTACCCACTCGGAATTCTCTTCGGTCTTGGATTTGATACCGCGACGGAAATTGGATTACTTGTACTTGCAGGATCTTCTGTGATTGCTGGCCTGCCGTGGTGGGCTGTGATTTCGCTTCCTCTTTTCTTTGCAGGTGGAATGAGTTTGCTCGACACCATCGATGGTTCATTTATGAACTTTGCTTACGGATGGGCCTTTTCTAAGCCTGTGCGCAAGGTTTATTACAACATCATCATCACTGGTTTATCAGTGGCTGTAGCTCTCTTTGTTGGTGGCTTAGAAATTTGCCAAGTAATTGCCCAGCAGCTCAATCTCACCGGTGGATTTTGGAATTACGCCCTCGAATTTAACTTGAATTCTGCTGGTTATTTCATTGTCGGTGCATTTGTGATCGTATGGACAATTGCCCTTTTACTCTGGCGTTTTGGCAGAATCGAAGAGCGCTGGCATAACACCGCGCACGCAGCACAAATGGCCCGTGGCGAAAATACCGACCATGCCGCTGCTGGAATCGATTTAGGTCCGATTAAAGATGGCTGGAAGATCGATTAACTTTGATTCGCTCTTGAGCAATCGCAGCACCTAGCAGTACCACTAGCGCACCAACTGGTTCGTGCCAGGTTACTTTTTCATTCAAGAAAATCACTCCCACAATAACTGCAACCACTGGCGTTAAGTAAGTGACGCTACTTGCAATCGCACTGCCTGCAATTTCCATCACACGAAAATTCCAGAGGTAGGCGAAGCCACTTCCGAAAACTCCGAGCCCTAACATTCCGAGCAGTGGGCCAATTCGGTACTCGTCTTTAGCAATTCCATCAAAGAGATAGAAGGGAAGAAGCGTGACGGCTGCCAACAACAACTGCATCGAGACAATTGATTCTGATTTGAGCCCATGAGGCATCACAAAGCGGCGTGTGTAAGGAAATGAGATTCCATAACAAGTAACAGCGCTCATCAG
>JACCDU010135813.1_pt1 | contig 29533 bp, 26 predicted proteins | sample 7446081 | NCBI WGS metagenome assembly JACCDU01 (sample SAMN15323447, study PRJNA562643) | freshwater metagenome | isolation source: river surface water | place: USA:Blue River Watershed | collected 2017-08-17
CCATTGATCACGGCTCTTGACCAGCGATTGTGCTTTGGCGAGTTTGCCGGTGTGCACGAGTGCTAACAGCCCGAGATGCAATTGATCAACTCGTGAAAAACCCGGCATATCCGCGTTGTTGAGAATATAGGCACTATGCTTGTGATACCCGGCTTGTGCGATGGAAAGACCGACCTCGTGCAGGTCTGCCGCCCAGCTCAATGTGTGTCGTAGCTCGTCTTGCTGGCTACGGTCGGGAAACAAGCTTTCAAACAGACTCAGCGCAGTGCGTTTGACCCGGTTGGCTTGCCGCGTATCGACATGATAGCGTTTCATAAAAGCACTGACAGATTCATCCCGACGGTCATGCGCTTCTTCGCGTCCGGCCAGATCGACGAGTACGCCGAGACGTAGCGCACCATCACCGGTTTTCATTGTGTCGACACGCATTTCATCAAAAAATGCGCTCATGATGGCCAGGCCGCCTGTGAGGACGTCCGCACGGTCCACCTTGATGCCCGGCAAATCATTTGTGATCACACGACCTGAGCGAATGAGTTTGGCTTTCAGGCGATCCAAACCGTCCCGGGTAATGCCGCCGGTCGTCAGCTTGCCATCGGTCAGGATGGCCAACAGGGCTTTGGCCGTGCCCGATGAACCGTAAGCCATATCCCAACCCATTTTTCTGTAGGGTTTAGTGATGACCTCGATTTCGCGACGGGCGGCGAGCTCAGCTTGTTTCATACTCTGGGCATCGATTCGACCATCTGGAAAGAATTTTTGGCTAAAGCTCACGCATCCCATGTAAAGCGAGGAGGTGAGGATGGGCTCATCGCCTTTGCCAATAATCACCTCCGTTGAGCCGCCACCGATGTCGATGACCAGTCTCTTCTCGGCAGAGACGGGAAGCGTGTGACTCACGCCCGTGTAAATCAGGCGTGCTTCTTCACGGCCAGCGATGACTTCGATTGGAAAGCCCAGTGCCGCTTCGGCCAGAGGCAAAAAGTCCGCGACGTTTCGGGCGACGCGAAAAGTGTTGGTCGCAACTGCGCGCACGCGGTCCGGGTGAAAGCTTCGAAGACGCTCTCCGAAGCGTTGCAAAACCTCGACAGCCCGGTCGATGGCCTCTTGACTGAGGTTTTTGGAGGCGTCCAAGCCGGCGGCCAGGCGCACGGTTTCCTTGAGACGGTCGATTTGGTAGATGTGTTTGGCGCCATTTTGTTCGGCCACCCGACCAATTGACAGCCTGAAGCTGTTGGATCCCAGATCGACTGCCGCCAACAGGTGTTTCATAAAATTAAACCAAAATGCGATAGCAACATTATAAAAGGGTATCTTGTAAAAAGTTTGTCATACAGGCACGATAAGCTGAATGCACGAAAATGCCGCTATCATGTGCCTAAAAGCCTTGAATAATGCCTCTCCATACCTACACATAGGTTTTTGTCCAGATGCCCGCCAGAAAGAAAGCTGAGCCCCTTTACTTCAACCGAGAGTTGTCGCTGCTGCAGTTCAACGAGCGCGTGTTGGCGATGGCCGAGCGCCCTGATACACCGGCTCTGGAACGGTTACGTTACGTCTGTATCGTCGGCTCGAATCTGGACGAGTTTTTTGAAATCAGGGTCTCGAGCCTCAAGGCTCAGATCGCCCAGCATCCACATTTGATGGGACCTGACGGACTGACGGCCGAAGACGCTTTTGAGCGTGTCCAGCAGGCGGTGCACGTTTTGGTGGATCGCCAATATGCTCTGCTCAACGAGCAGGTCTTGCCGGCACTTAAAGCTGAAGGGGTGGTGCTTCACCAGGCGGCTGATTGGAATGCCGCCCAGAGGAAATGGGCGCGAGAGGTTTTTCACAGGGATGTGATGCCGCTGTTGACGCCAATCGGTCTGGATCCCGCGCATCCTTTCCCCAGGGTCTATAACAAAAGCTTGAATTTCATCGTGCCTCTTTCCGGGGTCGATGCGTTTGGTCGTAAGTCGACGATCGCGATTGTGCAGGCGCCGAGGGCTTTGCCACGACTGATCAAGGTGCCTCCAGCAGTGTCCGGTTCTCCTCACGGTTTCATATTGCTGACCGGATTTTTGCGTGCCTTTGTCGGTGATTTGTTTCCCGGCATGCATATGGAGGGCTGTTACCAGTGGCGTGTGACACGTAACAGTGATTTATTTGTCGATGAAGAAGAGGTGACCAATCTGCGCCAGGCTCTTCAGGGCGAACTCTCCCAGCGTAATTTCGGTTCGGCCGTTCGTCTCGAAATTGATCACAATACGCCTGCGCATATTGAAACTTTTTTACAGAAAGAGTTTTCTCTGACCGCTGAAGATACTTATCGGGTGAATGGTCCCGCGAATGTCGCGCGCTTGATGCAAATCTGTAACCTGGTTAAAGAGCCGGATTTACTTTTCCCCGAGTTTCAAGGGCGCGTGCCCAAGCCTTTTGACTCCTTGCCGGCACGTTCGCCCGCGATTTTCGACGCGATTGCCAACCAAGACCAGCTTCTTCATCATCCCTATCAGTCCTTCAAACCAGTTTTGGATTTTTTGACTGCGGCGGCTTTCGATCCGGATGTCGTGGCAATCAAGCAAACGATTTATCGGACGGGCGAGGACTCCGAGCTCATGCATCTCTTGCTTGCGGCAGCCAAGGCGGGCAAAGAAGTCACTGTGGTCGTGGAGCTGATGGCGCGTTTCGACGAGCAAACCAACATTAACTGGGCGGCACGCCTTGAAGAGGTCGGCGCGCATGTGGTGTATGGCGTCGTCGGCCATAAAACACACGCCAAGATGGCGCTGGTGCTACGCCGGGAAAAAGGCCGTATCCGTCGCTATGGTCACATGGGGACTGGAAACTACCATTTGCGTACGGCGAGCCTCTACACGGATTTTGGTCTTCTGACGGCAGATCCCAAGCTTTGTGAGGATATGGATCTAGTATTTTCTCAGCTGACCGGACTCGGTGAGCGACGCAAACTCAAGATGTTGCTGCAGTCGCCGTTTACGATGCACAGTACGGTCATCAGCATGATCCGCGCGGAAACCCGCGCCGCGCGTGCAGGGAAAAAGTCTCGAATACTCGCCAAAATGAATTCTTTGTTGGAGCCTCTTGTGATTCAAGAGCTCTACAAAGCGAGCCAGGCCGGCGTCAAAATCGATTTGATCGTGCGTGGCGTCTGTGCTTTGCGCTCAGGCGTAGCGGGTTTGTCTGAAAACATCACTGTGAGATCCATCGTCGGGCGCTTTCTGGAGCACTCGCGCGTCTTTTATTTTTATGACCAGGGCAAAGAGTCTGTTTATCTTTCCTCGGCGGACTGGATGGACCGAAACTTCTTCAGGCGAGTTGAAATTGCCTTCCCCGTCAATAATCCTCTACTCAAAAAGCGGGTGATTGATGAGGCCTTTACGGAGGCGCTGCGGGATAACCAGCGGGCCTGGCTGCAACAGCCCGATGGCACATATGCGCTGATCCGTAACCGCCGTGCGCCGTTTTCATTGCACCAGCATTTGATGGAAAAGCTGGGCTCAGACGTCAAATAAGCGGTTTTTTTCAGGATTGTCACGAAAACGTCATTTTCGTTCCCTAAGATTCAGTCTGTAGCGTGAAACTACTTACATCAATAGTGATTGAGGATTAAAAATGATCAAACGCGTACTGACTTCCCTGACCGCCGGCCTCGCCATGAGTGTTGCCGCGTTGTCCGTGCAAGCTGCCGATATTACCGGCGCGGGTGCCACGTTTCCTTATCCGATCTTCGCCAAATGGGCGGAAGTCTACAAAAAAGCAGAAAACGTGGGTTTGAACTATCAGTCGATTGGTTCCTCAGGTGGTTTGCGCCAGATTCGCGCCAAGACCGTGACTTTTGGTGCTTCTGATGCGCCGGTCAAGGGTGATCAGCTCGACAAAGACGGCATGGTCCAGTTTCCAGTGATCCTCGGTGGTGTGGTGCCGGTTGCCAACCTGGAAGGTTTCAAACCCGGCGAGCTCAGATTGACCGGTCAGCTGTTGGCCGATATTTTCATGGGCACCATCACAAAGTGGAACGACCCCAAGATTGCCGAGATCAACCCTGGAAAAACTCTTCCAAATCAGTCGATTACAGTGGTTCACCGTGCAGATGGGTCGGGCACAACCTTTATTTTCACCGACTACCTGAACGAAGTCAGTAAGGACTGGGCAGGCAAGGTCGGCAAGGGTGCCGCAGTGAAATGGCCCGCAGCGAGCTCCGTTGGTGGCAAAGGTAATGAGGGCGTTGCGGCGAACGTGACACGCGTCAAAGGCGCAATCGGCTATGTCGAGTATGCCTACGCTAAGAAAAACAACATCAAGCACCTTCAGTTGATGAACAAAGATGGCAAATACGTCAATCCGAGCGAGACCACCTTTGCCGCTGCCGCAGCAGGTGCCGACTGGTTTAGCGTACCGGGCATGGGTATTTCCCTGGTTGAGCAAAAAGGCGAAGCCGCCTGGCCCATCACAGGTGCCTCCTTTGTCCTGATGTACAAAGAGCCGACTGACAAGCAAGCCTCTAAAGACGTGATCAAGTTCTTCTCCTGGGCGTTCAAAGATGGCAAGCAGCTCGCGCTGGATCTGGACTATGTGCCGTTGCCAGATGTCTTGACTTCGGCCATCGCTCAAAAGGTCTGGTCACAGATCAAGCACTAAGCTCTATCCAAACTGAGATGATGTTTCAAAGTCTCAAATCAGTCTGTCCAGGCCCGGTGGGTCTGGACATTCGGTTCTAAGGAGTAGTAGATGGGTACGCCCCCAACGACGAGCGGCATGTTGGACCCACGCATGATGGCGGTGGTCAAAAAGCAGCGTATTCAGGACTTTTTTTTCCATAAAGTCACCATGTTGTTTGCCGTGCTGGTGCTAGTCGCGCTTGCAGGCATTCTGGTCTCGCTGATGATCAGTGCATGGCCAGCATTCAAAAAATTTGGTATCGACTTCATCTGGACCGTTGAATGGGACATCATCAACGAGGACTTTGGAGCCGCGATCGCGATTTATGGCACGCTCGTGAGTTCAGCGATTGCCTTGTTAATCGCCGTGCCGTTGGCATTCGGTATTGCGTTGTTTCTAACTGAAATGTGTCCGGTCTGGTTACGTCGCCCGCTGGGTACGGCCATTGAGTTGCTCGCCGCGGTGCCTTCGATCATCTACGGCATGTTCGGACTGTTTATTTTTGCGCCGTTGTTTGCTCAATACGGTCAGCCGGCTTTGCAATCCACGCTCGGACAAATGCCCATCATCGGACCTTTGTTCGGAGGGGCGATGAATGGTATCGGTCTTCTGGCCGCCGGTATTATTCTGGCGTTCATGGTGCTGCCCTTTATCGCTGCCGTGATGCGCGATGTGTTCGCCATCGTGCCACCGATCTTGCGCGAGTCTGCCTATGGCTTGGGCTGTACGACTTGGGAAGTGGTGCGTTACATCGTGTTGCCCTACACCCAAAAGGGTGTGATCGGCGGCATCATGCTGGGCTTGGGACGCGCGTTGGGCGAGACGATGGCGGTGACCTTCGTGATTGGTAACTCACAGCGCATCAGCGAATCTTTGTTTGCGCCAGGTACCTCGATTGCCTCCACACTGGCTAATGAGTTTGGCGAGGCAGATGACTTCCACCTTTCGACCTTATTTGCACTCGGCTTTCTCTTGTTCGTCATTACTTTTATCGTGCTGGCTCTGGCCAAAATCATGATTTTGCGAACTGAAAAAGCCCAAGGGGCCAAAACATGATGAATCCAAACATCTATCGTCGTCGCAAGTTCGTCAATACGCTCGGTCTGTCGCTGTCCATGTTTGCCATGGCCCTGGGATTGTTCGTCTTGCTCTGGATTTTATTTATCCTTTTTAAAAATGGCTTCGCGGGTCTAAGCGTCGCAATTTTCACGGAATCCACCCCGGCGCCCGGTTCAGAAGGTGGTGGTCTGGCCAACGCAATCGTCGGCAGTCTCATGATGATTGGAGTCAGCGCATTGATCAGCACGCCGATCGGGATTTTCGCCGGCGTCTATCTGGCTGAATTCGGCGATGGCAACAAGCTGGCTTCGGTCACCCGCTTTGTGACTGACATTATGTTGTCCGCGCCATCGATTGTGCTCGGGTTGTTTGTCTATGCTGTGTTGGTTGCACAGGTTAAGCACTTCTCGGGCTGGGCGGGATCTTTCGCGCTTTCCCTGATCGCGATTCCCGTGGTGTTGCGCACGACAGAAAATATGCTGCGTCTGGTGCCAGGAAGTTTGCGAGAGGCTGCTTTCGCGCTGGGTGCGCCTCGCTGGAAAGTGACAAACTATGTGACCTTGCGTGCGGCGCGCGCAGGCGTCATGACCGGTTTGCTTCTTGCGTTGGCGCGTATCAGCGGAGAGACGGCTCCCTTGCTCTTTACAGCGCTGAATAACCAATTTTTCTCGACCAACATGAACGCACCGCTGGCGAATTTACCTGTGGTGATTTTCCAGTTTGCGATGAGTCCCTATGACAACTGGGTCAGTCTGGCATGGGCGGGCGCCTTGCTCATCACGCTGACCGTACTTGTACTGAATATCATTGCGCGCGTTGTGTTCCGCGACCGCACTGTTGGTTAACTTTCTGGATCTTTTATGAATAATAAAGCTACTGCCGCGCCGTTGAAGAATGCCCTCGAGGTGCGCGGTCTGAACTTTTTCTACGGAAAATTCCAGGGTCTGAAAAATATTGATCTGGATATCGCCGAGCATCGCGTGACCGCTTTTATCGGTCCATCTGGTTGCGGTAAATCAACGCTCCTGCGCGCGCTCAATCGTATGTATAGCCTCTATCCTGGTCAGCGCGCCGAGGGCGAAGTCAATTTCTACGGTGAAAATATCCTTGATCCGAAACAGGATCTGAATATGCTGCGTGCCAGGATCGGCATGGTGTTCCAAAAGCCGACACCCTTTCCCATGTCGATCTATGACAACGTTGCCTTTGGCGTACGCTTGTATGAGAACTTGAGCAAAGCCGATATGGACGCCCGAGTTGAGTGGGCCCTGACCAAGGGTGCGCTGTGGAACGAGGTGAAAGACAAGCTCAATCAGAGCGGTCTATCCCTTTCGGGTGGTCAGCAACAGCGCTTGTGTATTGCACGTTCGGTCGCGGTCAAACCTTCGGTGATTTTGTTCGATGAACCAACCTCGGCGCTCGACCCCATTTCAACCGGCAAAATCGAAGAGTTGCTCCATGAGCTGAAATCCGAATACACCGTCGCGATCGTCACGCACAATATGCAGCAGGCCGCCCGGGTCTCGGATTTCACTGCTTTTATGTATTTGGGCGAGCTCGTGGAGTTTGGTCAGACAGACAAGATTTTCGTCAAACCCAAGCGTAAGGAAACCGAGGATTACATTACCGGCCGTTTTGGCTGATTTCCAAATTTCTGGTATATTGTCGGTCTTCGGGGCGTAGCGCAGCCTGGTAGCGCATCTGCTTTGGGAGCAGAGGGTCGTGAGTTCGAATCCCACCGCCCCGACCAGTCATACCAACGGGTTACAGATCAAAAGTCTGTAACCCGTTTTTTTTAGTAAGCAAACCTTACCCGTACACAAATTTAAAGGTTCGTCTGGCTCGAGTTCGATTTGTCATTCCGAACCCAAGTTATTTTCCCTTTTCGCATGTCAAGTAGCGTTTGATCTACCGACCACGCAAACGATTAGGATTTAAAACTTGGTACGAAGTATTTCACCAGTCCTTGAACAGTCTCGCATTTCGTATTTGAATGTGTAGATACATTTCGGTGATGGCGTGATCAAGGTCTCTCCAACAAGCATTTTCATCACATCCAAAGGACGTTCAAGCCCGCTCATCGATTCGTCTTCGTGGGAAGCAATGCATGGATCATTTGCTCCACGCTTTGCTTCCATGTGTTGTACTGAATGGCGTCGCTCTTGATGTGCGTGCCGGCTTGGAATGCTTCCATCCAAGCCGCAATAGCCTCAGCCGTATCTTGCGTGCTTTCGCCTTTGAAATACGTGGCTGCCTGGCCGGCAACTTCTCTAAATACAGGTATGTCACGCAATAAGACTGGTAAGCCGTGTTTCGCGGCTTCAATAATGGGTAGTCCAAAACCCTCCCCCTCGCTTGCGACAATTAGGCAAGCACTTGCGGCATATAACTGTTCCAGAGACTCATCGCTTACCCCTTCAAGCCAAAAAAGGCGTTGACCGAACTCAGGATGGTTATGTAAAGCTAATATGAGCGCATCGATATTCCAGCCCGCCTTGCCAACAATGACGAGATTTGTCTGTTTGCCTTCACGCCAAAGTTCAGTAAAAGCATTAAGAATTAGTCCGTAACCTTTACGAGGCTCTAATGTGCTGACCATTAAAAATGTTGGACGCTGACGCAGTAACTGAAGAAATTCTGCGTGATCAGGAAGAAGACCTTTAGTCGGTGCCGAATGTTGAATATCAGCGCCTAAATGGAAATAATCAATACGGAAATCTGGCGAAGGGTTCAGATTGTTGGCGTTGAGCCATTGGCGATATTGATTCGCAACAGTTTGTGAGATACATATGACACCGTCGAATTGACTTAAGGTTTTGAGCCAACGCGAATGAAACGCTTCGCTTGAGGGTGTGAAATATTGGGGAAATTGAACGGGAAGTAAGTCATAAATGACGAAACAAACCTTAACCCCCTCGTTTCTAATAGCAGATAAGTACTCGGCTTCTCTCAGGGTGGCCGTGCATGCGAAATCCAACCCCAAAAATATATCGCCCTTGCAAATGGAAATTGTGTGTAGCCCAGAGCTTTTGGTCAAGGAAAAGGACTGATCTATACCGGTAGATAATTGCGCGGGTCGATAGCCAAAATGTGGATCTGCATAAACGGGTTGGATGGCATATCCGGCGGGTGGCTGTTGCTGCAATTCAAGCAAAATACTACGTACGACGCGTTGTATACCCGTTTTGTGATCTTCCAACACTAAAAACGATACGTCAACAAAAAGCATGTTGGTGCAAGAGGGATCTCGATGATGAATCACGCGCTGCTTAGAAGCAAACAAGTCAAAGAGTAAGACTTGTACTTTGCGGACAACAATGTCGATTGCTGGGAATTTTTTAGCGACGGATTTGAATGCTCGCTTAAGGGGATCGCTCGTTAAAAGATCGTATATACGTCTTGCAAACATTCATTGACCTCTATCTGCCTAGATTAAGCGTTACCCTACAACCGGGGTCTAGTTAAATATTCAACACCTAAGATCCGAATTTGCCACTGCGGGCAACTTTTACATGCAGATAGGGTTGGCCTTTGGGTAAAGAAAAAAGCTCTACGAAAAACACAAGTTTGTGTTGGCTAGGGCTTTTTTAGATGATCAGTTCAGTACAACTCTAAACGCAGGTCGAGTAAGTTCGCCTTCGATTGGGACCTCATCCAGCTCATTTGGAAAAAGCTTGAATTTTAATAGTCGATGCTTGCCAGTACGTTTGCTATATGCATGACTAAGGGTTGGAGCCGCACAAAAGGGCTATTGGTATCTTATAAAGCGAACTGGAGTTAGGGTCTGTCGCGATTGGCAATTTCAATCCTTATTTGATGGATTTGCTTCATGCTAGCATGAAAATTATTAAATAAGATGGCTGGCATTTTATGCAAATTTAAGATGAACACACGACTTGTTCAGTCCCATGCGGCAACCATAGAAATCTTTACAACCGGCCACGGCCCCTGGCTTGTCATCCTGCCATCACTTGGACGGGGTATTGAGGACATGCAGGATTTGGCGCGTAGCATCGCCGAGCAGGGTTTTTCCGTGTGTTTGCCCAACCCCAGGGGGATTGGGCAGAGCATCGGACCCATGGACGGTGTCAGTCTCGATGATCTGGCGGACGATATCCTGAACGTCATTGAGACCTTGACGACCGAACCGGTTGTTCTCGCTGGGCATGCATTCGGTAATTGGGTCGCGCGTAATGTTGCTACTCGTTACCCTGAGCGCGTGAAAGCGGTCGTGCTGATCGCAGCCGCGCACAATACGATCCGTCCCGAGCTGGCTCGGCACATCGATACTTGCATGGATACGCAGTTCAGTGATGAGCAGCGCTTGTCATCCTTGCAACAGGCTTTTTTTGCTCCGGGACATGATGCCCGTCCCTGGTTGGCAGGGTGGTATCCCGAAGTCGCAAAGATGCAAAGACAGGCCAGCCAAGCCTGTCCACGCCAACAGTGGTGGCATGCGGGCCAGGCACAGATCCTGGATCTTCAGGCGGGGCAGGACCCTTTTGCTCCGTTGGAAACTGCATATGCCTTATCCAAGGAGCTCGGGGGCGATCGGGTTAAAGTGGTGCGTATTCAGGATGCAAGTCACGCACTCATACCTGAGCAGCCTCAGGCGGTGACAGACGCTATTGTTCAGTTTATGCAGTCCATCCATACATAAAAATTAGTTTGAAAAAAATATTCGGGAGACAAAAAAATGCTGGGATTTTTAAGACGTCAGACACTCGTATTGTTCGCGATGATTGGTCTGAGTTGTCATGCTTTTGCGGCTTATCCGGACAAGCCGATTCGACTCGTTGTGCCCTTTCCGCCTGGCGGGGCGGCCGATATTATGGCCAGAGGCATGGCAGTCAAACTCGGTCAGGAGCTGGGTCAGCCAATCGTGATCGACAACCGGGGTGGGGCAGGTGGCAGCACGGCCAGCGAACTTGTCGCAAAATCTCCAGCGGACGGATACACGATCTTATTTGCCAACATGGGTACCATGGCAATCAACGTCTCCTTATATCCAAATTTGCGCTATGACCCGATCAAAGATTTCGCACCCGTGAGTCTGACGCACATGACTCCGCGAGTCTTGATGGTGAGTCCCAATGTGCCGGTCAACTCCATCGCAGAACTCATCGCATTGGCTAAAAAAAATCCAGGTATGTTGAGTTATGGTTCAGCGGGGAATGGTAGCTCGAGCCACATCTCTGGCGCGCTCTTTGGCACCATGGCTGGGGTCGAAATGCTTCATGTGCCTTATAAGGGTAGCGCACCGCTTGTGACGGATTTGCTGGCAGGTCGAGTCAACATGACCTTCGACTCTTACTCCGTTTACGAGGATCATATCCGCAGCGGCAAGGTCAAAGTCTTAGGCGTAACCTCTCCCGCGCGCATGGCGGTATTGCCCGCGGCGCCAACAATTGCTGAGTCTGGATTGAAAGGCTACGAAGTATTGAATTGGTTGGGACTGGTCGTGCCCAACGGTACACCGCCACAGGTGATTAAACGCTTGAATGAGGCAACGATCAAGGCCATGGCTGATCCTGAACTGCGCAAACAACTCCTCAATCTGGGCATTGAGCCGACCCACTCTACGCCAGAGGAGTTTTCGGCCTTGATTCTGGCAGAGATTCCTAAATGGAAGGCCGTTGTCAGTAGCACAGGGGCGACCAATAATTAATCCCTCAACAGGTTTTGTCCATGACTTCCTGGCATTGGATTTTTTCCCGTTGATACGTTTTTCGCAGCAGGTAGGTCGGCCGGCGTTTTGATTCCATATACGTTCGGCCGATATACTCACCCAGTACGCCGATTCCAATGAGCTGGACGCTTCCTAAAAATAGAACAGCAACAAAAAGAGAGGCGTAACCGGGTAGGTCCACACCAAAAATCAATGTGCGAATCACGATGAAAAGCGCATACAAAACGGTGATCAAGGCACCGGTCATCCCTAAGTAGGTCCAGACTCGAAGAGGCAAGGTGCTAAAGCTGGTAATGCCTTCCAGAGCAAAATTCCAGAGCTTCCAGCCTGAAAATTTGGACTCACCTGCCGCGCGCGGTTGACGGATGTATTCAATCGTGACTGTTTTGAAGCCCACCCAGGCAAACAGTCCTTTCATGAATCTTTGTTTCTCAGGGAGTAACTTCAGCGCCTCTACCACGGCACGTGTCATCAGCCTGCAGTCTCCTACGTTTGTGGGGATCTTGATGTGCGCAAGAAAGTTGTAGGTATCGTAGAAAGCCGCGGCACTGAGGCGCTTACTCAGGCTGTCACTTTGGCGGTTCACCCTTTTCGCAAGCACGACATCAGCACCGCTTGCCTCCCAGGCATGAATCAGGCGGCTGATTAAAGAGGCCGGATCCTGTAAATCCGAATCAAGTGGAATGATCAGATCTCCTTGCGCATGATCCAATCCCGCCGTGAGAGCGGCTTCTTTGCCAAAATTGCGTGAAAGCTCAAAAACCTGAAATCGAGCATCTTGGCGGGTGAGCGCAATGAGCCTCTCGAGGGTGCTGTCTTGACTGCCGTCGTCCACACAAAGCACTTCAAAATTAAAAGCATCCAGCCGCGAGATTTCTTGGGTGACTGCGTCGTAAAACGCATCAATGCCCATCTCCTCGTTGTGAAACGGGCAGACCAAACTCACTAGAATCTTGTTGTCCATCAGTCAGTTCCTGTCAGGCCTTATTGGCCTGTGTGATTTGCCGCAATGAAGTTGCCTGGTGGCGTAAAAAACATAAAGAGATTGGTTTTTGTACGATCTGGCGCATCAAGATTAGCAAACGAAACCTTCCATTCCTTACCCTTTTTACCGTCCACATAGGAGATAGACTCGTGCTTGATCGGCCCCCAGCTTTTATCCAGTTTTCCACTTTTGACAAGATTGTCTTTACGTTGCTGGGCACATTGCAAAATTGTGGACTCACTCGCTGGTTTTGACCCATGAAAATGGCAACTTCCGCCGGGGTCTGCATAGGAGGTCACAGGTATCAGTGCGGAAAATGACGCAAGAGCAAAGAGGGCTGTATGGATAGTTTTTTTCATGACAATTCCATCGTGCGTTAGAGGGTATTACGGCTGTGATCAGTGGTGTTTTTGATATCCATATCTTCATGTGCGTGCTGATGCTCCTGAACCGGAAATCTGAAGAGCTCGCCGTTCACGTCATGTTGGTAGCCATGAAGCTGGACAAAAAGTAAATAAATACCTGCAGCGATCAGACCAAGGTTCGCTGCATAGCTAAACCTTTCGAAATGGACAGTTTTGCGCCATAAATAAAGTGCAGCGACCATGACTGCCAGAGCCAGGATTTGACCCAGTTCAACACCCAGGTTGAAGCTCAAGATTCTGTAAATCATGTGCAAAGGATCATCACCAAGAGGTAATTGTTGCAGGCGGGTAGATAGTCCAAAGCCATGCAACAAGCCAAAGGCAAAAACCATCTTGAGCAGGTTCGGAGACGCCATATTGAAGTGGCGCTGAAAGCCTCCGTTGTTGTCAAAACCTTTGTAGATCACACTCACTGCAATAATCGCGTCGACAAGCCAAAAATTCCAGGTGATTTTGAAATAAGTCGCGAAAACTAACGTGAGGCAGTGTCCAATCGTAAAGACCGTGACAAACTTCACAACATCTTTAAAGGTGGTGAGTAAAAATACGACCCCGAGCAAGAACAACAAATGGTCGTAACCGGTTAGCATGTGGCTGGCTCCCAACCATACGTATTGAGCATAGCCACCGTCCAGCATACGCTGCTTGTCTTCATCGCTGATGCCGTGGGCAAATGCGATCAGCGGAACAAGCGTAAGCACAAGCATCCCGACAAGACGGGAAAGCGGATATTTCATAGATATTCCTCTAACAGTCAGCTACTGTCCGAGCAGATCAATCCCACTCGTGATGATGATTACTGGACTGTGACGCGAGGTGGGCGTAGTAACCCGTCTAAATAGACGGAAGAGGGCTCTGTGGAGGGGGATGTACCCAATGCTTCGCTAATGGCAAGCAATGCAAGAGGGTAAGAATTTGCAGAAAGAGCCAGTGTCTGGAAATGATCGCTCGTGTGCTGGTGTCCCGCCTCGCCATTGTGATGGTCTACATGGGTAGAAAAAGCATCATGATGGTGATGTCCCAGCACTCGTTCGTGTGAGAGCGACTGATGAATTTCGTCTGTTGCAACGATAAAAGCACCCACAGCAGAAACCAGAGTCATCTGGCAGCTGAGAATGATGGCAACAAGAAACAATCGGAATCTACTCATCAGAATATTATAGAGAAGCTTGAGCGTCCAGGGTGAAAAGTCAGCACAGATGAAAGGCTATCGCTCTGGATTCAGCTCGCAAGTCGATGCATAGGCTGGTGACTCGATCTGAATCGTTGCATGTTCGATGTCGAACTTGTCATGGAGCAAGGTTGTTGCGGATTTTAAGATATCGTCCTTGTTGTGAGTGACGCTGTCACTGACTAGGTGTACGCTCAGGGCGACTTGTGTCGTACTCGTCGCCCAGACATGCAAGTCGTGCAGCCCATTGACTCCGGGTACAGTTTGAAGAGCGTTTGAGACGGACTGCAACTCAATACCCTCTGGTACACCATCGAATAGCAGATGCAGAGATTGGCGGAATAATGACCACGTTCCGATAATAATCACCAAAGCAATCAAAATGCTGCTGACGGGATCGACCCAGGTCCAGCCTTTCCACAGCGAGACAAGACCAGAAATCACGACCCCCAGTGAGACCAAAGCGTCTGCGGCCATATGTATGAAGGCACCGCGTATATTGAGATCTTTTTTGCTGCCAGAAACAAAAAGCCAGGCGGTGATACTGTTAATGACAATGCCAATCGCCGCGACAACAATGACCACTTTTGAGTCGACGACCGCAGGTTCATTGAGCCGGCTAATCGCCTCCCAACCGAGTGACCCCATCGCGACAAGCAAAATGATCGCATTGAAAAAACTGGCGATGATGGAGCCCTTTCGCCAGCCAAACGTTCGCGTTGCACTGGGTTTGATTTTTGCGGCGGCATAAGCCGCCCATGCCAGGAGTAAACCTCCTACATCACTCAGATTGTGACCTGCATCGGCCAGCAAGGCCAATGAGCCGGCTTGCCAGCCGTAGAAAGCCTCCACAGCGACAAAAACCAAGTTGAGTCCAATGCCGATAGCAAATAGTTTGCTATATTGAACCGGGGCATGGTGGTGATGCTCACTCATCTATTTTTATTCTCAATTTTGGTTGTGCGATGCAGGTTGATTCATCGGAGATCGTCCCTCTCACGCGATTTCCTCAATCATACATGCGGAAAGTGTCACGATAAGGCAGTCTGAACCCTCATGAAGCCTACTTCTGATCACGCGATTGACCTGGACAAGACCAGTTCTGCTCAAGAGCTGAATCACACTTGTTATTGCAAAACGCTGAACAAGCAAGTGCTCCAAAAACAGCTGGATCGCGATCCTAGCGTGAGCGCGATCATGGCAGATCTGTGGCAATCGCATCCGCACTTGTTTTCTTCAACAGTCGTGTTTATCTCTCCTGCGACCTTGCAGCTGATGACTGAAGCGATCCAAGCCCTGGAGCGGGTGATTGGATTGCCTGCTTATCAGTCGATGGCGCTGGACAGGGCGCCTGTGATCGCCCGGCATCACTTTGGTCCGCGTGGTGTATTTCAGGGTTTTGATTTTCACCTGGATGCTGATGGGCCCAAGCTGATTGAGATCAATACCAATGCTGGCGGGGCGTTGCTCAACGCTGCCTTGGCGCGTGCGCAGGATGCATGTTGTCAAGAAATGGAATGGACGCGTCATCGAGAGCAGGCGCTGGAATCACTTGAGGATCAGTTTGTTGAAATGTTCAGAAATGAGTGGCATTCTGTACGCGATCAAGCGTCCTTGCGTACGCTCGTGATTGTGGATGATGACCCGCACAATCAATATTTGGCTCCAGAGTTCGAGCTTTTTAGGCTCATGTTCAACAAAGCTGGCATTGATGCGCATGTTGCTGATCCTTCTTCTCTGATTTTGCGTGAGGGGCGGTTGTATTTCGAGCAACAGCCTGTGGACATGCTCTATAACCGCTTAACGGATTTTTATCTCCAAGAGCCTGCACATCAGGCAATACGCGAGGCTTACGAACAGGGTCACGTGGTGGTGACTCCGGATCCGCATGCGCATGCGCTGTATGCGGATAAACGCAATCTGATTGTTTTCAGCGATGATGGCTTGTTGGCGAGTTGGGGCGTGGCTGAGTCCGATCGTGCTCTGTTGCGTCGAGTCATTCCCCGTACGACGCTTGTGCGTGCCGACAATGGAGAGTCACTTTGGGCCAATCGAAAAAATTTATTTTTTAAACCCGTTGCAGGTTACGGTTCAAAAGCGACTTACCGTGGTGACAAGCTGACTAAAAAAGTCTGGGCAGAGATCCTTGCCGGCGATTTTGTTGCGCAAGAGCTGGTCAGGCCGAGTGAACGCCTGATTTTGCAAGATGAGGTGTTGACCGAGCTTAAATTTGATGTGCGAGCATATGCTTACGACGGAAAGATTCAGCTGTTGGCCGCGCGCATGTATTCGGGTCAGACAACAAATTTCAGGACATCTGGGGGCGGTTTTGCCCCCGTGGTGGTGTTGCCGGACTGAGTGTCTTGGGTCGAGTGTTTATTTAGAACGAAACACTTCAACACCCACACCCTCGCAATCGGGGTAGACATCGGGCTTTTCCGTCGAGACGCGTGTGGCGTAAACAAGTGGATGGGCGAGCATGCGTTTGACGATTTCATCGCAAAGGGTTTCTTGCAAGTGAATATGCCCCGTCGCGATGATGTCCGCGATGGTCTGGCGCATAAAGTCGTAATCGACCACTTCACTTAAGTCGTCCTGGCTGGGCGTGTTGCTCTGCAGAGGCACGTACAAGTCGACATTGATGATGACACGCTGCTCCCCTTTCTTTTCGAAATCGTGCACACCGATGTTCATGTTGATTTCAAAGGCTTTCAAGAACAGGCGGCGGCAGTGTGTGAGGTCGAGCTTTTGAATATGCGTAGGTGTCATTGGTCAGTTGTAGTGGTCAAAATGTCAAAAATATAGGAGGCGGTTGGGTGATGAAGCGATCGGGTCATGAAGTCAAAAACATGACATCACGGTCTGAGGACTTCAGGTGCTGACCGCCGTCCACATAAAGCGTGGTGCCAGTGATCGCGTGCGCGCTGGCGAGATAGACCGCGGCCGCGGTGATATCCTCGGGCGTGGAAGACTTGCCAAGCGGTGTCATGTGGTGGGCTTGCTTGAAGCCCGCCTCAGTCTGATCTCCGGATACCAGCGTGATACCTGGTGCAAGACCGACTACCCGGACATGCGGCGCCAGCGCCTGCGCCAACAGTCTCGTGGCTTCGAGTAGGGCGGCTTTGGATAAGGTATAGGATAGAAAATCAGGATTAGGGTTGATCAGCTTTTGATCCAGAAGATTGATCACAACGGCCGGATGTTTGAATGTATCCGGATTCTGTTTGCGGGCGCGGTGCAAGTCGCGCGCAAGTGTGATCGGCGCTGCGACATTGATTTGCATATGGGCATTCAGTCGCGCGTAACTAAAGCTGTCTGTCTCGTCATAATCAAACAGCGATGCATTGTTCACGACACAACTGGGGAGTCCAAACGTATCGGTACAACGCTTGATCAAGCTTGATACTGAATGCTCATTTCCGAGGTCGGCTTGTAGCGCAACCGCCCGGCGGCCGAGCGCCTCGATATCTTTCACGGTCTGTTGAGCATCCGCAGCCGATGTCCCGAAATGGATCGCGACATCCCAGCCTGCCTGAGCAAGCCCCAGGGCAATGCTGCGCCCCAGACGCTTGCCAGCGCCTGTGACCAGGGCAATTTTCTCTGAGTGGACTGAGGACACGTTTATTTCGCCTAAGCAAGCTGCGACGCCACACATGGACGCCACGACAAACGACATATTAACTTGCCCGGGTCAAATAAGACTTATGCACCCCTGAGTAAAGGGCTCAATACCCGTGAATATTGACTCGCCATGTCATAGGCATGCCCAAGCTGCAGGACCTCAAGGTCATGCTGCAGAGGACCGATGACTTGAATGCCAGCGGGCATCCCGGCGGCGCTGAAGCCTGCTGGCATGCTGAGGGCGGGCAATCCCGCCATCGTGGCCGGGATCACAGACTGCATCCAGCGGTGGTAGGTGTCCATTTTCTGACCCGCCACTTCTTTGGGCCAGTCTTGTTCAGCGATGAAGGGGAAGATTTGCGTGGTCGGCATGACGAGAAAGTCATAGGTCTCGAACAGTCTGCGCAGCTCTTGATACCAGGCAGTGCGGACTTTTGCTGCGGCAAAGACCTCGGGGCCGGACAGTTTGAGACCGCGCTCGATTTCCCAGACCGCCTCGGGCTTGAGAAGCGCCCGGCGCTCAGGTGCCTGGTAGTGATGCGCGTTGCCGCCAGCAAAGGTAAAGCTGCGCAGTGTGATCCATGCGTTCCAGAGCTGTTCAAGATCAAAGTTCAACCGAGCGTCCTCAACCGAACAGCCAAGCGTCTTGAAATGATCGAGCGCGCGGGTGGTGACAGCGAGCAGCTCGGGATCCATGGGTAAATGACCTTGCAAGTTCCCAAGCCAGCCCACACGTTTACCTCGGAGGTCTGTTTCAAGGGGCTGAGTAAACAGGCGCGGATCATCTTGGCGGCGTGTCAGGGGCAGGCGAGGATCAAATCCTGCCTGAACCGCTAAAAGCATGGCCAAGTCCGGCACATTGCGCGCCATGGGTCCGGTGACACTGAACTGCTGGAAAAAGACCTCTTCGCCAGGTCCGTGCGGCACGCAACCAGGCGAGGGACGAAAGCCAAAGACGTTATTGAACGCCGCGGGTGTTCTGAGAGATCCCATCATGTCCGAGCCATCGGCGACAGGCAGCATCCGCAAGGCGAGTGCCACACCGGCACCGCCACTGCTGCCGCCCGCGGTGCGCGAGGGATCAAAGGCGTTCCGGGTGATTCCATAAACGGGGTTGTAGGTGTGCGCACCCAAACCAAATTCAGGTGAGTTTGTGCGCCCGACAAAGATTGCACCTCCCGCACGCACGCGGCCATTGGCAGCCGAGTCGACTTGAGTGACCTGACCTTTAAAAATGGGTGAACCGTTGGTGGTGACCATGCCAGCAACAGGTGCGATGTCCTTGGGTGCCTGAGGAAAGCCGTGAAGCGGACCCATGCTCTGATTGCGGGCCAGCTGGAGATCGCGTTCTTGCGCCTGCGTACGCAAGACATCACGATCCTGCATGGCGACGATCGCATTGACTGCCGGATTGTGCGCATCGATCTGGGCGAGAAATGCGTCCATGACCTCGACACATGAAAGCGCTCGTCTGTGAATGGCGCGTGACAAGCTCATCGCATCCATGGACACGATATCCCAGTGCTGATTTTTGTTGTTGGTGTGGTGGGTATTTTGAGGCGCGGCGGGTGTGGTCATGATGTATTGTCGGATCAGAGTCGAAAGCGTTGTGGGTCACGTCGGGAAATTCAGCCACTATTGTGCAATAAAATCCACGTGAACAAGCCCACTGGGCAGGACAGGAGCGAAATGAGTCTATTTTCTTTGCACGGCAAAACGGCGTTAGTGACGGCCAGTGTGCGTGGACTGGGCTTTGAGATCGCGCGTGGACTGGCACGGCAGGGCGCACGCGTATGGATCAATGGCCGAAATGACGCGACGGTTGCGCAAGCGGTTGAACAGATCCGTGCCGAGGGCGGGCAGGCGAAAGCCATGGTGTTTGATGTCTCCCGCCTCGATCTTCTGGATGGCATCATGCGAGTCATCGACGAGACTTGGGGTCCCCTGGATATTTTGGTTAACAACGCGGGGATGCGGGATCGCCGTGACCCCTTCGCTTTCGAACTGGATGCCGTCAGGCAGATGTTCGAGACGAATCTGGTCGCGCCTTTTGAATTATCCCGGCGGGTTGCGGGCCGCATGGTTGAGCATCAGGTCTCAGGGCGAATCATCAACATTACGTCGATAGCGGGTCAGATATCTCGTGCGTCTGATCCGATTTACACCACTGCCAAGGGAGGACTTGCGGCGATGACGCGGGCCCTGGCAGCGGATTTTGGTCAATACGGGATCACGGTCAATGCGGTGGCTCCGGGGTTCTTTGCCACAGAGGCGAATGCAGAAATGGTCGCAGACCAGGCTATTGAACAAATGTTGGCTAAACGCACCTCTCTGGCGCGTTGGGGGCGTCCTGAAGAAATTGCGGGGGCCGTAGCCTTCCTGGCCTCGGAAGCGGCGTCTTTTGTCACCGGTGAGGTGATCGCTGTCGATGGTGGTTATTTGGCACACTATTAGACGTCACTGGAGTCGCAACAGAAAAAACTGTTGACCGTCTTCAATCTAACACCTTAATCTGAACCTACAATATTAAATCTGACAATTGATAGTTCATCAGTCTAAAGTTCAGTGGACATCAGTTGTCGGTCAATCATTATTTGAAAAGCCCATTAAGGGATTGGAGACAAAAATGTTCAGACCTTCAACTCGGTCAGCTTTAATCGCGTCTGTACTAATCGCAAGTTCATGCGCTTCGGTTGCACAAACGAAGGTCTCTGATGATGTTGTCAGGATTGGGGTGTTGACCGATATGTCAGGTGTATTTTCAGCCAATGTCGGTCCAGGATCTGTCCTGGCAACCAAGCTTGCGATAGAAGAGTTCGGCGGTAAAGTCGCTGGAAAACCGATTGAAATGTTGTTTGCAGACCATTTGAACAAGGCTGATATCGGAGCAGCTCGTGCGCGCGAATGGATGGATCGCAATGGTGTTGACGTCGTGACAGAGTTGGGAAATAGCGCGGTCGCGCTTGCCGTCATGAATGTCGCAGCCGAAAAGAACCGCGTCACGATGGTCACAGGTGCAGGCGCCACGCGCATTACCGGTGAGGACTGCAAGCCTAACAATGTTATGTGGGTATATGACACATACGCTTTGGCCAAAGTCGGCACACTTCCGCTTGTGCAGGACGGAGCCAAGAAATGGTATTTCATCACCGCTGATTACGCGTTTGGCCACTCGCTTGAGGGTGATGGCATGCGTTTTGTAAAAGATGGTGGAGGATCTGTCTCAGGCTCTTCGCGCTATCCTTTTCCTGGCACTGATTTCTCCTCTTATCTGATTTCAGCTCAAGCAAGCGGTGCAAACGCTGTAGCCTTTGCAAGCGCGGGTGCTGATTTGCAAAATCAAATCAAGCAAGCGAACGAGTTTGGTTTGTCCAAAAATCAAAAGCTTGTCGCGATGTTGATGAGCATTACGGATGTACATGGCGTAGGTTTGGATGCGGCTAAGAACATGAACTTTGCCGAAACTTTTTATTGGGATATGGACGACGAGACGCGCAAGTTTTCACAGCGATTTTTCAAGGAACTGGGAAAAATGCCAACAGCCTTGCAAGCTGGTCAATATTCGGCCGTCTTGAATTATTTGCGTGCGGTTGAAAAATCTGGCTCTGATCAGGCTGAAGTGGTCATGAAGACTCTTCGTGAAATGCCTATTCAAGACGCTTTTGCGCGCAATGCGAAATTACGCCCTGATGGCAAGCTGATTCACGACACTTATCTTGTCTCTGTGAAGACACCTCAGGAGTCAAAGGGGCCATGGGATTATTACAAAATCGTCAAAACAGTACCAGGTGATCAGGCGTTCAGCCCACTCTCAGAAAGTAAATGTCCGCTTGTTAAAAAATAAGCTACTCCGGGTGTGAAGATGATGCATGATGAAATAATCCTGAGGTTGTTGCCGGCGCGCGTGAATGCAGACGACAAGCTGTGTTGGCGTGGTCGTCATGTGAATACTACTTTCCTATTGGAATCTGGTGCGGCACAGTATTTGATTTCGATAGAGAATGGACGAATCACCTCTGTCGACAAGGGCGTGTACCAACCGGACAGCTATCGCTTCGCTTTGCGAGCGGGTGAAAATGTCTGGAGCTCTTTTTGGCAATCCCATCCAGCACCCGGGTACCACGACATCATGGCATTAATAAAATTTAAACGTTTAAAAGCTGAGGGGGATCTCTACCCTCTCATGTCGCATTTGCTTTATTTCAAAGATGTTTTAGCAGCTGTCAGGGATGTCCCCCAGCCCGCTGGAGTCCACGCATGAGCAGTCAATCAGTCGTCAATCCAAAGATCAAGGTAGAACCGATCGTTGGTCGATACATGCATATCGATTTAAAGGGTCAGGATCACCGGATATATGTAGAGGAGTCGGGTTCAGGTACGCCCTTGCTTTGCCTGCATACTGCGGGCTCGGATACCAGGCAGTATCGTGCCATTCAAAACGACCCTGATATTCTTAAAAAATTTCGGGTAGTTGCTTTTGATTTGCCTTGGCATGGAAAGTCTTCCCCTCCTGAAGGATGGCAAAACTCCACCTACCGCTTGTCATCACAAGATTATGCGGAGGTGATTTTGGCGGTATCAGACGCCCTTGAGCTTGACCGTCCGATTGTCATGGGCTGTTCCATTGGTGGGCGGATCGTTTTACATCTTGCGCTCGAACATCCGGAAAGATTTGGCGCAGCCATTGGCTTGCAGTCAGGGGCGCACGTCGAGCCTTATTACGATTTGGAGTGGTTGCATCGCTCTGATGTGCACGGTGGCGAGGTCTGTGCAGGAATTGTTTCCGGACTGATCGGACCATCTAGTCCCTCCGTTGAGCGTTGGGAGACTCTTTGGCATTACATGCAGGGCGGTCCCGGAGTCTTTAAAGGCGATTTGTTTTTTTACACCGATGATGGTGACATCAGGGATCGCGTTAAAAATATTGACACAAAGAAATGTCCTCTTTGGCTATTAACCGGCGAGTATGACTACTCCTGTACTCCGCAAGACACAGAGTATCTTGGGAAAAATATTGCCGGCAGTCATTGGCAGATTATGCGGGGCATGGGTCATTTCCCCATGAGCGAAGATCCCAAGACTTTTCTGGAGTATTTGAAACCTGTGCTTGAACAGTCTCTGGCATCAAGAGCCCAGCGGACTCAAGAGGGTAGTCCGTAGCGAGGGAAGTCCGTTGTGCTTAGCGCAAGTTGCAGACATCCATCTGGGGCTGTACAAAGCCAGGGTCTCCGTTGCCATAGGCAGCCGGGTGCATGGTTCTGACTGTCTGTATTGCTTTCAGGCAAGCGGAGCCATAGTGAGTTGATCTGGAAAAGGCGCCCCAGCGCATTTGCATTTTTTGTACGACTTCCGACTGTATTCTGCAGTTGACGTTTCCCCCGCATCGCAGCGGCGAGGTTCCATCATAAGACGCGGCGGGTCGAGGTGCGGCAGCTGGTGGCGCTGAGGGTGCGGGTCTTGGGTTGGCTTGGGCGGTAGGTACAGTGGCCGAGCGACCATCGAAATCCACTCTGTCCAGCTGGCACAGATTCAGATTGCGTTTTTCTTCGACAAGCCGGCTTTGATATTCAACCCGAAGATCAAAGCTGCAGCCACGCGCGGATCCGGGGTTAAAAACCTGTTCATAGCCTTGCATCAAGACTTCTTCACCCAAAATATCCTGGCCCCAGCCGGTGGATTGCAAGGGTGAGATAAAAACTTTAAATATCGGCTCAGTACCTCGGTTTACGAGAGTAAAGCGCGTATCAATGAAGTTGGCGGGAGTTGGAAGACCAGAGCCAACACGCTCCATCACCCATTTCACATTTTTTTCACCTTCGAAATACAGGCGTCCGTCAGCTTGCAGCGTTGCTTGCACATTGTAAAATTTGCCGTCGGTATAAACCTGTCTGCCTGCAAAGGTCGTAGGGGAAGTGGCTGTCAGTTGAATAATGTTTTGACCCACTTTGAAGTTGGGACTGTTCGTGCTGGTGGCAGTGCCAATCCCATTTTTCAAAACGTAGCCGTACTTCCACTGTGTGCTGTACCAATTACCATCGAGCACGTCCACGGCGTCCTGGGCATTTCCGATCGGTACCATGAGGAAAAACATGGCCATGATCTGGAAAACTCGGAACATTGTTATATGCATAATGGCGACCCTGATGCAAGATTATAAGTGTTGTCAATTTGACAATTATAGTCTTGTGTCTGTTCAGTTTGCCAGCGGCTTTTTCCTGCTAGCCAAGTTTGCCGCCCAGAACAGTAAGGTCAATAAAACGGCGGCCCCGACTTGTGCGACCAGCACGATGTTGTAAGACTGATCGATGGCCCATAGCCACGCGGCAACGACCGGACCGATCGCGCGCGCAATGATAGTCGGGACCGTAATCAGGCCGTTGAGTGCGCCATAGGCGTGCGCACTCAGCATTTCGGGTACGACTTGCGAACGCACAATCGTAAAGACACCATTCGCCAGACCGTAAATGCCGAAGAGTGCCGCGACAAGTTGAAAACTCAGTGAGTCCAACAGGAAGGTCGCGAAGACAAAAGGGAAAATACTGAGCATGATCGAGCCAAGCGTGCGCATCGAGACGCTTGACGCGAAACGGCTGATGATCATGCGGCCAAGCACCTGGGCTGGGCCGATAATTGAAATCGCCCATACCACTTCGTTAGTCGGTAATTGCTTGTCGAGCAACATGGGGTACATGTGAAACGTAAAAACTGAGAAAACCATCGAGTAGGTTGTCAAAGCAATCAACAAGAGCCAGAATACCGAACTTCGCAGGGCCTCGTGCACGATGTTTTTATCGCGTGCGATGTTGTCCGCCTTGCTGCTGGTCTGTGTGGCGTTGACGGCATCGAGTTCGGGTTTGATCCAGTGCCAGTAGCCTGCGGCGCAAGCAACGTTGACCAGCGCAAGCACCCAGAGCGAGGCGCGCCAGCCCCAACCATCCAGTAAGAACTGTTCAAGTGGAATAAAGACCGTACTAGCAAAGCCCGCCCAGAGTGTGATGGTAGTGATCCCGGCGCGAGAGTTTTGTGGACCGACGCGACGCGCGAGCAGCGCGAATGCGGACTCATAGAGTATGGCTGCCTGGAGTGAACCCATCGCAGCCGCAATCAAGTAGAAAATAAACAGGTGATGAACGAAAGACCAGGCAATAAATAAGACCGCTGCGGTGATTGAACCCCAGACCATGACGCGCTTGCCATAACCTCGATCAATTGCCAGTCCGACGGGATAGGCGAGCGCGGCCGCTAGTAACAGGCCGATTGTCAGAGCGCCGTAAACGTCTGATTTTGACCAGCCCAACTCGCGCTGCATGGCGACGACAATCACTGGAAACGCATAGTAAATCGTGCCGTACGAACAGATTTGTGCGATACCAAGAAAATGGGCAAGTCCGTGTACTTGACCTGTGTTGGTTGATGCCTCGCGATCCATACCTTGTCTCGGTGTTATGATTTTTTATCAAACTAAAGATTACCTCATAATGAAAATATCATCGATTCTTGGACTGTCAGTCTGTTCCGCTGCGATTGTGTTGGCGGGCTGTTCGAGTAGCACACCAAGTGATACGGCCTTGGCCATGCGTGCGGATTTGTGCAAGACAAAAGACTTGGGCAGCATGACCAAATACCTGACCGAGGAGTCCAAGCCATTGATGGAAATGGTCACTAAGCTCGCCTCCAGTCCAGAAAAGAAAGCGATGATGGACAAAAACCTGGGTGAGACTTGCGCTAAACCTGCAAAGGTGATTGCAGAGAGAGTGACGGGCGATACAGCTGAAGTCACTCTCGATGGCGACAAGCCGATGAAGCTCAGAAAAGTGGACGGTAAATGGCTCGTCGTCATTTCCAAAAACTAAGAGTTTTCGTTGTTCTCGGAACGGCCGCATTGATGAGTGCGGCTGTTTTTTTTCTGTTGTTTCCGCAACGCGCGGAGCAGGACTTTTCTGTGATGCAAGCCGAGAGGCTAGTTGCCGAGCTGACCACTCAGCTTAAGGAAGGTGATCTTGTATTTAGGCGCGGGCGCGGTTTTTGGTCCGAGACATTTTCGGATCGCGCCGGTTCGAACTTGAGCCATGTGGGTGTCCTAGTTCTTGACCAGAATGGGTGGTCGGTCGTGCACGCCGAAGCCGACGATTTGAGTCTGATTGGTGGTGTGCAAAGTACGCCACTTGTTACTTTTTTAACAGGTACGGTCCTGCGACATTTGCGCAGAATTCAAATGACTGATGAAAGTCGCTCAATCTTCGTCACGGACATCAGAGACCATTTGCGTCGACAAACTCCTTTTGATACTGGCCTGTCGCTCGAAGATGATGCCCAACGTGTTTATTGTTCAGAGCTGATCTGGGCTTCTGCCCAAAAAGCCGGAGTCGATTTGGCTCGACCCCGGGAGTTGCTGGGCAAGTCTTACATCACCATTGACGACTTATTCTTTAGCCCTTTGTTGAGCGTGGTGTCTGTCACGCCTTGATCAGGCCTGATCCAGTCAAGCATCTCAGTCCAGTATCAATCTCCTAACCGCACCAGTCCATCGACTGCCAGTACTTTGTTGGACTGAACGAACAAGGGGTTGATTTCAGCTTCGAGCACATTGACACCCGTGACTGCAGCGAGTTTGGAAAAGGCGACGACCGCTTGTGCCAAGGCCTCGCAGTCACCCTTAGGCAGGCCACGGAAGCCTTTGATGAGCTTGGTGACGCGGACCTCGGCGATCATGGCGTGTGCCTGCTCGAGCGTGACAGGTGCCAGACGGATTGCAAAATCGGGTGACAACTCTGCCGTAATGCCCCCCGCACCCAGGATAATCGTCGGGCCGACTAAGGGATCATTGCGATAGCCGAGGATCAACTCGATCAGACGCGACTCCATGGCCTGAACCAGAAAACCGTCGATTCTTGCTTGTGGTGCGTAGGCTTTCGCGTTGCGACCGATCTCCTGCACAGCGGCTTCAAAATCCGCAGTGTTGTGGATGCCGACTTTGACGCCACCGGCCTCGGTTTTGTGCGGAATATCGCGCGAAGATACTTTGACCACAACGGGGTAGGGAACTGAGTGCGCAGGTTTTTCGCTGCTGACAAGCTGCGCTTGCGCGGTATTGACACCCAGTGTTTTAAAGACTTGCGCGGCTTCGAATTCGGTGAGTAAGCCCTGCTGAGGACAGGAAGCGGGCCAGGAAATTGCCGGCAAGGTTGGCGGGGCGCTGATGCGTGGCTGGAAAAATACTGACAAGGCGTCCGCGCAGGACTCGGGTGTGCGAAACGCGGGAATGCCTGCTTGTTGTAACAGGCCGAGCGAGGCCATTGCTTCAGGTGCCAAAAACACTGCGAGCGGTTTGGTGTCGGGCTTGTCTGATTCGACCAGAGGTTTGACGGCCAACTCCGGATGAAACTGCGCAGAGGAACCCACAACGCTCAACACGGCATCACACCAATCGGTGAGTAATAGTTGCTCGAGCAGGTCTTTGTATTGCGCGCTTGTCGCGGCAAGCGTCAGATCGATGATGGTCGTCTCGCGAATTTTCATGCCGCGTTGCGCCATCTGGGCGACGAAAGCGGGTGGGGGGGCGACCGCCACCATGCCCATGAGCCCGAGGTTGTCGACGACTGTCGCCGCACCCCCGCCAGTCGTGGTGATCACAGCCACGCGAGCGGGGTGGGGGTGGGGTGCTGTTTTGCCCAGATAGCGTTGAGCCAGTGGCGCGATTTCAAACAGGGTCTCAAGATTGCGCACGCGCAACACGCCGTGGGCACGCAAAAAGGCGTCTACGGCCACATCGTTTCCTGCTAGAGCGCCTGTGTGTGATTGGGCCAGGGCATCGCCCTGTTCGGAGCGTCCGATCTTGTAAGCAATCACTGGTTTATTGTGCGCGCGGGCACGTTCAAGCGCACGTGCCAAGGTGGGTGAATCGCGAATGGTTTCGAGAAACAGCAGAATGACTTTGGTTTGCGCATCATCGACCAGAGCGTCGATGACTTCACCCACGGTCACGTCGCTTTCATTTCCCACCGAGACCGATTTCGCAAAACCAAAACCACGCGCATTGGCGCGTGCCATGAGAGAACCCATCATTGAGCCGCTTTGCGAGACCAGGCTCAGGCCGCCTGTAACCAGCTTTTCTGTCTCAAAGGCTGCGTTGACGGACAAAATCATCCCGCTGTGCAGATCCGCCAGGCCAATGCTGTTGGGCCCAATTATGCGGACACCTAGCTGTTTTGCGCACGCAATCAAGGCGTCCTGGGCGGCCATCCCCTCGGGACCCGTCTCTCCAAAACCGTCCGAGTAAATCGTGATGACTTTCGCGCCCGCTTTGGCGCACGAATCGATCAATGGCAACACGAGGTCGCTTGCCACCATCACAAATGCATGGTCGATAGGGCCTGGCAGGTCAGCCAGATCGGCATACGCGGGCTCACCCATGATTTCAGACTGTGTGCGGTTGATCGGGTAAATCTTGCCCTGAAAACCATGCTTGCGCATAAAGCGCATCGGACGCGCTGTGTTTTTCTGTAAGTTTCCTGAAGCGCCTACTAGGGCGATCGCGCGAGGGGAGAATAGTGCCTGGGCAAAGTCAACGGCAGAGACGGGATTATTCATTGGGTTCAGCGATATTCAAGCAAGTTTTTAAGAAGGAAAGAACAGATTTCGCTACGATAACTCAAAGAATCGCGCTGTTTTTTTTGCCGACTATCCTACAATCGGCGATAGAGATGAAAAAAACAGGTCACAAACGGAGGGGTTGGACCCATGAGTCAGGAAAGTAGCGGAAAACGCGTTAAAACACCCGAGTCTTTGCGCAGTGCGCGATGGTTCGCACCCGATGATTTGCGATCCTTCGGTCACCGGTCTCGCGCGATGCAAATGGGTTACGGACCCGAAGACTGGGTCGGTAAACCTGTCATCGGCATTGTGAATACCTGGTCTGACATCAATCCCTGCCACAGCCACTTTAAACACCGGGTCGAAGACGTCAAGCGTGGCGTGCTGCAGGCGGGTGGATTCCCCATCGAGTTGCCTGCCCTGTCCCTTGCAGAACAATACGTCAAACCCACCACCATGCTTTATCGCAACTTGCTGGCGATGGACGTGGAAGAGTTGCTGCGCTGTCATCCGATTGACGGAGTGGTGCTGATGGGGGGCTGCGATAAGACGACGCCCGCTTTGCTGATGGGCGCCACCAGTGCGGGCTTGCCCTCCATTTATGTGCCTGCCGGTCCGATGTTGCGCGGCAACTGGCACGGCAAGGTACTGGGATCCGGTTCGGATGCCTGGAAATATTGGGATGATCGACGGGCGGGTTTGATTAATCAGAAAGACTGGATCGAAATCGAGGGTGGTATCGCGCGCAGCCACGGCACCTGTATGACCATGGGTACGGCTAGCACCATGACTGCGATTGCTGAGGCCTTGGGCATGACCCTGCCTGGCGCTTCATCGATCCCCGCGCCGGACTCCAATCACTTGCGCATGAGCGCCGAGTCCGGACGCCGAATCGTCGATATGGTCTGGGAAGACCTCACCCCCAACAAAATTCAGACGCATGCCGCGTTTGAAAACGCGATTGCTGTCGCGATGGCCATGGGGTGTTCGACGAATGCCATCATCCACGTGATTGCCCAGGCCAAGCGCGCGGGCTGTGACATCGGGCTCGAGGATTTTGATCGCTTTAGCCGCTTTGTGCCGGTGATCGCCAATGTCCGTCCGAGTGGCGATCAGTATTTGATGGAAGATTTTTTCTATGCGGGCGGACTCCCTGGTCTGATGACTCGCATTAAGCAGCATCTGCATCTGGATACCTTGACGGTGACCGGTAAAACGCTTGGTGAAAACATCGAGGGTGCCGCTGTATACAACGACGATGTGATTCGTCCGATCGACAATCCGATCTACGCTGAAGGCGCTCTGGCCGTGCTCAAGGGGAACCTGGC